>Ga0163217_1041318_pt1 | contig 13002 bp, 10 predicted proteins | sample SynspAceP_FD_185933 | JGI IMG/M metagenome (GOLD analysis project Ga0163217, IMG submission 185933) | Saline lake microbial communities from Ace Lake in Antarctica - Synechococcus sp. Ace-P (PacBio error correction) | ecosystem: Environmental > Aquatic > Non-marine Saline and Alkaline > Saline ...
AAACCACAGGAAAAAGGAGAAAAAAAAATCCTTTAAAGAAAAAGGGGGGTTAAAAGAAAAGTCTCACCCGCCTGTGAGGTACTTTGTATTTTGGCATTTTTCCCAATATACCAGAAGTAAGTGGCCACCGTGGCCCTACAACCCGGCTTTTGCCCTCAGTAAAATTAGATTTTGCCTTTTAAAATGGTCCAAAATCCGGGCCCCTTCCGCGAAAAGATGTACTTTTGATCCGTCAATTGAATTCCGGAAAAAGATGGCTTTTGCCCCGCTTCCGTTTAATCAATGTGAATATCCAAGCGGGTCTCAAATTTGAAAGGTTAGGGCCTATTTTTTTGCTGATCTTCCTTCTGTTGAGTCCAATTACAATCCACGCCTGGGGACCCCCCCCCCCCCTTTTTTTTTTTTTTAAAAAAATTTTTCCCCCCGGGAAAAATAAAAAAAACCCCCCCTTCAATGTGACTATATTTGCACCTGTGAATTAAAAAATAATACTTCTCATTTTTTTCGGCTAGTTAATTAGGTTTAGCACTTACAACTTTCCTTCAAACATAATTCAATCATGTCCGATGAAGACCCCAACTTTGTGACGTTTTTAAGCTTAAATCGTCCAGCTTGGAAGCAGTAGCTGTGGCAGGTTAATAAATAAACACCGACGCTCAATTGCCGTAAAAGCCATTCCCTTTTGGTTTAGCAGGGCACGATTGTCTTTGGGAATAGCCCAAACGGGCACGTGGGAAACAGCAGCCTATATTTTTTTGCCCAGTGCTCAGTGAGAAAGGTTGAAATATGCTGGCAAGGGATGCAATCCTAAAGCGCTGAATTTTTGAAGGCTTCCTACCAGAGAAACTGGCGATGCATAATCGAGGAAGTTGCCTATTGTCAGATGGCAGAGAATTACCGACCTCAGGATAGTTTGGCTTCATATGGTGGGTTTGGTCCAAATGAACACAGGAATCGAATTGATCGAAGCTTGGAGTGGATATAGATTTATCTCCATTCAGGTTCCGTTTTGTTAGATTCTCTACAAAAAGGGACAAATCTTCAACGAAAGAGCAGTCAATGACGAGGAAATTTTTGGATGAGGCTGTATAAAATGATGGTATGGGGTTTTATCGCCTCGATCGCGAAATGTTCTTAGAGATCAATTCCCCTGTATATAGCGTAATAAATTGCTTTTTTTCGCAACTTTCAGCGATAGAGTAGGAGAATTTGGCTGGCAGAGTTTTTTGGAAATTTCCAGAGCGAGTAGCAAAGTTACTCCTTCTGCGAGACTTGCTGAGACTATGCTAGTTCCAAAATACTTGGTGCCAAAATATCAGATACCAAGATTAATTTGCTTGGGGAAGCTGAACTCAAGCAGTGAGGATGATTATCCCGTCGAGTCAATTCATTATCGCTCGAATCTAACGGAAAAATGCGGAGGGGTTTTATGCACTTGTTATAAAAAAAATCGAGTCGAAGGATGAAGTTCGTGTGATTCATGGCCAAAAATGTCAAATACACTAGAATCAACTCTATCGATGAATTTCAAAATTCTGGGTGATTTCGGCTTCTTGTTCGCCACTTGATGTGGCTTCCGAGGGTTGGGCGTACCTTGGTTTTTCGCACGTGATACATTTTCGATCGTGCCCTTGATTTAATAGATATGTGGCATCGAATTGGGCGTACATAAGGATGCCCTACACATGAGGGGAAAGCCATCACTTTTGTTCAATCCTGCTGAGCGGCCTATCATTTTCAGCGTATTGAGGAAATTGATCTCGCAATGGGATGTGGCCTGTAGCTTGAAATCCCAACTCAAGTGGATGTGCCAGTTAGACGCTTCTGTGGCCGACGGCAGCTACGCTCGAGTAGCCTTCGATCACTTTTAATGCAGCGTGATAAACCCTAGATTACAAAGAGCATTTCCACGGACAAAAAAGGAGGCACAATAAAGCAAACAATTCAAAGAAAAGGAGAAAAGAAGAAAGAAGTCGAGGCAATAAAATTCGAAAGCAAAAAACCAATAGAAAATCAGTTGAAAACCCAAGCATCAAAGAATAAGGGAAATAACCTTTTTAATAGTTAAAGTCGGTTTAAGTATTTCCTTCAACAAATTTCATTTAGTGGTGGAATTGATCTTTTTTTCACTTTCCTAAAGTGAAAAACTACAAAAACATCCAAATAGGGAATATAAAAAGGGCTTCATTTCCGAAGCCCTTTCAATTCTTATCTTTCTGTTCTGGTATTTTGTACCATCAACGGGCGTGCGCTTAATCGCGATTGCCAAGTCCCATGCGGTATGGAAAAACGAGTTTTTGCTCTTTTTCCTCCAATCAATGGAATTCCAATTTTTTCAACTGTATCCCGTCACTTGGTGTAGTTCCGTCATGTACTCCGTTTGAAGAAGAATATAACAGGTACACCATACTTTAAGCAAGTTGTAATGGTCCGATCTGTAATATGAATTGCTATTTGGGTTCATCTGCGCATCATAGCGATAATCCAGATCAAGTCGGTGTAAGTGATATTACATTGTATTCGTTGATCTTCTTTTAGCTGGAAGAAAGCATTTCAGAACCGATCACGTAGATAAGTCTTTTTGGTTTTCAGCATCCTGGTATTCGTAGTCAATTTTCTTCCGAACCAATCGTATTGATGTTATTCACCGTGTTTGCCATTGGGAAAATAGGAATGATCTCCATAATACTGCTGGGGGGGGGGGAGCCAAAAGCCCCTTTTTTCCTCCCCGTCACATTTAGAATAAAATTGTTTCGAAGGTCTATGACCTCTTTCTGTAGCAGTAGCAAAAGCCTGAGCGATCTCCATCACGGAAACTGTTGCCGCCGGACCCATCATCATCTGCAGACCGTTTGAATATTTCTCCTGTGCTGCTCACGCCTACGTGGTCATAGTGTGAGAGATTACCAAAACCTTCATTTTTCAAATTCATGTACCTTCTAGAATAGCCGCATACATTGGAGCTTTCATCTGGAAGCTATATTTTTCTTAATTTTGGAAAGCTGCCTTTTGTGATTTGATAGATTCTGGATTAGTCCTTCGCTGTCTTTTAGAATCTCTATAGGCTGGCCAAATAACTCAGCCATTTTATTCAGAGCGATAACCGTATGTAGGCCGCTGATCAAGTTCTTTTGCAAGCCAATTCTTCCTTTTCCAGCAGTGTCTAATAGCGATTAGCCTACTCGATCAAAGTTAGCTGACCCTTCCATAAGTCACCAATAAACAACTCCTGCAGCCCGGCATCCATTACTTTCTTGATCAATCATTACTGCCTGACTCCCACAGCCCAGATGCCTACGATTTACTTTATACAGGCTACTTTGGCTAAATTTCATCCGGTCCAAGTCCTAAAAACACCAAATCGGTCTTTTCATTGAAATTTAGCCATTTTTCCGTCTCCCGAGAAGACAAAATCCTCAAATTCATCAGCGAGTTATTTTTCCCTTTTTTAAGGTCAAACCTCCATCAAAAGGAAACAACTTAAAGTGGTACCTGTTTGTAAATAGCTTCCGTTTTACCGGGTCCCCGTCAATCCATTTTTTTCTTAATAAAAATCGGCTAATACTGCAAGCGGCTACTTTTTTGCTCCTCAGATCCGGTAAAATCCTCTTACCCCCGGCAATTTATCTGACGGCTAAGTAGTGAGATACTGCAGTAAGATCACTTGCAGTAAATGGTGTTGGCGGTATTTTACTGAATGGGATCTTTGGAAGCAAGTGGCACTAAATGACAAGCCCAATGCCAAATGTCCCTGTTTTTAATAACAGTCCTTTTTTCATTGATTTTTTATTTCAGGCTCTAAACTAGATAAAAATTTTTACCCCTAACGATAAAACCGTTTGTTAAATTAATGCGTGTTAAGAGGTGTAAAATTTTTGAAATTGCAAAGGTGAATTCTTACAGAACACTTACCTTTGGCATTGAAACGAGTAAGGTTCTAACCCAAATACTTCTTATTTCCTTAAGTTCTTTATGCAGATCAAGTCTTTCTAATGCTGTTCAAATTTGAAGAAGCAGACACATGGCCCGACGGAAGCGGAAATCGCAGCGATGTGTTGGATAAAATCGGAGCCTCAATCATTGGACGAATTAAATCAACCAAATCTGTTTCCAAAGTCCAATCAGCTGGACGAGGCCAATTGGAATCTTCCAGCAGCAAAGTTGGGAAATCCTGAGGTTTCTTTAAGGGAATTTCAGAAAAGTTTCTGGCTTCCAAAAACAAAGTTTTTAAATCATTTATTGGCTTATGGTTATTACGATACCTGGTTACCTGGAGTGGTTTTTAAGGAACGTATTGGAAAATCCAGGATGGTACACCGCCCTTATACTCCCTATCAGGCAGCAGATCGCCCAAGGAAGACCCTTTTTTTGGGGAAAGGGGGGCGCCTTTTTTTTGGGAAAACAACTTTCCAACTGTGTATGGAACTCACTGGAATGGAGCTAGCCAATGCTTCACTTTTGGCATGAAGGAACTGCGGCAGCCAGAGGCCATGAAACCCGATGTTTGTATCGGTAAAGTCCCCAAAGAAAAGAAAATGCGGTTAGTTTTTTTCGTAAGACGAAAAAGTATTCCCCACAAACAAAGGCAGTATTAGTTGGCTCGAGCCTGAACCGAAATAGGTATTGAGCTAGTTTATGGGCCGATAGATTCACTTTGACCTACTGATTAAAGATTTAATTTGGAGTGCATTCCAATATCCGAATTCGTGTTATGTGGGATAGTACGCGTTAATCTGCTTGTAGCGCCGCAAAAGAGAATCATGTCAACTACTGATTTGGCAGCTGACTACTTTCTTTTGACGCTATTGACCACCCTCCAGGGTGAAAATGGGAGCAGACGTTGTTAGTTGGTTCTGCACAGCGATTTGGAGTTGCCAATGGGAATTGGTGGACCACATTCGCTTTCTTTGCAATCCACCAAAGAAGCATTCAAAGACAAAATTCCGGAGATTATTGGAGTTTCAAATTGGATCCGAGCTGGGAAATAAAGCTTACAGAATGGCTTTAGCAAAACTCGAGAGCAACATATCAAACGCGAAAAAGCAACATCAAACAATTTGTACCGCGCACAGGTGCTCTTGGCAGTGATGTCAAGTTTCTCGCCGTGTATCATGGGCTAAGGTTTGAAGATATTGCTTTAAGAACGCCAGGCTTAGGAAGCTGACTGCAAAAGGATTGAAAGAGTTAGGCATGAAGGTTTTCTTGCTCAGACATATTTTGATACATTGAAAGTCCACTATTGAGGCAAAACCCTAAATACAATAAAATCTAATCGCGGAAAGATCTGGAAATATTTTCCAAGATACGATTACGCTAACCAGTAATTTTGACATTTGATGAAGCAAAAGACTATTGAAGCGTCCCCCAAAATTGGTGGAGGTTTTTGCGAAAGTAAAGGAACGACCAAGTCCTGAATATTTCAGTCCTAGCTCAAGATTTGAACTTTGGGATCTTTCCAAGATTCATTGATGCGAAAATCTGAGTAATATTTGGACACATCCGATATTCAATAATTACCATAAGTGAGCAATGAGATGCTTCGCTATATCCAAACGAAATTGGAACAAAAGACCTATCCTTGGTACACTCCGATGATCGCATTGGGATCATAGTACTATGAAATTGATCGCAACTGGCCGAAATGATTTCCTGTCACTGTGGCCTGAGTTGGTCAATGCATCCATTTCGCTCCAATCGATCAGACAGCTTGGATATCAAAGAGCTTTTTGTTAAACCTTAGAAACTGGTTGAACGAAATTACCGGATTCGCTTGAACACTTCATTGCAACCAAATTTCTGGTGCTTCGGAGAATTTGCGGTCTTTAATGGGATACGTCCTACCAATTTAAGCAGAGGAGACGGTCATCGAAACATAGCTTTGTTCCTACGTCTGCCACGGTACGAATCCGGCTTCAGCTGTAATGGCTGGAATGACAGGTTGTTAAACTTGTGAAGTGTGATGGAAAAAAGGAAATATTGATTTAGCAGATATAAAAGAAAAAGCCGCTGCCACCATGCCAAATGATTTGGGCAGCATTGATGGTTTACTTATCCTTTCGACTCACGGAGTATTTGAAGAAGCTATTCAGGAAATTCTGTGCTACTATCATCAGTAATGGAGGACAAGTCTATATGGATGGAGCCAATATGGAATGTCAAGTAGGGCTTACAAGTCCAGGAAGGATTGGTGCTTGATGTTTGCCATCTTAAACCCTACATAAAGACCTTTTGTATCCTCCGGTGGGGTGGACCCTGGTATGGGGCCGAATTTGTGTAGTCGCTCATCTTTGGCTCTTTCTTGCCCGCAATCCACTAGTGAAGACTGAGTGGTGAAGATCGCTGTCGCTTCAATTTCTTCAGCTCCCTTTTGCGTATACTGCGTTGACGATTTAAGCATGTATTGCCTACATATTTCTCTACTAGTTTGCAACGCCTACTATAAGTCATCTGGTCAACTGATGGGTGGAGGAGCGATTGACTATGCAACAAAAAGAATCCTATGCGACTATATCAAGGAAGACTAAAAACGGTAATGTTCGATCTTATACACTGGTACCAGGCGAGCTGCTCACGAAATGCACATAGATGGACTGTAAGCAGTTCAAGAGGTGGAGTAGATAGTGTGATACTCCGCGAAGACGATTGAATGGATGGTAGTGCGCTCTATCACGCCCGCAACGCGTATCTTATTCTCCAGTCAGCAGGACATCTGGGTGACACTCGCATCGACCGCCTATCATAGTCCTGAGATAGCGTGGAGTTGCACTAATTCTCTGAGCACCTTAATTCCTCTATACGAAGGAAATCAGAGAACATCGAAACGGTCAGCGCTGAAATGCGAGAAAATAATGTCTGGTGAATGAGAATTCTCGACCGCTCACTGCCAGAAATACCCGTCTTGAACTGGTGATTGGTGCAAACTCTTCCGTACTATCTGAGAGATAATAAGCCCCCTGTCTTCCTTCACTGAATGTGAAGCTCATATTCTGGCCAAGCGTTAGAAATCATGACTAAGAAGTCCATATGGAGACGTCGATAACTTGACTTTAGTATCAGCGGTATTCCGGCTATGCAAGCAGTTAGCCTCAGTCTGGTGGAAATTCATGCTTAAGCCACCGATTAGCGCTCCTAAATACCAGAAGCCTGAATTATCCGAGGCTATTCTGTCTTTTATAGGCTTTTTCAAAAAGGCAATTAATACCGGTCCTGAACTGTGCTTCTCTGCACTGGTAGGTCATGATCTCACACCACAATGCGCAGATTCCACATTTAAGACCTCTTTGCCAACAAGTATTTCCCCGTACCTTCTGCGAAATGTCAAGGATGAATAAATTCTGCTACTTCGATATGCATCTTAGTAGGCTGTAGAGTTTGTCCAATCGTGAGGATGTCGCAACCATTGGCGACCAAGTCATCCATTGCTTGTAAGATCTCATCTTTCTTTCTCCAAAGACCAAGCATAATACGGTTTTGGTACGTTTTGCCAAATTCCTTGGTGAGTCTGATCTCTCTAAGGTAGCGGTCATATCTAGCCCTGTGGGCCGAACTCTTCGATAAAGCTTCCAACAGTCTCCTGCTGTTGAGAAAACTACTTCCTGCCCTCCATCAATCATTCGATAGAGCTGCCATCCCAAATTTGCCTTAACATCAAGGGATCAGCGTTTCGATAGTCGTCGAAGGAAAAGTTCTTTTGGTTGAAACCACGGTTTGATACCAGATTTCTGCGGCCTCGATCTTTCAACTCATCCCGATTTACGGAAGTGATAACAGCATGTTTTACCCCCATCCAGTTTGATTGTTTCAGCTACTCTTCTAGGTTCAATCCACGTCAATACTCTGGTGGGCCTACCTGTAGCTACCGCACCAAAAGAACAAGAACGTGGTGCAGACATTTTCCCTAAAATCATGGAATTGTAGCCGTACCTGCTTTCCCCACGCATTCTCCCATATTGGGACAATTGCCGCTTCGCAAAATCGTAATGAAAGCTTAATGTTCGTCGACTAATTTTTTCTGACTTGGCATATTTCTTTTCGACTGGCAACTTGACGCGTAGCCAATTTTGGTTTTTTTTCTTTCTAAGTGCCTCTTCAGAAAATTAACTGGTATTCGATTCATGAAATTGCTGATTTAATACAAGTGTAAGGCGTACGACCTTTATCAGTAGCCATTCTTACTGGCTAAACCGTAGAAGAACAGGTGAACATATACCGATTGAATTAATTGTCGCGTCTCAGCAGTGGGCGATTCAAGGTATCTCTTTAGCTAACGCTTCTAGCATGTATCCTAATTCCAACCAGTTTAGACATGATCTAAAATACACTCAAACTTCGACATGATAGGTGCTTGCTTGGTGTAAGAGTCGCTCCACCCAACTGCACATCTCTGTCATGACCTAACAGCCCTTCACATATTCTTACTGTCTCCTAGAGATCATTAAACTCTGCTTTGTATGAGATACTTCCAGCGAAAATGCGTCCATTGGCTCTCTGACGGTTCAATTCTGTTAACTGCGTAACTTCCGAGGTATAATAGTGCACCATCAAGCCAAGAGTGGACACTCGTCCAAGCGAGATACATTGAACCACCATTGAATTATGAGAGCGTTTTTTTGTAGAGGGTTGAATTGCTCGACCACGTATGTCGGTGGGACCGTAATGGAATAGAGACTATAATTCGATTTTTCCCGCGACACATGTAACCTATTTCAGAACCCGTATTGTATCCGATTTCTTCTTCGCGGCGTTTTATACATTTGAAAGCATCTCACACTGCCCAAAGACAGATCTTGCATCAGTACGACGTCTCATCTCGCGTACCTGTTCTGAAAACAAGACCACCGGAAATTCAAATCCTGCCGTGGTTGTTTTTATATAATCTACCAATCACGAGTTGTACGTTCTTTTCGTCATACATTCATCTACCATCAGGCCCCGCAGTCTTCTACGCTGCTCCCCATCGAGTAGCGAGCTGAGACAGAAATAAGAGCACTAGTGGTGCAATTTCAGCCTTCGCTCAGTCCTCAAAAGTTCGAAAATATTGCCTATTGTTGGGCTTCACGGTACTCTTAACTGAGTGTCTAAAACGTATTAGCAGTTCTAATAGATGATATACATTAGTTCCGTATTCCTAGGTTACTATCTCATAGGACATTGATATCTACCGCATGTGCAATCCATACTAATTATTCGCACTGGATGACACTGTAGATATTATATGCAACGCGGAGACGGTCTTCTCTCATCGACCTTACAGCACTTTGGTTTGCTAGTGCCACTCTAGGCATGCTATCAAGAGTCATATGGTTAATCACATTGAGAAGTAATCGGTATGATGACATGCTGTAGAATCGAATTGCTATTTGGGTCCCAGTGTATGGCACGCGTATGTAAGATTGGGATATGATTTGAGCTAATATGTTAAAGGGTATGTCAAGTCTGAACTCCGAATGATAGATATTTCAAATGGCGAACGAAATATATGATTTTTATTGTTGGCACAAGAGCCTTTCAACATTATCGGGACTCCCCGACCGCTTGTATTTTCCAACAAGTTCTTGAAGAATTGCAGCGCAGGACTTGCTCCTGTGGCAGTAAGTATTGGCACTCTACATATCAGCAACACTTGATTTCTATATTTTTAATCTCTTAGCGTACTCGCAGAGGCACAATAGACACTCTAGCGAACCCCCAACTAAACCCAGATTAATACTATGAGTTCCTTAGTTAGTTCTAGCAAGATGTGCGATGAGATCTATTCGCGCGAGGGTGGTAGAAGACAGTTTTCTTTACGTGATCTGTGGATCAATTATCGAGATCGACTCACACGAATGTGCGATTAAGACAGCAAACAACTCGTTCCTGGACTTCCTCGGATGCTTATCACTTCCATGTGTGCGACGCAGTCAGCCTTGGTGCTCTAGAGAGAGTATGATTTTCTGCGGTCAGGAATTGCATAAATGGGTCGAAAGACCTATAATCCATCCTCTCTGCAGTTATTTCCTCCAGAACGTTTTTCAAAATTAATCTCTGAGCGCGGCAAAGCGAGGTTACATTATTGTCTATGCCGGTCACGAGTAGCTGGGCGGCACTCTACCTGCAGTTGCATTCCAGTGGTATAGGGTCCGGGAACACTGGTGCACCTCGCAAGAGCGTTCAAGTGGCTTAGGTCGAATGAGGACAAATTGTCTCAGGATGGGTTTTACGAGTAGGGCTTCCTCTTGCTAGCATCAGCAGCGCTCAAATTAGTCTGGTGCAGAAAGCCAGCTTCTCTTGGTCCTGTGCACGCAGTTGGAGTGCGTGCATCAGTGCAGACACTCTGGGCTCTGCGCCACTAGCAGCAACTGGCTGCCATTGATGCTTGCACATATGTTTCAGTTCTGGTTTGGCGGCGACAATCGAGTCAACATTTCTTTAATGCGGTCGCTCCACTATACTACTCTCACATTGTACTAGCATCCTTGCTGGTCTTGCGATCCGTAGCGCAGATTGCGTAGGGTGCCCTTGCGTAGTGAGAAAGTGCAAGTGCCGTTCTGCTAGCTTTTAGTCGTATATCGCAATCGTTCTTATCCGTGCAATATCGCGGTAGATCTGCTGTGAATTCCACGTCGACGGTGTATCTACTCCGACAGCGCGATGGGTGAAATTAGGGTGTCCTTCTCTATGGTAGAGTCGATCACTCAAACGACCAACTCGCTGATGTGGTTTCTGGCTGCCAACATGTCGACTCGCGCTCCATGCACAACTTCTTCAATCGCAAGTTATTATAGCCTTCAAAGTATTGAGATCCTCTACTCTCTGCACGGAAGATTTTCACGCGGGAATATCAGTCTGGTCTTGTTGAAAAAGGAGAGCGCGATTTATGCAAGCACCATAGTCTGCGACTCATGCTGGCGTCAGCACTTGGAACTGATCCTTGAACCAAGAGAACAATGGCACTTAAGCGATTTAAGATACATACTGAAGATCCTCTTTTCTATACTCCACTCCTACGAACCATAGATAGTACCCACAAGGAGAAGTGAAAACGTTAGGTAGGCTCGAATAAAGGCAATCATAATTCTCCGTATTTTCCTCCAAATAGTAACTATTACTCGATTTTTTCGAGAAAATTTTTTGTTTATTGGCCTGGCCAATTTTGATTCCCAATAAACCTAGTTGTTAAATTTTGCGGAGCTACGCATGAACCTTTATGAAGAGATTTCATCTAAGCAATTGTCAATTGCACTCGACCGTGCATTAGGGATCAGCAATGACAAGTGACCGTCTATATTAGACTGTCCATGCAGTGGAGCCACCTTTGAGGGTATGTATTGGTCCCACGCTCATCACATCTGATGAACCCGAGAGGGATATACTACAACATGACTGCACAGATTAGTTCACAGCTCATCGCCGTAAGCGGCTCCTATCGTCAGCTACTCACAATAAAAGTAATAGAACACATAATATGATATAACCCCAATATAGTAACAGGATGTACAATGCAGAGCGACACTGTCACATATTGTTAGTAACAACACCTCATTTTGGGTCTTCACATTGAAAGACGCATATACATACTGATCAGTTGTATCTAGAGAGACGAGGTAAGTGGCTCCTGATATAAGAGAATCATCCAGAATTAATAAACTCAACTAGAGAGCCAATTCCGCAATAGAGTTTTACACCTAAAATACGCGCAGCTCATAATACTCAATACTCAGAAAGACAGGATTTTCAGATCGTAGGCGTACCTAGAATTATTTCCTATAGACGTCAAGATGTATTCAGATTCAAGCCTGTGAAAGTAAGTAAGACACTACGCAGAATATATAGGAGCAAGTTTATATCAACTAACAGGACAGACTGTCACATAGGGCGATACATGTGATAGCTTGCAACTTCTGCCAATCTCACAGACGTCCCCACGTAAAGTCAGCACAAATAATTCACACTCACGATACTCATATACCTGCGCACTTTAATGTCATACTTTAGAAGTTCTGAGGCGCAAGTTAATCGGCCTACACATAGACTCCCCTCAAACTTGAAATGATACATAGAGATGATTTAAAAACAACGGCAGGGGTTAGCAAAGTTCTATTTTCTACGAATCGCTGGGATGTAACTGGTTTCATACGCTGCCTACTGTCTGAAAGATAAACATTGAATCCAAATGATAGCCCAAATAATAAGACGCCTTTCCAGGGTCGAGATACTCATTGTAACTTTAGTCCCAAAGAATAGAAAAGAGACTAGAAGAGTGGATCAAATACTCGAATTTTAGTGGTTGGACTTGATCAAAATTGGGTAGAATAAGCCTGAAATACCAAGAACCAGGGCGTGTTGGCAATATTAGAACCAATCACATTTCAATGGAGATATCACTAATTGCGCTCATGCAAGCGGTTTTACACTGACCAAAAGTTCTGGGGTGGAAGTTCCAAAAGCAACGATTGTTAATGCATTAGCCCAGCACTCATACCCAGTTTTTTAAAGCCAATCCCGGAGGCACCATCAACAAGTATTTTTCGCAGCTAATAAAATGACTAGACCAAGGAATAAAAGAAAATAAGCAAGCATAGATTACTATTAAAATTTTTAGGACCAAAAGCGAGATCTCAGCGTCCACCCAAACCAGGGACAATGTAGAATTTGTTTGTTTAACTTTTGTCTACACTTACCAATCCAAAGAGTAAAGGATTTTTAATTTCCAGATTCCAAGGTTTTATTCCTCTGGGGCTGCAAAATTTGATGCGATATGAAGGTGGTTTGGTATGCCATTTCGCAAATCACATGCGATCGATTCTAAGATGATTTACTGTTGCCAACATTGGATCTGCTAGAATCCACCCTCGATCTTTGAAGGTAAGGACTAGCGTAATAACCGGACTAATCGATAATCTTCATTTCTCATTTTCCTTCCGCGAAAGCCCGATAAAACCACTTTCCGCATGATCGAAAACATTTCAAAAAGCCTTGATAAAAGGGAGTTGAAGCTCTCATTATAAGACCAATAATACA
>Ga0163217_1058052_pt1 | contig 13002 bp, 10 predicted proteins | sample SynspAceP_FD_185933 | JGI IMG/M metagenome (GOLD analysis project Ga0163217, IMG submission 185933) | Saline lake microbial communities from Ace Lake in Antarctica - Synechococcus sp. Ace-P (PacBio error correction) | ecosystem: Environmental > Aquatic > Non-marine Saline and Alkaline > Saline ...
ATGAAGGCGTCGCTGTCAGGAAATCTTACTGTCGAAGATGTCCCCGCCGAAGAATTCGTGCGCGGAATTCTCTCCCAGATGTTTTGCGCCCAATGCCGTCCTACGAAGGGCTTTACCTGTTGGGTACAAACCCTCTGATCGCCTCGGCGTTGAATTCTAAACGCTCTTTGTTTAAATTGTCCCGCGCCGAAAACCTGAGTAGCCGATGCGTTGCGCAAATGGCGTTCTACCTCGGGCTTATAGCAATGTAAAGTCCGTTGTTCACGAAATTGGATGCCCTGCCTTGAACCTCTAGAACATCAAAAGTAATCAGACCCTATGGCGGACGTGATCTGACCAGCCGGACGAAATTCGATCTGACATGTGTGCTGCAAAAACATCAGATCCCCTGCAAAGAAAACCACAAATCGATCCGAAGCAACCCCTTATGCGGATGCAAATCTCCTTCACACCGTCCTCCGAAGGAAAATGCGACAATCCGTCTGCAATAGACCGCAATCTCCGAATCATGTTATACCAGCGTATCGCGTCATACCAAGAGCCCAGTTGCACCCAGAACAGCTGAACACCCGAATAAATGTCGAAGTTGCTTGAAAGGTGCGATGCGGTCAGCACAATGCGAAAACATGTCCGCGCCAGCGACACTTTTGCTAAATTGGAACGACTTGGCGGCAATCACGGGCTCGGACCGCCTTGATCTTGTTGCAGGGCGCTTTGCGCTCTATGAAAGTACCCGTGGGATCTATGAGACCCCCGGCGGACATTGCTGCTCGAGCACACCGCGGCATCGAATATCGCGATTTACGCCTCGACGTCTGCGAGATGCACCGCTATTATAACGAACGAGCGCACTGCCTGCGTTCACAACGATGCAGAGCTGACTATAAAACGGTTTTTGGGGTCTACCACTCCAGGCACACACGCACCATTTCTGCAACCAGATTGATGCCTCACCAGACACACGTGACCGGTACATTATCTTGGAAAATATAGGGGGTACAAAGCCATGGCCCGAGCACGATGGCTCGACTGGATCGGAGCCTTCGCTATAAACTTCCTAAGACGAGCAAGTCACTTGCGAAGATAACGTCACTGGTGCCTATACGAAAAAAGACGCGCCTGGCTTCCATTCAGTTGAACGCGCCTTGTCAGACCTCCTATAGCTATATGGCGCAACGTGACAATACCCTCACAAGGTAAGAATATATAAATAAGCCCCGACGTTAGCATATCAATCTCTCCGGCCCTTTTCTATTAATGAAAACAGGGTTATCGGCCCCGTATAAACCCGTCCATACAACCAATTTCAGGCTGACCGGCGCTCGCCGTGCGCCAAAGCTACTCGAACCACCCCTGTTTCAGCCCCGCCTTCTCTGAGGGACCCACTCACGCCATCAGCATATCGGCCCGATTTAATACGTCTTCTTGCAGAAGGCGCTTGACGCGATGTCTCACCCGGCACGCCAAGTCGTCGTAGCCGATTCGCGACCGGCCCGGCTTTTCATCTACTGCTCTCGTATTTCGGTGCTATTCGACTATCTCAACGACTTCCGATCCTATCCATCTCTGATCCTGCGCTGACGACAGCAAGTTGGACACTAGCTGAACCATAGCATCCTACCAATATTCGCGAGTTATGCTAGATGTCTGCTCGGATAAAGCTTCGGCCCGCGATGCAGTGCGTGAGGGACGATGATACACGCGTTGAGCAGCTAAAAAACAATCGTAATCATGAGGTTTAAATCTCTTTTGAATATAAATGCTCATCATGATAACACGCCAACCACCGAGATTTAGTTTCGGACATACTTGAAAGAAAAAAAACCGCCCTTTTTACTGCCAATTTATCTTCACTAATATCCTTTGATAAACATAAAGCTTTGGTAATGGCATGCCCTGACGCGCACAGCGTTTCCTCAACCGGTGACGAGCAGAGGCCCTTCGGCCCGCCGGACGAACGCCGACGAGCTTTATGAACGGCACCGTACAATGGCACTCCATCAAACAAGTCGCCGTCCTTCTCCGGGACCGAGCGGCCCCCCCCTCGCAAAGGGACACAAAAAGATAAGTGCGTGGTATCCTGAGATAACTGCCAGAGCTGATCGCACCACTGTAACTAAAGTTTGCGCAAGCAAATCTTGTTCCGGCATCATCGCACCCATGAATCTTGACATGGAATGGATTCAAGTCACCACTATAATACGCCAAACTATTTGAACTTCGAAAAGCGCGGTTTTGTTGACCATAAGCCGAGTAATCAGTATAAAAATTTCAGGTGCACTTTCTCGCATTGAGTCAAAGTATAGCGGTCAATTATGGCAGTGCGCAAGAAAAGCAGTATCAGATGACATGGACCACAAGATGACCTTGGGCCCGAATTTCCAATCACGAGAAAGCGTCAATCATGTGAACGCGGCATATATAGTATCACATATAACGTGTGGTATCCCAGGGCGACGAGCGACAGCACTATGAGCCGCTCGCGATCACCTTTGGCAGGGCACATATGATAATCTCGTTGATCGTCCGAATGAATTTCTTGTTATACATGAAGGTATTAGGATGGTTAATGCCGGTTTGTTGTTGAGATATTCCCTAATCTGTGTGCAATAAAACGACATCATCCACGCGTTGAAAATTCAAGCCGCGATTGCCGAAACTATACACACATAATGCGAGCGCGCAGTGACTATAGACTATGACTGCAAGAGCCGACACAACAGTCTTCGCGAATACAGGATACGCACACGATTCAAGGCACATACCATACGATAAGAGCCTGTAACAAGTCGCCGTAAGTGTTTTTGGTCACAGTCCCCATTTCGCTCGTCGCCGATTCTGGGCGACCATCGATCATGCGCGACGGGTTTGCGCGCCGAAGTCCCGTCCAAAGAATGCCTCGTTCTGACCATATGTCGACCACGAATAAGTCCGGCTCGAAACAGGGGATGTCGTGGCGCGACACAGATGAACTTCGACGGGTACCCTTCATGCAGATCCAAGTGCTGGTCCAAACCTCCCCCTTGCGGTACGATGAAAAAATTACAGCGTTGGTGTATCAATCACGAACCCCGGAAATAGCCCATCAAACCCTCGTCGGCGCGCGGGGCTTTTCCCCGCAATAACAACAAAGAACAATTCACTGATGGGACTATCATTTCGGGTCTGGGTCATCGGCAGCCCCCGCCATATGGGGGCAGGCACGGTAGCATCAGCCGGATTCGGTCGCGGCATATTTGGCGAGGAAATCTCCATATGATCGCGATTGTGGGCCGGATTGCGATACAGCGACGGTCTGGAACGCCGCGTTTAAGGCCACGGGTGACATCATATCGCGCGTGGGGGCGTCTGTGGTCATTCACATGCCTTTGGGTCTCTAACAATGCGGAAACAGAGCTCTCACGTGTCACCCTATAAGTCCAGATCTCATGGCTTTCCCCGGCTTTTACGAGCAGCGGTCGAGAGAGTGATCGCTAGAAGCCCATTACCATCATAAGCCTCAGCCCTTCCCAGAATTCCGTCACCCAAGTGCCACGCAAACCGTCTGTCAATAGACGCGGGAAACAACCGCCGCTGCCTTGGGCACAATCGGCCGTTTTAAATAGATCAAGATGTCTTTCGTTACGGCATCTCTGGGCCTGGTGTTGGTACGTGACTGCATCAAATTGTCCTTCTTCTGCGGTGACGCTAAGAAACTTCATCCCACGGGCCACGGTGAAACCTACATCACTAGGGCCGTGAACATCCACGGGCACCTGAGTTGCCTCGCGGCTCTATTGCTCACGGTTAAAATAGATGGAGAGTATTCATGAGTAATTGCCACAAATATGCGCTGATCCGTTGCGAACCCGCATCTGTCTGTCCCGCGCATTCAGGGCGACAACCTTCAAATCCGCCGGACAGTAGCGCCGTTGCGGAGCTGCTTTTGGTGCGTCGAATTCCGAATTTCGAAGCCGAAGCCGTCAACGAAGTTTATCCCGGTTCCGCGGCGAAATTGAAGAAACCCGACTAACAAGCAGGTCGCGCGGCGGAACGCGCCATTATGAAAGCGCGCAAGATCCAGTAATGAATCCTGCGGTATGTTCACCCGATACCTAATGCTGGCGATTCCTTCGCCGGTCGATCAACCTCGATGCCGGTGGGCAGTCTGGGGCGGGGCCGGGCGCCAGGTTTATCGCACGGGGCCGGATCTGGCTGGGTTCCGGGCTAGAAAAAGCCCTGCAGAAGGAAGACCATACATCAACAGGCCTCAAGGCGGGTTAGGAAAACCGTGGTCACCACACTGATAAAACTGCGGGTCTATCCGCCGAGCGTATCATACAGGACCTAACAAAAAGCGATAACGCCTTGCCCTTGTTGTGCTATCGGACGTATCTGGGTGTTGTTCAACATTTTTTTTTTTTGGGCCGATTCTTTGTGAGAATGAGTCCGCGAGGGTAGCAGGATCCTTCCGATGTAGGCGCGCTTTACACGTGCGGGTTGGGTGTGAAAAAATCTTTAGGATGTTTAAAGTCCGTCTGTCATATAAAACGCATCGCACGTTAATCTGCTGCGGGCGCGACGCACGGTGCGACGTGAAACAAGGCGGCTTGGTTTGTTTGGGGAGATTGTGCTGCTTCTCCTTCGTAAGAATATTAGTATTAACCCAGCGTTCAATCGTTTGGGGAATGGATGTTTAGTTCTTGGCTCGCTCGGGGTGCAGGAATCCGGCGTCGGACCGGCACTGCGATCAACGATCCCGCAGCAATCGGCCGGGCCGCCGACGGGCGTGCGCCTGCAGAGAAGCTCGACCTTGGCGAGTTGCAACCTCAGAGCGAACACTCCGTGTCGGATTCTCCACTCCGAGGCATCGCTGTCAAATGCGAAGGGAGGCCGGCCGCGAGGTCGTGCATCCAGTCCCTCAGGCCGAGCGAAGTTCGCGACGGGGAAACACGGTTGCGATTCTCCCGAAGGTTGGGAGTCTCTGAAGTGAAAGGTTGAAGAGGACACTCCGCGAGAGAAAACCCGACGCGATCGCTGGCGCTGCTTCTATGAGGGGATTACTGAGAGGTGAGAGGGCCCCGCTTTGAGGGTTTGACCCTGTGAACAGCTGATGTGCTGGTGATCGGCTCGGGATCCAGCGCGCCTGGCCATTCGCCAAGTGGCCCTCCGCCCACCATAGGCCTGGCCGATAGCCACTCGATTCGGCAGGCGTAGCCCTCATCCCCCTGGGTGCAAACACTACGGGGTCTGGGCACGCAGAAACTCGGCGAGGCGCCCGGCGGCAGGCGCCTCGCAGATCCATCGGCTGGAGCGAGCCCGCTGGTCCCGAACACTGACATCAGTATTTCGTGATCGGCTCGGGCGCAGCAGCACGACTACGCGCCTGTGTGATCGGCACCAAAGCCCAGCCACTGGCTGGAGCGCTTGCGAGCAGGGACAAAAACTGCGCTGGCACCGACGTGAGCAGCGGCTGGTCGCCACACCAATTCTCAAGCCACGACCAGGCCGGGTCCCGCGTGCCTGAGCATCTGGGCCCACAGGGCAAGCACAAGCTCATGGGCGACACAGTCTTGCCAATGAAGTCTGGGGAATCGACGTCCAGCGGCCATCAGCCGTGGGTTCGTGGCAGCGGCCGGATCGGACCCATGCGCCTGACCAGGCGGGCCCTGAGAGCCCCGGTCGTTGGCCGGTTTTCAGGTCCGGCGCCGGGTGGAGCGCCGATCAATATCGTGCTGAAAATGGAACTTCTCGCTGCCGTATCTACCCACAGCCGAAGAGGAGGCAGGAACGGAGCCGCCCACCTTCCTGCGACGCCCATGGATCTGGCGATGCGTGCATTTTCGCGCTGAAGGAAAACCTCGCTGGCCTCTGGCGCCAGCCGTTTTCATGCGCGAATGTACTGCAGCGGTCGCCCTCCAGCGCGGCTGAGCGCTTCAGGGGCGGTGGCGATCGAAAGCGATTCCCACGTACCTCAAGTAACATTGCCTGTTTCCCCCGATGAATTTCCCCTGCCTGACCATGTGATGCCTAGCGGTGGTGTCTCCGGTCGGTGCGGCAGCATGGTCCAGTCCCGGCCACCTCGCGGTACCTGGTGGGGCCCCTGCCTTGCGCCGCGCTCTCTCGGGGTGGCTGCCGCCATCTGCTGCGGCGCTTAAACGACCCGAAGCCTCAAACGCGGAGTGGGTGGCCCAAAGCCGGCTGGGCGCGGTCCTGGCCCGCCAGCCCGTTCGTAGCACGACCAATTTATCAATTTGGGGTCTGGAAGAATAAGTTGAATGCCTTCTCCGAAGTCAGAGCTTCGTTCAATTCTTCACGCGCCTTTCTTTGCACCGGGCCCCCTGCCCCCGAATGGTATGGATTTCTGGCGAAACGCTCACCGTTCCTGTAGTTGCCTTCAGGCGATGCTGCGCCTGTTCTGTCCAACAGCCGCCGAACTCCGTGCGATTGGGGCTGATTCAGTCCGCAGGGCCGCGAGTTTGTGCCCTGCTGGGACGCGTCCTGACCCTGGATGAACTCAGCGGGAAACCAACCGGCTTGGCTGGCGTGGGTGAGCAACCCGTTTTGGGTCTGGCTGCCTGCAGAAAAGTTGCCTTCAGACGTGCGGCGCCCATTGGGAGGTCCATTAAATTGAGATCACACTGATGCTGAATCGCTGCTCGAGATGAGCCTGATACGGCACCTTCATGCACCACGTGCTTCCGCCTTGGCCTCCACACCTGGACGGCGCGGCGATCGCAATCGCTTCGCCAGGAATGTCGCTCGAATCCTTTCGCGGGTGCCTGTGATCAGCTCATCGAGCGTGGAAGGGATTTGACCCACTGGTCAATTGCCAGTGAGCGAGAGGGTGAAGGCTGGAGCGCGCAATGCATAAATTGAAGGCGCGCTCCTAATGGCCTTGGCAAAGTCAACGGCCGAATGAATCGCCTGGGTGGAAGAGTTCCCGAGCCATCCGTCGGGGACCAACACGTTCTTGAACATGGCTTCAATTCACTCCAAGGCATCTCACTCTATCACTGTAACAGCTGCCGTCTCCAGGAATCCCACTGAACACGCGAAGAGTTAGGCGACTTCTTGCCGTTTGAAACATGCCAGGAGCAAAGAAATTCCTGCGTGCTGGCCAAACCAATGCAACAAAAGTCCTGATTAGTCCAGGGAAAGAGATCTGAACAAAAATGGAGAACAGATCTGGCCAGGAAATTTAGCCTGCAAATAGTGAATACGAAACAATCACAAAACCAATCAGCTGGGAAACGACTGGCAGATGCAAGGCAGCAGTTGCCCAGTCGGCGCTGTTGAGTCAGCGCGGAAAATTCTGTCTCACTCTGAGTGCCGCGCCATTGGCTTGTCGGCTTCTGTTCCGCGTTTCAAAGCGCATCGAGCAGGCCGCCAGAAACGGTCCAGATGGGAAGAGGATCCGGTCTGCGGCCAAGCTTCCGTGGTGTTCCTTGGCGCGGAGGAATGAAGCCTCCAGTCGGAAGACGGGCCCAGCAAGCAGCTCCCCCCCGCCTGGGTCAGGATCCGCTCTTGCTTGGCGCTGGTCAGGCCGATCTATGGTTCTGGACGCTGAGTCACCGCCGACTGTATCATCTCGTTGATTACATGGGGCCCGAGTAAGGCCCCCGCGCTACCCATAAATCCGCCACCACCAGGCGTATGCTTGGGGTGAAGCCAAGAAGTGCGGTGGTAGCTCACTCCGACTTCCCCCAGCTGGAGGTGAGGGCCGGCAGTATCTGCAACGGTGCTGGCCCTCAGCCAAAGCGACCCCTTTCCAAGCTGGTGTAAGGCGGAGCCCCGTCTGCCGCCCCTGCTGAACATTCTTCCGCCAGAAAAGGTGGTGCCCTCATTACCACCAGTGCCCAAGAGATGCTGCGGGCAAAACAAGCAGCGGCGGTGACGGCCTCCCATCACTCCTCCAGCCGCCTCAGCTCACGAAGCCGCCGGCGCTGATGTAATCGCAGCAATGCTATCCGATGGACGAAACAACGTCCGCCGCCTGGGTTTTCGCACAGTTGATTCCAGCGCAATAGGGTCTTAGAGAATATGAGAGCTTCCAGCGAGCTAAGCAAACGCGATAAGGACCGATCTATCTCCGATCGCAGCTCTGTACCCAACATCCGGCGAGGGCAACAGGGGAATCGCGCTAGCAGGGATTCCCCAGCGTGGAGGAAGTACAATCCTGACTCAGCGAGCACACAGCCCTAGGTCCGTATATATCTCAGGCGAGGTAGGGGCAAGCCATCCTGGACGGATTAGTCTCTCTTACCTGAGCTCTCAAAGAACCGACGGGAGACCCAGGTAGTGCAGTGGTGGTAATCAGCAAAACGCGGTAATCGGTGGGGGCCCCCAAATGAGAAGCAACCCCGGCTTGGCGAAGCAGATCGGGGCATAGATCCCGTAAACGGGGGAGCGGGCAAGCCATTGCAGCAGGCCGTGGCCAAAATGGCACGCATAGCGCAGCCGCAGCTGGCCAACTGTTGATCCAGGCCCGCGTAGTACTGCGCAACCTCCGGCAGCCCAGATGCCGAGCGGCCGCTCGCCGTATCAAGCGCTCATGCTCCGCATCGTCCGTGACTAGAACTGAAACGCCCTCAGGGTCCTGCGCAGCAAGGGGCATGATTAGCCCGTGCGGTCGCGCGCTAGGTTCTTTCAGATCGAGAACGCCGGCCTGCTGTAAGGTGACGGAAAGCGAAGCGAGCAAGGTTCGCCCGCTTCGTAAGGGCTCAGACTCACTGCTCAGCCAGGGACCAACTGGCCTTGAGCGCTGTGTCTGGGATGGGCCCGAGGCCAGCAGGTTTGGCGCTGCTGATCCATGAGCCGGAAAACTGTTTGTGCAGATCGCAGTAACGTGGATGCGCGAGCCAGGCTGTAATCTATGCAAAGTGGGCGAGCGCGCAGAGGCTTGAGCGTGCGGGCAAACTGCGCGCGCCCGCCGCGGCACCGACCTCGAGCAAAGCGCAGCAGGGGCAAGATAGCATCCAGGACAGCCTGATAAGACACACAATCCTTGCTCCAGGGAACCCGCTCTGGCTGCTGCGGGACCGTAAGCGGACGTGGAAACGTGGCGGACGTAGGCGCGAGCGGCCTTGCGGCACCATCCCTTTTCCGCTCAATCGGCCACTCTAAAGGCAGGACAAGTTCCGAATCCAGCCGCTCAGAGGAAATCGACCGAATGGCGACCAGGATTCAGTCTACATCTGAGTTATTTCGCGCAACGCTTGCGGGCCCAGTGCCCCCTGGCCCACTTCTAAGGTCTATGCCAAGGGGTTGGGAAAACAATGCGCGCGTTGCCTAATCCGAGTGGACACGGCATGTTTAACGCCCAACAGAAACTCGGCTGGTTTCTTCTTTCGACCCAACGCCGAACTGGCAAAGCGCGGGCGGGGAGCCGGGCGTGGAGCTGGGCAGTGCCTTCTGGAGCAACGCTCTCAGGATCCCAGTGACCAGAGGCCCTTACCGCGACGCGCTCAAGGCAGCCGTGTGATTCAACGTGGCGAACCAAGTCGTTGCGTGATGCGCGAGACGACCCGAGAGCGCGCGAGTCGGCGCGCGCGCGAGAGAGGCGAGCGAGATCTGCCCTGGATCTGAATGACTCGTAGTGCCTGCCAAAGCGATGACTCCTGGTTGCTGAGCGCAGCCGTGAACTGGAGCGGCTGGTTCCGAAACGCGCCGACCTTGGGCCCCTGAAAGATCACCTTGGATAAAACTGCTGAAGGCATGGTTTGCCGCGGAACTGCGCAAACGGTGCGAGTGCGAGGCGAGCGAATCTCTCCAGCTCGCGCTCCAGGCTCGAGAAATCGAAGCGCGCCGAGCTGGCCACAAAGCAAGCTCAACGCTGGACAGAACCGTGGCGAAAAGGGCCGCGGCGAGCTGAGTTTCCACCGACCTGAGTCCGCCCGCACCGATCCGCGCGAGTGGCATCTGCCCCGGCGTCTAGACTGGTTTCACTCATAGTACGCTTCGGACTTATGAGCGGTCATGGGCAGGCGAATCACCGGCCGGGTGCTGAATCTTTCGACACCGGTATCCCTAAGCGCGATAGAGCGGAACAGCCACGCTGGAGCCAGCTCAATCTGAGGAGAAGCTGGCGATCGCGCACACCCACTGCCAAGGCTCCAGGTCGACGTTATTGAAGCCGCTTTCCCTCGCAACACCCCGTGAATTGCAACGCCGAGCAGCGCATCGCCGCCAACCCGTAGGGAGAGGCGACCTGAGGGCGCGCGAGGTCTGCGGCCTGGCAAGGGCCGACGGAAAAGACATCAAGGCCTGCGCCGAGGCGGTGGCTCGCCGGCCGCTGCCGGCGCCGCAATCCACACCTTCATCGCACCGACGACATCCACCTGAGCACAACTGCCGCAAGAGCAGAGAGCGGGTGCTGCAATTGCCTGCGATGGTGTCTTAACAGCCCAGCTCGCTTGTTGAGTGATTGTGGAGTTCTTCCTGCGAAAGATGATCCGAGTGCCAGCGACCACCGAATACCTCTACGAAGTTTCGAAGCGGACCAATCGCCGCCGGCGAGCGTCCACCTAGACGATGCAACACCCCGACATCGCCGCGTGGGTACATCACCCCCAGTGAATTCGGCGCCCTGATTGCCCGCATCAATCGCCATGTCCCAACATCAACGCCGGCGGTTGATCTCCGTCCCATGGCCAACAAAGACCTCGAGAACTGTGGCCAACTTAAGCGTTGAAAAACGGCGCCCGCACGCTGGAGTGCACCATCCAGCGCCATCGGCGAAACGGGGCCGGTAAGCGCCTCGCTCGAAGAGCTGGTGATGCCCTGAGCATGTGCGCGCAGCTATTTCACACCCTTTCCGCAGCGGGCCACCCAGAGCAATCGCGCCAACTCACCTGGGTACCGGAAAACCGATCCGCACCGAGGAGATCTACATAAACCTCGCTGCTGTTCTATACCTCACCGATGAATGGTTCATCCCCAACAATAGCGATCGTCGTGTCCAATGCTTCGCCCAACTGGGAAGATCGGTGCATCCACCAGAACGGCGCCAAGAACCGCCTACCGTATCGGATCATCAAGAAGACGCCCAGACGATCGGCCTGAGCGATCAGCGCGCGCGCGCGCGCGCGAGAGCTCATGGCGCAGCGCCTTCCGGGCCCGGCTGAGAGGAGCTGGGCTACCCCTCTGACGCCCACGACTCGCTCTGAAGCCTTGCGTCGCGCTCTCAAGAACTGGCTCTATCAACGCAAACGGCACATCAACTACACGCGACCCCAAGCGTCCTCGAAGAGATTCGTTCCAGCGGAAAATGGAACAGGGCCCTAGCATACTCGGAGAGGCGTTATTTTCACCCGCATAAGTTGGTGCAAAAAGAGCGAGCGGAGGCAGCCAACTGTCAGCTCTCACCGGCCACGGTCCACCCCAAGGTGGATGAAGATGCGCGGTGAGAGAGAGCGCGAGCACTCCATCGGCAATCCGCCCGAGCGCGTCCTGCCATGCCCTAAACGCGTTGGCGGGGGTACGCAATGAGCTGGTGGTAATTCAGGCGTCAAATCCAGTGACCGAGGGGAATCGATGCCATGGCGAAGTAAGACATCCTGTTCTGCGGCCAACCAGGAGCACCCACCTAAACCGCCATTCCGCTGAACAACCCGACATTGTCTGGGAGCGGCCCAGGGTTTGTATGAGAGCGGCCCTCACCGCCGCTGCATTGGCCGCGAAACGCCCCCCTGCTCCAATCCCCAGCACAGCGTCCGTGGCGATTGCCCTTGCGGTCCGAACGCTTTGAGCAGCACGTGGGCAAATCGAAGGGCAGCCGAACACGTTCTTCTGCTGGGTGTTGTTTGCGTGGCCTGTCCCGCGCTGAATGGTAAGCGAAGACGGGGTGCCGGCCCTGCGCGAGCACAAACAGAAAAAGAGGGCCTGGTGGCGGCGGTTGGGCGCGAGGGGTGCGCGAGAGAGCGAGCCGGAGAGACATGCTCGAGCGCACCGGCGTCTCTCCTGTTGCGCGAGAGAGCGCCACCACCACCGGCGCCTGGTTCGCCGACCACCCCGAGGGGCTCGACGTGTTCAAGCAGACCGTGGTGAGTCCACTGAACGGCGAACTGCGTGCTGTATGCGCGCGCGCGTATCGCGCGCTGGGCGAGAATCCGGCCACGACGGCCCGCGCGCTCTCGGTGTGGGCCATCCATCCTTGATGTCCCTTCCCAGGTGTGTATGATTCGCTGTATCTGTGAGGGCGCCACCTGTGGCACTATGCGCAACACTCACATGGGCCCTAGGAATCATTCCCTGCAGGCGGCCAACAGCCTTTCGGCATCCTCTGTTGCGCCAGACTTCAACGGCCGTTCCGGGAAGCTTCGAAGAGGCCTGCCCGCAATCGCCACCGCGAGCGCCGGCGGCAGAAGGTGGAACGTGATTAGATCCCCTTGCGCCCGCGCTGACCTGATCACCTGCGAATGTTCGTGTTCTACGGCACCTTGGATGATTTCCTCTGGCCAGCTGGCTGATCCTCGACGATCCCTGGTTTCTACACCTTGCCCCTGGCCGCAGCAGCTTGGCCAGCAAGCTTCTCGCTCGACTGGTCGGAATCGTGGCCCCCGGTCGGTGGTTCGATCCTGCCGGTTGCTGCTGCTTCGTGCTGCTGCAAGGCGCTACATCCCGCCCAGTGCCAAGCGCGATGCGGTCCAAGGGTTGTCCCTCGATCCTGTTGCTCACCTTTCAACCCTGGGATCCCCGGCCCGTGAGCCAACCCCGCTCTGTAGTCGACATCTACCCCGGCTGATTCAGAGCACAGTCACCCCATGGACACCTGAGCCTGTGTCATGCACGACCCTGCACGTGCACCGCCGGTTCCTTGTTTTTATGCCCTCGGCGTGGTTGCGTGCTTGGTGGCTCGGATCTGGGACATTCCGGCCCCGCGGCCCAAGCTCTTTCCGCTTTACCTGCTGCGTGGCGACGGCTTTCAAGGGTGCGTGAAAGCTTTGCCAGCAAAGCGGCTCTTGTCTTCCAGGTGGGTGGTGACGGTCTTGGGCGCGGATGGTGATGTCGTGCTGGTGCCTC
>Ga0163217_1093857_pt1 | contig 13002 bp, 15 predicted proteins | sample SynspAceP_FD_185933 | JGI IMG/M metagenome (GOLD analysis project Ga0163217, IMG submission 185933) | Saline lake microbial communities from Ace Lake in Antarctica - Synechococcus sp. Ace-P (PacBio error correction) | ecosystem: Environmental > Aquatic > Non-marine Saline and Alkaline > Saline ...
GGAAGGGATATATCATGGTCTTATAGTGTTGGTCTAATTAATTAGACTTATTCACCTTCTTGTTTTCCTATCTCTCTGATATATCATTTGTGCTATATTGCTTGTCTTATATTCCACCAGGCTCCATAATTTCTGACTTTTATTTCACTTTCTATAACTTTCCACTCGTATTCTTTGAATACTGCTAAAGTCCAACAACTTTACTACGTTCCTTCATTATTCATACAATTTTCACCTTGTTTCTTCCAATCAACCATTCGTCTAAGCCATTAAACGTCACGAAATAGTAACTGTTTGAATATTTCCCTTCACCCATATAGCTCTTCCAGTTTGTTGTATCAAACAGCTTTACGTTAGTCGATTAATCACCATTGTCAATAGATCATTTATATTGAATTAACTCTAGAAATTTCTAAGCTCTCCCATAATGCTTCATTCCTCAAGATATCTATTAGTATGATGTATTTCGTAAGACATCAGCCCCATAGACTTTTTTTACCCTCCTGGTCACCTTCTCTTCCCAAAGCTGCGCATATTTCTTGTTCATATATTCTTATCACTATTTCCAGTCTCTTCTTCCTTCCAATGTGCCAAATCCTCCCCAGACTCTTTCCACATTCTCACCCCCATCTCTTTATTTATCTCCTCCAAATCCATCCCGGGATCATTTATAGTACTCTTATTCAATTGATCTTTTTCTTGCTACAAATCTAGCATTTTTTATCTTAGGTGCTTAGTGTTTCCTTCTTCCATAACCAGAACTGATTCCGGTTGTTGTTCCTCTTTTTTTCCTTAATTGACCTAGGACAAAGACAAGAATTTTCTCACATTTTCTCTATAGCCTGACTTATCCCTTATTTCATCTCTCCTGTTTGATTTCTGGTTTCATCAACTTGTCCAAATAAATTCGCCTAAAGTTCCCTTTATTTCCTTAATGCAACTGTCCATTGCTCTGGTCTCATCAACCATCTTCAAAGTAATGAAACAGGAACATTGTCTTTCAGTTCGTATACTACCCATCCTGTCCTTTGCGCTTTTGTCAATCCATGTATTGGATCAATATTTAATCAAATCTCCTCCCTTTTCTCCCTTTCTATTCTATCACTCAGAAAGGTCCTTTATCTGCTGTCTTTGATCTTAACTCTTATACAAGTCGTATTAGAAGCCAATCCTTTAACTGAATCCGATACTACTTTTGATTCAACTTCTCAATTGTTCGTATCTCACCGGTGGACAACCCTGAACCTCTGTTCCTTAGCCTGAGCCGCCAGTCTTCTTTCTTGCATCTCAATAGCTTTTTATCTATTGTACCTTAACAGGCTTTTTTTGTCTGTAGTGTGCATAAGGTATTTCTTCTTCTTCTGCTCCTGCGCGTGTGTTAGCTTTTCTTCTTGTCGCCCATCAGCAGATTCTTTCACAATTCCGTTGTTTCTTCTTTGTACTTGGTTCTTTCTCCTTTCTCTTTGTCTTGAATTCTCTCCTCTTTTCCTCAAGCGTTAAGCAACTAGAGTAGTTTCTTATAACTATCTTATTATTGACCAACACCTCTAGTTATTAAGCTTTTTTTTTTCCTTATCTCCCGACATTTTTTTATATCCCTGGATCTGTTTTCATCTGTACCCTTTCAAATGTCCAAAAAAATTTTTTTTTCCCCCCCTTTTCCCTTCTCCCCATCTTTTCCCCCCAAAAAAAAAAAATAAAAAAAAAGAGTTTCGTGTATAATGCTTTTGCTCCTTCTCCCATGAACTTGAATCCATTAAAGTTTGTATCATCTCTTTCGGACCTGTGCTCATCTAATTAACGTCACTCATCACTAGTTCAATTTCTATCTGTAAACTCTCTTATACTCCTTCTCATGCTCATTTCTGCGGTACATAATCCTCTATTATTTATCATCCATCAGATCTTATCTGCTTCTGTCTAATCTTCATTTACGCCTGTTTCGCATGCCAGTCTTTCTCTCATCTGCCTTTCATTTTCCGTTTATCACCATTTCCCTAACTATCAGTTATTGTTCACCTCTTCAATGACTCCTTTATGTCTAAAATCGCCTTATTTTTTCCTTTATGCCTGTATATTTTTCTAACGTTACTTTAAAAGTCATATAGCTATGCCTTGGATCTTCTTCGTAAGCTTCAACGGTGCTTCCCTATGTAAACAAATTCTGTCTCTAAACCTCATGTGATCCTTCATTTCTCTTTAAAATCTAGCACATCTTCGCTTAATATATTAACATATAGCGGTAGAATGTAGCAACATGATGTTTTCCCTTCTCTCTCATCACTTTCCCTAGCCGCTTCCCTTTCATTTTCCATCCAGCTCCAACCGCTATCCAAAAGCCAGCAACAGGACTCACTCCTTCCTTTCGTCATCTCTGTCAGGCCTCATTCAAATCTTAGCTTACGTCTGGCTTAATTCTACCTGGTCCCGGTTTACCACTTCACTCCAGCAGTTCCTAGTTCGGCCTTCATTCTGTAGGAGGGCGTTCACGCTCAGTGCGTCCAGAACAATCCATCCCTCTGTAGCAACATTCGCATCACTTCGATCTCTGGCGGCGGGCTGAAGCAGCGGCGGCGGGACGTCGATGACACTGCGCGGAGATCTCGTCCCAGGCCTGAGGCAGATCAACCTGTCGCTCCTGCGATCAACCTTGAAAGCGCTCGCGACATCGCGCTTGACTCCAGCCTCTAGCCAGCTCGCAGCGGCCCTCCTGGCCCAGCCCCAGGCCTCCAAGTTCTCCGATGAAATGCGAGAGAAGTCGTCGCCGTCCAGAGTCTGGCCGTCCTCATGCTCCAGGGACCGCGTCAGGCGCTCCACCAGTGGGAATCGTCAGCGGCAGGCCGTAATCCAGCGAGCATGCGATCGGGTTTCATCACCCCGAACTGGATATGAAGGTGAGCGGAAGGGCTGCTCGATCAGGCCGCGCCTGCCATCCGCTCGAGGTGATCCGCAACCGGCGGAAGGCCTGCCGCCTTGCCCAGCCGCAAGGGGGATGATCCACTGCTCAGCCGCCGCCGCCTCCATCCAGCGGCCGAGGGTCCTCCGAAACGAGACGGCCTGGGGGAAAAGGAAGCTTGAATGAGGGATTACCCATCGAGTCAGGCCAGGAAAGAATGATTAACAGAGTCGAGCGATCTGGTGCGGCGGAAGTGGCAGAGGGGACGGAGCCGCCGAGGCTTGTGATGAGCAGCAGCACAGCTCCCACTGCTCAGGTGAGTCACGCCAGCGCCAGACCGCCTCGGAAACAACGAATGGTCGCTGATCGCTTGGCGGCTTGCGTCGCTGAACGTTCGGCGCCGATGGTTTTTCCGGGCGGCGCGGCCACATCGGCCCAGTCATCGCCTGAAGCGGTGAAGCCATCGATGCCGTCAAAAATCGCCACGTCATCGGCCGACAGCGCGAGCTGCGCGAATCGGTGACCGAGCACAAGGAAAGCAAGCTGAATACAGCTCCCGTCAGCGCGGTCACCTCGTGTTTTGACGGGTCGCCATGAGGCCGTAGCGAAGAATCCGAAGCCTACAGACCGCTTAGAGGGATAGGAAAGGGCTAGGGCCTAAAAATGATCAACTCTGACGAAGGGCAAAGGAACACGGTCGCCCCCAGAAGCCGGCAGTCCCCCTTGGCCAGCCGGTGATCACTTGCGCTCATGGCCCTGGCAGGGAAGGTTCCAGCCAGGGCCCAACGAGCAGGAGCCGATCGACCGCAGCCACCGGCAACTGGCAGTGCGCTCAGCCATTGCGCCGTGCGCGGTCGACTCTCCCCGTCTCGCGAATGAACCAGGATTGCGGGCTGAGTCCACACTGCGCCGGCCAGCGCGTTTGATGGTGGCCTCGTCTGCGGCCCTAAGCCTTGTTCGCTGCCTCGCAAGGTCCATCGAACTGGGCCGCCGGTCACTTCTTAATACGATCGAGCGCCCATACAAACCAAGTCCGCGCAGTCGGCCGTAGCACTTCTCGATAGCCCGCCCGCGCCCCTGCTCGTCAGCCGCAGCCGGGGACGTGCATTGCGGGCATTTGCAGAACCAGGCCAGTCATAGAAGAGCCGAGTTGGGCGGCCATCGCGGATGCAGTCGTATCGGCCACGATGCTGTTGACCAGCCCATCCGCCGTTGGTGAACCAAAGGCCGGTTGTCATTGCAGGCCATGCAGGCAAACGAACGGTGACGGAATCTGATCTCACACACCCCGCTCACGCTTTGTGCTCGAGGCACAAGGAACACAAAAGGCTTAGCGACTGACAGAAAAGTCTAGGCTTGCGTCCGCTATCAGGGCGCGAACGCTGAAGGCGCCGCTGTCATCCACGCAAAAACGCTGCGCCCCTGGGTTCGCGGCTGACTGCCGCCTAGCCAGCCTGCGGCCATTGAGCGCTGGCCAGCCCGCCTGCAGGCCCTGGCGCAGCACAGCTCCACCACCGAGTCACAGCCGGCGGCGCGTCCCACTCGAGCTCCTCGAGCAGGGCGAGAAAACACCGCCCGGTGCGCGGGCCCGTTGCGGGCCGACCATAGGTTTTCTCGATGCGATCGGCGATCGGCCGCAGGCCGTGGCAAATTCGGCCACCGGCAACGGCAGACGTCCGGCGGCGCATCAACCTCAAACACCACGCCAACTTGTGGCCCGCCCGCAGGCGCTGCTCTCGGGTCATCGCCCTGGAGTTTCACGCCGCGCGCCTGCCTCCTGCTCGCTTCCGAACTCGGTCTGCGTAGGTGCGGTGGAAGGCCACCATCCAGACCGTCGGTAGGGCGTTGTAGGCACAAAGTCCAGCGGCGTCAGCGGTGCCCTGGGACGGCTCGCATCCCGCTCCGCGCCGATCACACCGCAACCCGCCTTGAACCGCCCGCAATGACCGACAGCCGGGCGGCAACCATGCCAAGTCATCCCGCTCCGCCTGCAGCGCACCAACACCGGCTCCCGAAATCGGCGGCAAATCTCCGGCATCGCATGCACACCCCGCCAGTCGGCACAAGGAGCCAGCTTGCCGCGTTAGAGACAGAGAAAGGAATCAGTTCTTCTAGAAATCCTGGCTTATCCTGATCTAGTCGTAGCCATGCAAACAGGGCCATTGGCCCTTTGAATGCCTGGTGCTGGCCCCTGCTTAGGGCCAGGTCCTCGTTGGGGGCCCCATCTTAGGCCGGTCTGGCCCTCTGTGCTGGGACCGCGGGCCTCGGTCCGGACCCGATAAGACTCTGGTGCGACCCGGTCCCGCGCAAACGCTCGAGCAGCCGTGCCTGCAAGAGCATCAGCCCACCTTCACCGCATCGCGGTTCATCGCGCGATCATGGCACCAGGGTGGCTCACCGAGTCCCACAACCCAGTGGCATTTGCCCCAATCGCCCGCTGCCTGATCGCCAGTACAGGCCTGTATTCTTGTATCAACCGCGAGGATCACAGCTTCGAACACTGTGGCGGAAGCCAGGAAGCGTCCGTGTTGTCGAACTCATCAAGGAAAATGGTGGCGGAACGAAGCCGGTTCGGCCAGCGAAACAGCGGCCAGCAGGGCTCACTCAGTCAGGTCGCCAAAGCGATCGCAACGGGCGAGGGGCTCACTGCTTGGGGGATCGCCACTTTTCCTTGCCGCGTTGCCGGGAATTTGGGCCAGGGCCACCGTTCCACATCGCCGGCCTCGTCCTCCATCAACGAAGCGATCCAGCCCGCATGAAAGCTCGAACTTGCCCGCGGCATGGCTCGTATCCAGCCATCTGATCGAGCTGGACAAGAAAAAACGACGCGAGGCCGTCGGCGTGGACACAGTCGGTGTAACGGGCAACGGCCCCCATGATCACAAAACCCTTGTTTCCGCCTAATTAGTCTTAATTTCTAGCGACCACAAAAAGATGCACGGATCCCTCTCCCTGTTGGCAGCGCCGGTCACTCTGGCTGCAGCGCTTGCCCCGGCCGCGACAACAGCACCTGACCTCTGGCTGGCAGCAACCATCGCAACCAGTTCCCTGATCTCGATCACAGGCGTGATCGCCAATGTCTGCAAATCGAGGACGCCCCTGGCTGATCGGACCGGCGGCACGGTCTGAGCCCATGGGCAAACACGGTCCAACGCCGGCATGAGCACTCGCCCTGCACCGCTGGGTTGCCCCAGCGAAGCTGTGGCCGTTGAACGACACCGACGCTCAGCGGCCGATGCAAGCCAGCCACCCGAGCAGCAGACTGCGCTACTGCCTACATGCGACTGATCCGGCCCCTGTTCGCTCAGCCGCTCTGGGCCTCACATCACTGTCTGGGACCGGAGGTATTGTCTACGACCTGGAAGACAACTTCGCCGCAATGACTGATCCTTAGAATTCCCTGAGGCACCACGGCAGGCTGAACCTCAAAACCTCTCGCAGTGGCAGAAAGTACGACACCAAAGCCTATCGGCGCCCGGAAGCAAGCAGGCCGAGCAGCGCTCCGGCTGGAATTCTCCGCGGGACCTGACGATTCTGGTCCCGCCCCAGCCAGTGCGCAAATCCAACCCACAGGCCGACGACTGCGGGCAAGTGCCCAGAACCATGAATCCGCTACATGCGCCATCTGCGTCCATTCTGGAACTCTGAAATATCGTTCGCTAGCGCTAGAATGCAGAGGTAGTCTAACCGATCCTCTCACGTGAACGTCCCGAGCCTGCCCTGCTTCCCGCGCTCCAGGCATCCCACTCGTCCTTCTGCTCCCTCAGCGATGTCTGCCAAAACCCCACTTCAACTTTCAGCTCGCCGCCATCAACGCGCGCCAGCTCCATGCCTATGCCCTGCTGCTGCACCTCTTGGCTCCCTGTTCGAGCACCTCGCCCATCGCCCTCTCGCTCACCGCCAAGAAGTAGCTGAACGCCCTCTATTGGCCGCCGAAGCCAAAGGCCGTCCTCTATGCCAGGCCAACCTCCATCCGCCACTGACACCTTATCAGATGGTTGAGATCGGCCCCTCCGGAAAAAACCTGCCGACTGTTCAGCGTGTCGCCATCTACCGCAGAAGGTCGCGTCCCTCCTGGTCCTACCGCCAGCGATCAAGGCCCTGGAGCCAGGTCAAGCACACGAGCAAGCTCGCGAAAGCTCGGCGAGGCGATCCAGAAGCGCGGCTAATCCCTTCTGACCACAAACCTATTCGACGCCAGCAACCAATGAGCCCCAAGGAAACAACAGGCGAGCAAGCGTCACACACCACCTGCGCGAAGCTGCCCAACACCGCCTTGGAAGCCTGCCAATCGACCCTGGTTCCCAGAGCGGCGCCGCCGCCCTGACGAGCTGATCAGCGACGAAGTTTCCTGCGCGTCAGCCCTTCATCCAGCCAGAATACACCATGAGCAACAAACCCCATGGCTTGGGGCGCAGAAAGCCTCCCGCGCCCTCGCATCCAACGCTCAGGCACGCCCTACCGCTGGCGCAGCCGCCCGCTTGATCAAGGCCGGCGAAACACTGCGCGTAAGTACCCGAGCCCGCGGTCACTGCCGCTGTAATCACCTGCGCGCTTGCGATGCACCGCATAAGTGAGGTTGAAGCGCCTGCCAACTGCGCCAGCATCGAGGTACCACTGAGCTTTCTATCCCAGCCGCTCCGGTTCCATCGCATCGTGTAAGCAGAAAAACGCGACCTGGGCCTGCAATTCAGAAGATCGAAGCGTATGCAACCAATGGCTTAAGGGTCAGGAAAGTTGACACCCCTCTCATACGTACATCCGGGGGCTTGACGTACATGAACTAGTGCGTTTATATAAAAGCCCGTCTAAGGATGCTTGTCGCTCATAGATCAGCATCCGAGCTTTACACAGGCGCCCTGAAATCTGCCTGAACAAAGTGACTACAAATTGGTTTGGCGGCGAGAGAAATGGGCCATGGTCAAGCCTCAGTTCTCCGTCCTGTTAACACGTAGCAACCAGCTGCTGCGCCTCCGGTGCTTTGGCTGCCTCAGAACCACCTGGTGTTCTTCCATGCTGACTTGTGCTGATCTTTGATCTGGAGCGATCCACTTTCGTCTACCAGCAGAAAGGATCCCCGGGTGATAATGCGTATGAGCCGCGGATGTTGGTGCTTGTGCTGCTCGTAACGCCTACGCTAGGGCTGTCCAGCTCCCGCCAAAATAAGAGAAAGCCTGGCTGGAAGTCGCTGACTTCCGCGTTGAACCAGAACCAAGCTGCCCGACAACAGCCGATAGCGGATTTCCGCGGTCAACCAATTCTCACACCTTTGGCCGGCTTTCTTTGTTTAAGGTACTTTGATAACTCTGCCAGAAAGCGGGGCGGTGAGCCTGGCCATGTGGCGCTGGATGGCAACCAAGTAATTCCGCTGACAATGCCAGCAAAGCACAAGGCATGAGCTACGAGGCGGATGCTTCAGAATGCGAAAGCATGTGGAAAGCTAGATGCGGCCCTGCCTGCGCAAGTCAGTAGATCTCGACGCCCAGGAAGACCTGCAAGTACGGCAAAAAGACAAAGCGGGGTATGATGAAACTTCCTCAGAGCGCAGCGTGCGGCATCAGCCGGCTAAGTGGTATCCGCAAGCCCTAGCCGCAGGCTTCCCACAGCTGTAAGTTTATGATGGATGCAGAACTGCTGCGCCGAGACCTCACATCGCAACGACACGCGAGGTAGCTGAGCGAGGAAAGCAATCTTGAGTCACTAATGCCAGCTGGTATACCCATCAGCAATGCGAGCGGCACGCGTACCGTGTGCCGCAAACGGCGGATGACGCTCAGAAGCTGACTATTTAGAAGGGTGGAGGCGGCAGGCTTGAGAACTTCCGAACAATCAGGAGCTGATGACGAGAATGTGGGTTCCCCTGGCGAGCCCTCTCGCAAGCTCACCACCGACAGTGGAAACCACAAAGCCAGTGCGCTAGGTAAATTTATCAGACCCAGCAGCCACATCTTCAAGGGCAAGTGATTGCCTGGATTCAGGCTACAACGCCCAGGCCGCAGGGATAGCGACCACAAGGTGATCGTGCCACTGCGTGATTCAACAAGGCCAGCATGTGGTGCACTCGCGCCCATGCTGGGAGCGAACACAGGCCAACACGGCAACTGTCAAACAGTTGCTCAACGCGGACGCGGGTTACTGCGGCATCGCCATACCTTGAGGCCTGTTGAGTCACAGAGGGCTGGATGCCTACAATTCCACAACAGGCAGAACATAATCGGACAAATCAATGCAATCCTGGGGCATGCCCTCAAAAGGTCTGACGCCCGCGGCCGTATGGATCGCAACTCCCGCCCCTATGCGGTCCAAGCGATTACGCCTCGCAAGACGGTAGTCGAGCGTTATTTGGTCAATCAAGGACCATACGCTGGATCGCTTACCGATACGAGTGCTGGAAGCCAGGTGAATGGTGATGGGCGCTGATGGCCACCAGCCCACAACCTGATCAAGCTGTTCATGCAGCATTGGCGACGCATGAGCCCTCCCTCAGTTACTGGCTTGCTGCCTGCGTAGAAATAAATTCCGCTGATAAACGGCCAGTCTCTTTGGTCAGGCCTTGGTGGCCCAACTCACGAATAACTCCTGAGCTCGAGCTCTGCAAAGCAGTGCTTAAAAAATGTGAGAAGGCAGATGAGCCCGCGCAGCGCATAGCGAGACCTGAGGCTGGCCTGTTCTTTGTCATAATTCCTCGTTGGCTGATTGGTCTTTGTACTTCTAGAAGTGAATCAGAGGCCCTCCACGCGCCCTGAGCGGTCAATCGCCCGTTCCCGATGTACGAATTATATTGAAGCCTCAATACGTTGGCTTGTTGCGGCGAAGCAACCTGATGTTGCGGTCTGCTTTGTTTTGATTTTCAGTATCCTTGCTAAAGCAGTCTCAGCCCCACCTCTGGTGCTGGAAGCTGGCTCCGGCTCGCGCTTCACAATGGATGCAGCCATTTTCCACCAAATCTCGTGTAGTTGTTAGATCGTTTGACGCAAGCCGTCAGATCTGTATTGCGACAGGTTTATGGACATGTCCTGCCATCAGCTGCACCTCGAGGTGAAATGGCTTTTTATTGAGCAGATTGGGCCTAGAGCCTGTGATTGTGGTCAGATAATCCATCTTTAATCGCTCTTCACAATGCACCTCCCCGATCATTCGGCCTTCCTCATCAGTCAGCATGTTCCGGCAATGGCGTTGCTTGTTGTGTAATGCTCAACGTTCCTGGAACTGCAGCCAGCTGTTGTGTTCACTTGGGCTGCTTCACAGGTCTTGCGAACCCGAACAAGCTTGTTTCGTGATCTCAGAGACGATTCTTCCATCAATCGGGAAAGCGCGGCGATCCAGTTCAAAGAAAATGAGCCTCGAAGCCTCCTAGTAAGCTGCTTTCTCCTGTTCAGAAGGGAGCGTGATTACGCGGATTGGTTCTGCAGCTGTTATGGCTCGCTCGTGGAACTCAGCCCAGAGAATCGCTAGCCAAGTTTTAATTACGGATTTCATTTGTCTGCATTGCGCGAGTAAGTCGATGCTGGAGAATCGTGGTTCGGCGTGCTTCTCCAAGACCTCCGATCGCAGTCAATCAGAGAAGCCTGCTACTGATGAGACCTTGCAAGGCAGACAACCAAAGAAATGCGAAGCTATGGGAAACAATGAAGGTATCGTCATGGATTAGAGGAGTCAGCGCTGCTTCCAATACCGGCTCCTAAAACCCACCACCTCGATACCCCGCTCAAACCTCGCGCGTCGTCCGTGGAATATTACCGCCCGCTTCACCCTTCGACGAGTTCGCACACGGTTGTAGCCCATCTTGCAAGTTAGCGAACCAGATGACTCAGTGTGGCTTCCTGCAGCCTCACCGGTGAATACTTGCGAATCCGATTACTACGGGCATTCAAAGGTCGTCACAACTCCTGCACATCTGCTCGCCAATGATAAAAGAGAGGAAACAATTGAAGGAAAGCTGCCTGATGTGTGCTGTTGCGATTTGCCGCTTTTTCAGTCATCGCTTTACCTGATCCCAGCCCACTTTCTACAAACACTACTAGGACGATAGGAGATGGTGGTGTCAGTCGAAACTAAAGCAACTTTATGGTTTCTTTCCAAAGTGGGCTGTAGCTCACGAACACACCCGTCGAACAAAACTGACCATCACGAGTGTGAAGTGTAATGTCCCGGAAATCATGATCCGCGTCATCCTTGAGCTTGATCATTCCAAGGGCGCAAGAATGGTCCATACCGAAGCATCCATTGCCAATACGCTTGACCCTCATTGGCATATGGTACGCCTAGCCGAATAACCAGGCGTCCCGAGTATATTTGCGCGCCAATCTTGCGTTAGCGCCCATAGCGAAATACCTCTCATGCCTTGACCATTCCCAGTCAACGGCCCCAACCTGCTCATGACTTCCCCCTAGATTTTAGATAAGGAAAAGCTGCTCTGTCCGTCAATAGCCAATTAGAACAAAGGCATGCTGGCACCGTCCTGTAACTGGCTGTGGTCATAGTTCAATACGCCTCCCTTTGGTTCCCATCCGTCAAAATGAAAATTCGTGCCGACACCACCACAGCCCCCCACTCGTTCAAAGCGGTTTGGTAAATCAAGCAAGCTTTCGCTTCCCATCCTCGCATAGGCCGCGATGTGATTTCCTGGCTCTGCTTCATCCGGATCGATCGTAAGTATCCTCATTCCAGCGATCTGCATTACCTCCATACTATCCTTGAGCTAATACCCGTCTGCTTAAAGCCACCATTACCCCGCGCAACGTAGAGCCGTGCTGTTTCTTCATCAAAGAAGTTCGTCAAGGCCTGAACCAGTTCGATAGAGCATCACTGCGCTCACTCGATTCGGCTTCTGCTCTCTACCCTTCGATCAAATGAATCCTTTGTTGCCATCCACATCTGTCGATGCGGAGAAGATCCAACAACTTTGCGTCGCAAAATCCCCTACATCTGTCGTCGAATTCCTGTTCAAGATATAAATCGAGCGCCATTTCCGTAAATTCTCTGTTGTCCCGCTGTTTTGCTCCAATTTGTGCGCAGCTCGATCAAGGTGGCTGTATATTTCTGTCCCGTTGATGATCGACGTTGTCTTGCCGACCTTTTTCACTTTAGGAACCTTCTGTAATTAGCGATGTCACACCAAGCAGCCTTTAGCGCTGCGCCAAAGTGCCGGGACGGCGGCTTTGAACCCTGTCATCTGCAAATGTATTCTCATCTCCCATTGCGTTGGCAATACTGTTTCCTCTTAGATCGTATAAACCCCCTGGGTTTCTTCTATCACATACCTTCTAGTGAATGACATTAAGCTTGTCGATAGAGATAGTATAAGCGAACTACCGTGCAATTGTTCTGGGATAGAAATGGCTCTCAGCTGGATCGCCTGTCCAGTTACTGCCTCAGAATGGCTTTTCTAGGATTCTTTACTGGAGGCTTTTAACTGTCACATAGTCATTTCCCAATGGAATTAGACCCCTTTAAGTGAAGGAAAAGCCGGTAATGGAAAGCGACATCGACATACGGAGCAGCTTCCGATAAAGAAAATCTTCAATGAAGGCGAGCGTTCGCGCGTTGGCTTCAGTATCAAGATTGGCCAATTCAAGCGTCCTTATTGCTATCCATAATCCTTCACCAATGCCATGAGAATAGGAAACATGTCTCATCGTTCCACTACGTCTTGCCGCTCCTGAAACAAAAAACCCTGAAATTATATTCTCCGTACGGTGATTAACTCATTTGAGTGAGTGTATCCGAGTACTTCGGCATTACTAATATCGAAGCATTGCTCTTGAAGTGTCACCGCTCTTGCTTGTATCGTAGACTAAGATATTCCTCGCCCGAAGTTGTCCAATTTAGTCACGATGAAAAAGGGGAACTGAACCATGGAGTCGCCTTCCGCGTAGAGAATCGGACGTGCTGGATTCTCGTGATTGCTCTTGGAAACTTCCGCCTTCCGATTATTGCGTCAATCTGTTAGTAAAAATCAAATGCGAGTTGCCCTTGGGTCTCTCGTCGCATTCATCGTGCCACCTTCAAGTTCGATCCGTTTCAGGGTTGATAATGTGAGGCTGAGCAAACGGCCTAAGCGGCGCGTCCGCCACTTAAATATCTGTCTCGATCTGGTCACTCCG
>Ga0163217_1048714_pt1 | contig 13000 bp, 17 predicted proteins | sample SynspAceP_FD_185933 | JGI IMG/M metagenome (GOLD analysis project Ga0163217, IMG submission 185933) | Saline lake microbial communities from Ace Lake in Antarctica - Synechococcus sp. Ace-P (PacBio error correction) | ecosystem: Environmental > Aquatic > Non-marine Saline and Alkaline > Saline ...
GTGCAAGCCCAACGATCCCCAGTTCTCACAATGGCGGGAGCGCGTGGACCAACAACCTCAGTTGGGTGGAGGGCTACGGCAACGTGCTGGAGCCAATGAACCAGCTCAGCGGCCGCTTCCACCAGGTGTTTTGATCTTGGTGGCGGGGATCCTGCGTGACCAAAACCCCGCCCTATCAAGAGGCGCTGCTTCCAGGTGCTGGCTGCTGGAAACCAGCTGGTTTCCGCTATTTGGGGGCCAAGGGCGGTCCTGGACTGGTACTACCCCGGCCGAGATTCAGCCGGCGTGGTGAGGCGGGTGATGGGTTAGGCCGCTGACACCCAGCTTGTGGAGCTGAAAGGCTCGGCACCTTGGCGAATTCACGTGTGTTGTTCGTGATCAGTGATGGCCTGTTGGCTCAGGGCATGGGCCGCCTCATCAAAGGGTTGATCTCAGCGCTGTCTTAATCCTCAAGGCTGCTGACCGCTTGATCTCAAACCCCGCTCAAAGTATTTTTCAGAGCAAGCCTCAGGATTTTTTGGCCACCCCCCCCATGGGGATTCGTCTACCGGTAGCAAAAGCACGACATGCCAAACCTCGAATTAGGTAGCAAACTCCGCACAACCTCAGGAGTCGTTCCGGCCGTCTTGAACAGCTGCAGATGGCATGAACCACACGCTCCGTTCATTGCCGCCAGATTGAACCGCCGATTGAAGCGGTAGCTGAAGGCGCCCAGTAGCCGATCAGCGTACTTTTCGAAGCGAGGCATGGAGAGCTTGCCGCTGAAGCTGTTTCAAAGTTGCCTGAGCACCGTGTTAATCCAACGGAAATTCTGGGTAAATTCATTGGGATGACGACCCTTTACGACCACATGGATGATGGAAGCAACCGAACTTCTGCAACGGCGCGGAAAGGCAAGCCAGCCCATCGAGATCACTTCAACAGCCTATCGCCAGTGGAATCTTTTTGGGCCCAATCAGCTAATAGCGGAAAGAGAACGTGGGCACGGTGGCAAGTTTTATATACCGGGGGTGGTCCCCGCCCTCATCGACAGAGACGGCTGCGCACGACCGGCACCTATTGTCTCCGAAATTCCACGACCGAGGCTTGCCCACCAACAGCGTTCTCTCCGCAAGGTAGGCAATTCATCCACCTGCCACCTTCCTCTGAAGGACATAAGGCGCCATCACGTTCTTTCAATTGGCCTGCATGATCTTGTTTCTGAAGCAAAACCATGCCGGTTCGTAGTTCACACCGAGATGACGCCTCAGAGCTAGTGAGGAGATTCCCTGTTTGGCTGGCCGACGAGGTAGAAGGCAAGGAACAGGTGGTCCAGAGGTAACTTTGTTCCTCCAAGATGGTACCCGGCCGTGAGGGTGGCTTGAAATGACGACAAGCTCCGCAACTGATAGCGCTTGTGGCGCCTGCCATGAATGAGCCCCGTACGTCCTTGCCCTCACAACGTGGGCAAAAACGAAAACCCATCAGGCCAGCGCGCCTGTTCATGGGCAACCTTCAACGATTTTTGCTCGGTTCCGTAGAGCTCCAATAAAACTGGGGCAGCCGAAACAGGCTGGCCTGGAAACTGGATACCGATTCATAGCCATGGCAGTGACGACTGGTATATGCGTACCAAGCCCCCTAAGGTCCCAAAAGGGCTGCCTGCGGAGCTTCCTGCTGCCTAATCAAGTTGGCCAAAAGACTTCACCCAGCACTTCGGTGCCGGAAGAAGCGGTAGTCCCTTCGGCAGACGCAGCTTGGCGCCAGCTGCCCTGGTGGTGAGGCAATCAGTTCTGGGACGGCAAATCCAGAAGGGCGCTTGAATCCCCCCCGCTGCCTCAGCGAGCGCTCTGATCCTGGGGGGTTTTTTCCCTTTCAGCTGGCCACGGGCGCGTCAATCGATCCGGTAGTTGCTCGAGTGCCTCCTCAAAGCGCTTCAAGTTCCTGTCATCCATGTCCTTCCAGCAACAGGCTGGCCATCGCCTGGCCCCTTGTCGGCATTGACATGGATTTGCTGCCTTGCCAACCGCGAAGTCACGGAAAGATCTGGCGGCGCAAACTCACCCCCTCCTCGGAAAAATCCGGGGCTGATCGTGGCGTTCTGGAGGATGAGGAAGTAGTTGTTGCAGGCTCGTGTACCCGATGATCAGGCGAAAGCTCCTTCAGGGCCGATGCCACCTGAAACTCCTGCTTGCTCAGGGTGGGGTCAGCGCCTCTGAACCGCCGCCGACAGTCGCACGTATTCCTCCTTGCATTGGATCGGCGGCAATCGCGGATCGCCAAGACCAGGCCCCAGCTGGTTCACAATCCGTGACGTTTGGCCGCGTTGCAGGAGGCCAGGAAGATGTCCAGCCCTCGCAGGCCCTCCCTCGCTTCGGTGGCGAAGATTCGGCCCGAAAAAGCGCCGGTCTTGCGGTTTTCCAGACTGCCTGCGCACCACCAGTGTCACTGGGTGACAACCGCCACGATCAGCACCGCAGGGCTGTTTTGAAGAACTCGAACGTCTCCCATCAGCGGCGAATCCACAGCAACCTCCGACCAAAGCATTGGGCCACCCCCGCCATCCTCCGTGGCGCCAGATCCTACCCCTTGGCAAGGCATACAGCAACGGCAAGCTGACCAAGCTGCGTCTCAGCTGGCAAAATTGAGCGCGCAGCTGCAGCTGTGGCCATCATTACTCCTTTGCCCAGAATGGATCAGTCAGTTCCCGTCGGCAGCATGGGCCCTGCGCTCAGCCAGCCGAGTTCCCGCCAAATCCCCGGACCAGAGGCCACTGGGGGACACCTACAGCGAATGGCCTGCCGCGGCGCTGGTGTCGGCCAATTCGTTCGCTGGGGGGTCTCAAGCCCAGAAGCGACCGGGTCGCGGCGTGGTGATTGCCGAGCTTGAAAACGGGAGCCTGGCGACTGGAGGCCGCCTTGGGCTGAATGAAGCACGGACCAAGCCTAAGCGGGCTTTGCATGCCCTCCAAACGCCAAGCTCGGTCGCCGTGATCCGCGAACCTGGAGGACACCGGTGAACGCGAATGGTGGGCTGAATGATGAGAAGTGGAGCGCCCAGATAGCGGCTTCTGGCTGGTGGAAGAATTGTTCAGGCGGCTGATCACCCAGGCCAGCCGTTGGCGCCAAGGCCAAAGGCCGCACGCTGCGGCACTTCGCCAGTGAATCGGCCCGGTCGACAGCCAGGGCTCTGCCGAACTCACTCCCGCGCCAGATCAAACGGCAACTTGATTCAACGAACAGCCATGAGCCGCGGGTCCCGATTGCCGTCTGCTTGAGCAGAGCCACCGAGAACTTGCCGGCAGCGATGCCCGGTGTTCGCCGCGTGGAGGCGCATCTCCAAGCTCAAGGTGAAAGCCCTGAGCCAGCTGCACGATCCGCCCGATGCTCCTTCCCGGCGCGGCCAGGCCCTGCTGGGCAAAGGCAGCTGTTCTCAGCCTGCCGGTGGCAGCCCTCAAGCAGCTGTGCAAGGCGCAACGGGATCAAGCTACATCCAAGTTGAAGAGCCTGGAAGCTGGCCAAGATTCTTTGAGCGGAACCAGTGTTGAAGCCCCACCTGCCGCCGTTGGAGTCGTTCAGCAAAAAAAGGAGCTGATTGGCTTGCTGCGGCAAGTTTGTTGGCTTAAAGGCTGGTGGTCGCTCGTGCTCCACTTGTCCTTAGCAGGTTGAACAAGCAATAACGCCCCTTTTTCTTGCCGATAGAGCTGGCACGGAGCGTTCGATCTGGATCGCCGACAAACCGAACAGGGGAACAGAGGGCTCATCGGTTACGAGGCGTCCAAATCCCCTGGCTAGCGAACAGGGGGACAGGATCTGATTCGATTCATCTCTGAATCGCCGTGGCCGGATCAGCTCAGAGCGGAGCAGCGGCCGGCCGGGGCGATGGCTGGGCAACTCCAGAATTCCCATGCCATGACCCTCCTCCCGTCTAACCCGCCGTCCAGATGATGCCGGGTCGCCCCTCTCGGGAAGACCGCCTTGCAGGTGCGTGACCCACTCGGGCTGGTCAGCACAGCATCGCGCCGACTCGCATCTGGGTAGGTCTTGGGGGTTGCCAACTGCCCATGCTGAAGCAACCGCTTCAGGTTCTTGAACACGCTGGCGCGGCTGCCATCCACCAGGTCCTCCTTGCCGAGTAGGTGGAAAGGCGATTGGGGTTGGGCTTCGAGGGAAGCTGCGACTGCGTGACAGGGGCGCAGCAACAGCCACCAGAGCCAGTCCGAGTGGGAATCAATCTGACATAGGAGGGGTGAATGGGGAACGCAAAGCTGAGGTTGATTGGCCTCCTCTTTTCAAAATCATCCCCCCAATTCAACCACTCTCCCTTCAAGGCCGCTGGTCATTCCACAAGAGGGTGGGCTCGATCGGCGTGGATATCAAATCCCTGAGTGGCTGCAAGCAAGAGTTCGAACCGCAGATCGATCCAACATTTCGTCTGCTTTTTTCTCCTCCTGAAGCATTGAAATCGTGTTGCACGACAGCACGGGGCCGTGTTCGTCGCGCTTTGTCCGACAAAATCGTTCGTGATTGCGCCCGCCGGCGATGGCTCTGACACCGTTCGCTTCCTGTTCGGCCTGCTTGGCTTGGCTGGATCCCGCTCGCCGCCACGCCGCGCGGCATTCTGGCGATCACTTTGGGGCGATCAGCCAGGCCCCACTGAGCGAAGAAGCTGTGCCAGCGCCATCCCGCAGCCGAGCTCGCCGCGGCCCGAATCCCGAGCTGGAAGGGCTGGCTGGCCCAGGATGCTCGCCGCCAATCGACGAGCCGTGCCCGCCACCCGCCGTGGATCTGGGCGGCACGCCCTTCGCCGGCGGTCTGGCAGGAAGCTGACCCTGATTCCCGCCGGCGCAAGGTGAGTTATGCCGAGCTGTCGCCCGCCGTGCTGGCGAACCCCGCTCGTGCGGGCCGTGGCCTCAGGCCTTGCGGCGCCAAACCCGATCCGCCCCTGGCCATTCCCTGCCACCGCGTCATCGGCAGCGACGGCTCCCTGCGTGGGCACCTGCCTGGGGCTTGAGCGCAAAAAAGCGTTGCTGGAGCCCGCGAAGCTGGGCGTCACGGAACCTGAGCCCGCCTTGACAACGCCATCGCCCTTGGGCCAACCTCGGCGATCCCGCTGCCAAACGCTCAAGGCCCTGCGGCCGTTGCCTGATTCAGAGGCTGGAATCCCTGGATGGGTGGGCCTGAGCCGTTGCTGAAACTTGCGTGGTCGCCCGGCTGTTCCGCACTGGCCGCCGGTGGGTGTCCGCCGGGGCAGCCGCGTTTCTCAATGCGGTGCTGCTGGTGGGAAGCGGGCTGCCAGCGGCGCCCGCCTGCAAACAGCGAATCCTGGCCCGATCCGCTGGACTGCTTGGTTCGGCTGCAAGAGCCTGGAGGCGCGTTTCGGCGCCAGCCGGCTTTGGTTGCCTTGGGGGCCCCGCCAGCCTCGATCTCGACCTGCTCTGGTGTGGTACCACGGCCACAACGCCCCGCCGATCAGGGGTCCGCCGTCCAGCTGGAAAGCTCCCCAGCCCACGCCTGCGCTCAGCCGCACCTTCGTGCTGCGCCCGCTGGCGGCGATCGAAGCCAGGGCTGTGCTACCCGGGGGAACCACAACGGCCGCCGCTTTGCTGGCTGCAGCTGCTGGCGGGCTCCAAGGAGACACCACCGCAGCTCCTGCCTGGTCGCAACTGGGCTGGCCTGAGTGGGGAGCATTCGCTTCTGGAGTGAACGCGCGCCGGCTAACGGCAGGCCGGTTCAATGCTGGAATCCCGCTCAGCCCTGCTCCATGGCTCCCGTCTGCGCCCCCCGAGCCGTCACCCACCTGGAAACCACTGGCGGGCCCGCAGGCTCCGCAAGAATCCGTTTCGAAGCTCACCGGGTTGGTGCTGCCGATGGGGGTGGAGGGCAAACCTACGGGAATCATCCGCCACCCCCGGCGCCTCCCTGGCGGTGCCCGTGCTCGACGACGGCCGTGGTGATCCTGCGCCGTATCTGCTTCGCGTGGAACGCCCGCATCCTCGAGTTCCTTGCGGCACCCTGGATATCGGGCGAAGACCCTCGGGTTCGATTGCAGCGCGAGCTGGGCGAAAGAAGACGGCTTCCAGCGCCGCCCTCCCCCCCCCCCCCCCCCGGGCCCCCTTTTGGGGAAACCCCCTTTCCGGGCCCCCCCTTTTCGGGTTCCCTTTTGGAAAAAAAAATGCTGCCCTGCCCGGCTACTCGACGAGCTGATCCACCTGTTCTGGCCACGCGGAGCTCAGCGCCCCTGAGCGAGCGGCCCGCCGCCGACGAGGACGAGACTGGAGGTGCTGCCCTGATCGAGCCCGCCGCCCTCGAAATCCGCCTTGGCCAGTGGCGATGAGGCCCTCGATGCAAGAGCGACCGCTCTGGTTCCGCGCCCGCCAGCTGCTCGGCCTCTCGGATGAGTGCGCCGCCGCCGCCGACGGAAGGGAAGCAACTCGCTGGCTGTTCTGGCAACCGGCGCGACTGCCGCTGGGCCGACAACCTCGGCTGGCCGCCGCCTGCCGTGCCACCGCTGCTGTCACGGGTGTGTATGTGAATCGATCCGGCCGAGCTGGCGGCAGCGGATCACTCAGTGGCGCGCTGTGGTTTTTCTCGCCGAGAGCCTGCGCGAAACTCCAGCAAGGCTGGCGCGCCGCCGGCAGCCAACTGGCTGGTGCTGCAACGGTGACCCCGTCGCGCTGCTGCCCAGGCTCGCCCGCACGATCGGCGCCGGGCGTGGTGGCCTGGAAAACGCGGGAAGTGGAGCCGCCCGGGCGGGAGCGCGACCGCAATAGTGGCCGCCACCGCTGCAGGCCGCTGGCCGGGAAAGTGCTCGCGGCTGGGAACCAGCTGCTGGTTCCCCCCGATACCCTCAGCAACCGAGGCAATGGCGATCCCTATCGGGTCTATGGGCCCTACCTTGGCGCCGCTGGCGGCAAAACAGCTGGAAGGAGAGGCCCGCCGCCACATCTCCACCCCAACCCCGGCGCCCAGCGCCTGCAGGATCTGGACGCGGCTGCGTCCCAGGCGCTGGAGAGCGAAGCCTGCCCGCGGAGCCCGGCCAAAGGCGCTTGAGGATCTGGCCACCTGGGTGCAAGCCTTCGCCGGCGCCGAAATCCTGCCGCCTGCCGGCCTGGTGAGGCGGCCGCCCGAGAGCAGTGGAAGGGCTCAGCCATGCCGCCCTGCCTCACTACGACTCCGGCGCGCAAACCTGCCCGGCGAAGCGGGAACCTCCGGTGCAGCGGCCGCCTGCGCTTCGGCACCCCTCAAGTCCCCGTCAGGCCTGGGCCGCGCCCAGGCGATGGACCGGCGCCGGCAGCGGGGAGCAGCAACAGGCGATCACCGTCTGGGAGCAGGAGCTGGCCTGGCCGCGAGTTCTACAGCAGGCGTTTGTCCATTTCCGGCCCTGGCCGACGGGCCGCCTACCGGGCCCAGGTGGCGCCAGTTTCCCCTGGGAGAACGATCCGTTCGTCTTCGGGCCTGTGCGGAGGGCACCGGCGTGCCGACGTGATGCGGCGATGCGTCCACTCAACGCCAAGCGGCTGGATGCCACAACCGCTGCCGAAATATGTCGCCTACCTTTCTGGTCAAGGATCTGAAATCATCGACTGGCGCTGGGTGGCGAGCGGGCCTTCAATGGAGGCGCCTGGTGGAAACCGGCGATCTGGCCGCCACAACGGCGGCCTGGCACGTGGACGCGCCAGCAGCGGCATGGACCCCAAATCCAACCGCTTACGCCCCTTCAACCCGTACACCCAGGCGACTCGCTTCCGATGCCGAGGGCACCTACATCCGTCGCTGGCTGCCGGAGCTGGCTCCGCGTGGCCAAACCCGCCGATCTTGCTCAGCGCACATAATCGCGCCCTCGAACGGGCTCGGGTTACCCGCGCCGATCGTGGAGCACCGGCAGCAAACTAAGGCCATTTCAAAGCAGTCTTCTACGCGCTTTTGCGCTAGCTGTTTGCGCTGAACTGGTTTGCACAAGCCGGCTCAAGGCGCCAGTTGGTCGCTGGCTCCTGGGCGCTGAAGCGGAAGAGGGCGCAAGACGCGGCGCACACCTCCACCACACGCTGCGCTGCTCGGCGGTCAGTTCCGGGAAGAGCGGCAGCTGAGTACTTCGGAGGTCAGCCGCTCGGTGACGGCAGCTGCGGGCCGTAGCGCCAAGAAGGCATGGCCGGCTGGCGGTGGATCGGGAATCGGGTATAGATGATCGTCTCACGCACGGCCGCTTGGCCATTCCTGCTTGATCCAGTCGAGGCAGGAGCTCTGCCGGTAGCCCAAACTAACTCGGGCGCTGGCTGGCGAAGGGTGCAACGCCCACGCGCAACTGGGCAGGCTGTGGGAACAAGCGGGGGATGCGCAACCTCAACGAACTGTTCCAGCTGTGCCCCTCGGGTTCCGCTTCCGGCAGCCGCAAACCCGGGGTGCCCTTCCAGCTCAACGCCGGTAGCTGGCGGCCAGCTGGCTCCGCGCTCGCGAATCCAGCCCTGCAGGTAGGGGCAGCTTGACGTTGAGTAACGGCCGCCTGCAGGGCATCGAGGCCGGTGGCTGTCACCTTGCCGCGATGGGGCCTTGGCCAACGCATCCGCGAGCTGGCCGTGCAACGCATGCCCGCCGCTACCTGCCACCTCGCTGGGTTACAACAGCCGCCTCGATGCCCTGCAGGCGGCCGTACTCAACGTCAAAGCTGCCCCTAACTGCAGGGCTGATTCGGAGGCGCAAGAGCCAGCTGGCCCGCCAGCCTACGGCGTGAGCTGGAAGGCCCGGGTTTGCGGCTGCCCGAAGCCGGACCCCGAGGGGCACAGCTGGAACCAGTTTCGTGTGCGGCATCCCCCGCGTCGCCACAGCTGCCCAGTTGCGCGGGGTTGCACCCCTTCGCCAGCCAGCGCCGAGTTGGGGCCTACCGGAGAGCTCCTGCCGCGACTGGACAAGCAGGAACTGGCCACGCCGGCGTGCAGACGATCAATCTATTAACCCGAATCCCGATCCACGACAGCGGCCCTATGGGTCCTGGGCTACGGCAACGCAAGCCTGCCGGTCACCGAGCGGCTGACCTCCCGAAGTACTCAGCCCTGCCGACTCCCGGAACTGACCGCCGAGCAAGGCAGCAGCGTGTGGTGGAGGTGGTGCGCCGCGTCTGCGCCCTCTCGCTCAGCGCCCAGGAAGCCAGCGACCCACACTGGCGGCCTGAGCCGGCTGTCGCAAACCAGTTCAGCGCAAACCAGCTAGCGCAAAGACGCGTAGAGCTGCTTGAAATGGGCCCTGTTGCTGGCCGGTGCCCCACGATCGGCGCCGGGTAACCGAGCCGTTCGAGGGCGCGATGGTGCCGCTGAGCAGATCCGGCGGTGGCCACGCGGGCCAGCTCCGGCAAGCCAAGCGACGGATGTTAGGTGCCTCGGCATTCGAAGCGAGTCGCCTGGTGTACGGGTTGAAGATGAGTAGCGGTTTGGGGTCCATGCCGCTGCTGCGCTCCACTGCCAGCCGCCGTTTGTTGGGGCCAGATCGCGTCCACCAGGCGCTCCAATGAAAGGGCCCCGCTCGCCCCGCGCCAGTCGGAATGATCAGATCCTTGACCAGAAAGGAGGCGACGATCATGCGGCAGCCGGTTTGTGCATCCCGCCGCTGGCGTTGAGCTGACGCAATCGCCGCATCCCACGATCGGCCCGCCGGTGAGGCCCTCGCACCAGGCCCCGACAGCGAACAGGATCCGTTCTCCCCAGGGGAAAACTGGCGCCAACTGGGCCCGGTAGGCGCCGTCGGCGCAGGGCCGGGAATGGAAACGCAACGCCTGCTGGTAGAACTCGCGCCAGGCCAAAGCTCCTGCTCCCAGACGGTGATCGCCTTGTTGCTGCCTCCCCGCTGCCGGCCCGGCCGGTCTCATCGCCTGGGCGGCGGCCCCAGGCCCATGACGGGACTGAGGGTGCCGAAGCTGCAAGGGCGCGCTGAAGCCCGGAAGGTTTCCCGCTTCGCCGGGCAGGTGCGGCGCGGAGTCGTAAGTTTGAGCAGGGCGGCATGGCTGAACCCTCCATGCTCTCTCGGCGGCCGCCTCACGAGGCGGCAGGCGCAGATTTCGGCGCCGGCGAAGGCTGCACCCAGGTTGGCCAGATCCTCAAAGCGCCTTGGCCGGCTCGCCGGGCAGCTCGCTCCAGCGCCTGGGACGCGCCGCGTCCAGATCCTGGCAGGCCAGCCTGGGCGCCGGGTGGGGGTGAGTGTGGCGCGGCCTCTCCTCCAGCTGTTGCGCCAGCGGCGCCAGTAGGGGCCGCATAGACCCGATAGGGATCGCCCACTGCCGGGCTGAAGGGTATCGGGGGAAACAGCAGCTGGTCCCAGCCCGCGAGCCAACTTTCGGCCCAGGCCTGCAGGGTGGCGGCCACTTTGCGGTCGCGCTCCGCCCGGCAGGCTCCATCTTCCCGGTTCCAGGCACCACGCAGCGCCGATGCGTGCGCCGAGCTGGGCAGCAGCGCGACGGGGGTCCACCGTGAGCACCAAGCAGTTGGCGCCGCGCGCGCCAGCCCTTGCCTGGAGTTCGCGCAGGCTCTCGCGAGAAACCACAGCCGCCCACTGAATTGATCCGCTGCCGCCAGCTTCGCCGGATCGATCACATACACACCCGGACAGCAGCGGTGGGCAACGGCAGGCGGCGCCAGGCCGAGGTTGTCGGCCAGGCGCAGGCGCGCCGGTGCCAGAACAGCCAGCGAGTGCTCCTTCCGCGGGGCGGCGGGCGGACGCACTCCATCGAGGCCGAGCAGCTGGCGGGCGCGGAACCAAAGGCGTGACGCGCTTGCCAAAATCGAGGGCCTCAAATCGCACTGGCCAAGGCGGCATCGAGGGCGCGGGCTAGATCGCAGCCACCTCCAGGTCCTCGTCCTCGTCGGCGGCGGGCCGCTCGCTCAGGGCCGCTGAGCTCGGCGGGCAGGACAGGTGGATCAGCCGTCGTCGGAGTAGCGGGGCAGGCAGCATCAAATCCGAGCGAGTCCCAGGCGGGCGGCGCTGAAGCCGGCTTCTTCGCCAAGCTCGCGCTGCATCGAAACCCAGAGGGTCTTCGGCCCGCTTCCAGGGTGCCGGCAGGGAACTTCGAGATGCCGGCTTCCACCGCGAAGCGTAAACTGGCGCAGGAATCACCACCAGGCCGTCGTCGAGCACGGGCACCGCCAAGGGAGGCGCCGGGGTGGGCGGATGATCCGTAGGTGCCCTCCACCCCCATCGCAGCACCACCCGGTTGAGTCGAAACGGAATCTTGCGGCCTGCAGGGCCGCCCGTGGTTTCCAGGGGGTTGGACGGCTCGGGGGGGCGGCAGCGGAAGCCTGGAGCAGGTGCTGAGGGGAATATCCAGCATGACCGCCTGCCGTAGCCGGCGCGGTTTCACTCCAGAGCGATGCTCCACTCGGCAGCCAGTGCGACGCAGGCAGGAGCTGCGGTTGGTGTCTCCTTGGAGGCCCGCCAGCAGCTGCCTGCAAGCAAAGGCGCGCCGTTGTGGTTTCCCGCCGGGTGCACAGCCCCTGGCTCGATCGGCCGCCAGCGGCGCCAGCACGAAGGTGCGCTGCGCAGGCCGTGGTGGGGCAGCTCTCAGCTGGAGCGGCGTACCCCTGATCGGCGGCTGTGGCCGTGGCAACCAAACACGCAAGCAGGTCCCGAGATCGAGGCTGCGGGGCCCCAAGGCACCAGCCGCTGGCGGCCGAAACGCGCCTCCAGGCTCTGGCAGCCGAAACCAGCAGGTCCAGCGAATCGGCCAGGATTCGCTGTTTTTGCAGGCGGCGCCGCTGGCAAGCCCGCTCCACAGCAGCACCGGCATTGAGAAACGGCGGCTGCCCGGCGTGACCACCCACCGGCGCCGTGCGGAACAGCGCGACTCAACCAGTTTCAGCACGGCTCAGGCCCACCCATCAGGGATTCCAGCCTCTTGAAATCAGCAGCGGCACAGGGCCCGGTGAGCGTGAGCGGGATCGCGAGGTTGCCCAAGGGCGAATGGCCGTTGTCAAGGCGGGCTCAGGTCCGTGACGGCCAGCTTCGCGCTCCAGCAACGCTTTTTTGGCGCCTCAGGGCCCCAGCGGTAGCCACGCAGAGGAGCAAGTCGCTGCCGATGACGCGGGGCAGGGCATGGCCAGGGCGATCGGGTTGGCGCCCGCAGCCCTGGCCACGGCCCGCACCGAGCGGGGTTCGCCCAGACGGAGGCGAGCTCGGCAATAGCTCACCGTGCGGCCCCGGCGGGAATCAGGGTCAGCTCCTGCCAGATCCCGCCGGCGAAGGGCGTGCCGCACAGATCCAGCGCGGTGGCGGCACCGGCTCGTCGATGGCGGCGAGCACCTGGGCAGCCAGCCTCCAGCTCGGGATCGGCCGCGGCGAGCTCGGCTGCGGATGGCGCTGGCACAGCTTCTTCGCTCAGTGGGCCTGGCCTGATCGCCCCAGTTGATCGCCAGAAATGCCGCGCGGCCGTGGCGGCGAGCAGGAATCCAGCGCAGCCAGCAGGGCCGAAGCAGGAAGCGAACGGTGTCAGAGCCACATCGCCGCGGCCGCAATCACGAACACGATTTTGTCGGACAAAGCGGCGACAGAACAACGGCCCCGGCTGTCGTGCAATACACGATTCAATGCCTCAGGCAGGAGAAAAGCCAGACGAAAATGTTGGGAATCGATCGCGTTCGACTCTTGCTTGCCCAGCACTTCAGGGATTGAATTTCCACGCGATCGAGCCCCAACCCTCTTGAATGGATGACCAAGCGGCCTTGAAGGGAGAGTGTGAATCTGGGGATGATTGAAAAGAGGAGGCCATCACCTCAGCTTTGCGTTCCCATTCACCCCTCCCTATGTGCAAGATGATCCACTCGGACTGGCCTCTGGTGCTGTTGCGCGCCCCGTCCGCAGCGCAGCTTCCTTCGAGCCCAACCCCATCGCCTTTGCCACTACCTCGGCAAAGGAGGCCCTGGTGGATGGCAAGCCCGCCAGCTTCAAGACTGAAGCGGTTTGCAAGCATGGGCAGTGGCAACCCCAGACCTAACCAGTGCGAGTCGGGCGATGTGCTGTGCTGACCAGCCCCGAGTGGGCAC
>Ga0163217_1119483_pt1 | contig 13000 bp, 18 predicted proteins | sample SynspAceP_FD_185933 | JGI IMG/M metagenome (GOLD analysis project Ga0163217, IMG submission 185933) | Saline lake microbial communities from Ace Lake in Antarctica - Synechococcus sp. Ace-P (PacBio error correction) | ecosystem: Environmental > Aquatic > Non-marine Saline and Alkaline > Saline ...
CAACCCAAAAAAAAGGGAAAAGGAAGAGATTTTAAAAAGAGGGCCCCCTGCCCCAGCCTTTTTTTGCCCTCCGCCCGGTTTTGGGCCTTGAAACACCGATCCCGGGACTTGGGCCAGGCAGGCGCGCGACATCCCTCGCCCAAGATCGACGCGGCGCTTGCCTGAAACGTGCCGCAATCCAGACCACGCCTGGACTGGGCAACGGGTTCCGAACACCCCGTTTCCGCCAAATGCCGCACTGCGGGATGGCCCGCCATCTGCCCGGTTACTTCGCGCCGCCATCCGCGCACCGCCAGAAACTCAGGATCGTCTAATAAATGGCCGACGACGGATCGCTCAGGAAAACGTTTGGTTTTTGGCATTCCCCTTGCCCCCTGACCCAACGCGGCCCGCAGCTGGCTCCTGTCGGCTGGAAAATGAAGCTAAACGAGGAAAAACTGAAACCCTTCGCCCTTGACCTGATCGAAGACACGCACCCGCCTCCCGAACTGTTCACCGCGGCCGCCACGCCCTTCCAATGGGATTAGAATCCTCGCCGAAGGTAATCCCGGTGCCAAACACGCACAAGGACAGGCGTTTTTCGCGTTTTTACCTCCAGGGATGCACTGGGAAGACAAAACAGCGGGGTTCCACGGCGCACGGTCAGCACATGAACGGCCCCGGTTGCGGCAGGAAGGACATTAGGCACGGGTGGGCACGGCAAGGGTGCGCGTCATGGTCCCCATTAAACGAAATCCACCAGACTTTCCATTGCCCATGAACGCGCACGGCGACCACAGCGCGGGCCGCTGTCCCCATCAGTAGCCGTGCAAAGGCCCTTGCCCCCGCGGTCAAAGTTCGATCGTAATGCTGGGGCCGAAACACGATATCCACCTGCGTTCATCTGGTACGCCCGGGGGCCAGGAACCGGCCCAAAAGACCGTATGCGCCAAGCCCCGTACTTCGCCCGCAGCACATGGCGTCCGAGAAAAAAACGCGACCGAGGCAACGGAATCCGACAGGGCGCGTAATAGACGGTTATAGGGGGCCCCCTGTTGCACGGTTCTAAACGTCGCGCATCAAGCGATTTTCGTCGGCCATGGCGCTGGCTTCTTCGGGTTTCGTGGGTCACCAAGCAATACGGCGGGCCTTCTTCTTTCAAAATACCCAACGTCTCGTCGCGGATGTCTCCCCGCAGACGGTTTATCAAGACGCCGAAGAAAGGCTCGTCCATCAGCATGATCTTGGGCCCCGCGGAGCCAAAGCCCGCGCCAGCGCCACGCGCTGCTGTCACCGCCAGACAGCTGATTGTGGGTAGCCGTCGAGAAACGCAAAAGGTCGAACACGCCTCGCAACAGTTTCTTCGATGCCGGGGCGCGGCGTTCAGCCTTGTTGCCCGTTTTTCAGTGCAAAGCTACGTTATCGGCTACGCTCAGGGTGCGGAAACAGGGCAAAGTCCCCTGACATCAACGCCGAATCTCGCGCCGCCTCGGCGGCAGCGGAACACCCGTGTCCGCAAATCAAGCTTGCCCGTCCACATGGATCGTGCCCGTTCTGTCCTGCATCTCGACACCCGCGATCATACCGCCGTGGTCGACTTGGCCCGCTAGCCGCGACGGAACCCAGGCAGGCAGGTCACCTGCCCCGGCCATTATCTTCAGGCCTGACGTCATCCACGACAGCCCGCCCCGCCATAAGGCCGCGCTGAAGGTTTCTTTGGAATTTCAAGCCGGGGGATGCTTCTCTCGTGAAGTCTGTCATGGGCGCGTCTAATACCGATCAATTCCACGTCGGGATCGACCGTATCAAGCCCGGCCGCGGGTGCCGCAAGCACCGCTGCATAAGCCTGCGACCAGTACGCTCACACAAATCAACGCAAAAGCTGTTCGTAATTTTGCCCTCGGGCAGCACGGCAGCAAAGGCGGGCCAATGCACGCGCGAAATAGGGCAAACGCCCCCCAGCAATCGCGGCCCCAAAGGCGGCGAAATAGGCCCAAGGTGCCAATCTGGCGCTGCATCAACCAGCCCCACAATCAGAACCGGCGTCCAAAAACAATCGCGCCGTCCCGGACACGGCCTACCGCGTCCAAAACAGCGTGCATTTGCCCACAGCGTCAGCACGTGCCTGCGGACCAAAAGCCCAGCATCACACCCGCGCGCCATTCAGGCTGCGCGGCGGCGAGCCTTCAGCTCTTCGACCACCAGCCGTGCGGTCAGAAGAGAGCGCGGAACCAGTCGTGCTCAGCGCGATAACCAGCAGCGAGATCATGAGCGCGACAAAAACGCCATGGCGGGGAACATCGTGGCCCATGTGCCGAATCAGCTCGCCCTCGTATGCGCACCGGCAAGGCTTGCCTGAATACCAAAAAAACCAAAGCCGATGATGCATCAAGCGTCGAGATCCAGAACGCAATGCACGAATGAACGGCGCGTTACCGTCTGTGGATTTCAGCAATTTTTGAACCGCGAACTCCATATCAACCCGGATCATGTTGCGGGGTAGGGAAAAACACCTGCAGACAACCGCCACCGCCAGTAGCACCCAACCCGGTTATAGCCCCCCGCCGTCCCCGTGCCGTGACAACCGCCCCAGATCAAACCGGGCGAGAACGACGCCAGCGCCACAAAAGCGACGCCGAAGACACCAGGAACACCACCATTCCTGCACCACATCGGTGCGCAGCGCAGCACTGAGCCCACCAAGCGAATAGCCAAGCCCAAGCCGCCCAACGCTCAGGATCGCCGGCGTGCCGCTGCCCTCAGCACAGCGTTTAAAGATCAGTCCCACCACCAGCAGGTTCCGCAAATACCTCGGACAAGAGCCGCAGGGCGATCACCAGATTATAGCAGCGTTCCTGCTCCGCCAAAGCGTGCCCCTAGCCAATCCTGCACGACATGGCCCCGGTTCTGGCGCAAAAACAGGCCCAACGATAAAACCGCCGGTTAGGATGACCCTAATATGCGGCATAGGCCCAGCGTTCCCCCGCGATGCCGTAGTAGTAGCCCAAGATCGCCGCCGTTCACTCAGGCTGCGGCGAAAAATCCACGGTGGTGACTGGCTCAGCAAACCAGCGTCCAAAGCCCCGGTGCCCGCCTTGGGCGTCATTCGCAAAGAAGCCCTTCGACAGAGGCACGCCGAGGTGCAGCCAGAAGGCTGAGGCCGATAACGACAACGAACAGGAACAAACTAGAACAAATGGGGGACATACAGGGTTACCTTTACAAAAGACTGTAGCAACTATGGGTAACCGAGCAAAACTGCGGCGCTATCTAATCGCGGCGGCAGTCTGTCGTAAACGTGGATTTGAAATATGTCAGCCCGTCCGCTGCGCTAACCCCATGGGTGCCGCAGCGTCAGACCCACAGCTTACATCGTCATGTTTGGTCGCGCCACCGTCGGAGCAGAAGGTTCTGCCCCACATAAGCCCGCGTGCGTTGAGGCACAGAAAGCGCAAGCCGCCCCATTCATGACGTGTGCCGTAACGCCTGCGGGGAATTGGTTGATGCGCGCTCGGTGCGGTGCCTCTTCAGGTGATCCCTTTTGTTTGACGACCCCCCATCCAGCGCCATCGGCGCGGTCGTGGCGTGAATGCCGGCAAGCAGGTTGTTGATCGTGAACCCCTTGCCGCGACCCTGACGCAAGAGGTACCCGCGACATAGCGTCAAGACCGGTACGGGAGAGTTGCTGAGCCCCAGAATCACAATTGGCGCACGTACGGATTGGCGAGGTAATGTTATTGACAACACGGCCCCAGCCCACGGTCGCATCATCGCAAGGCCAGCGGCTTTGATCAATCGCGATGGGGCGAGCATGTTTCGCGTCGAGCGCCTTTGATGAAAATCCTCACGGGTCCCCAAATGCTCCACATGCCCGGGGGGCGGGCCACCTGCGTTGTGAACCAGAATGTCGATGTCACCAGCAGCGTCCAGCACCAGCTTCTGGCCTTCCGTCGTGGCGATAATCGGCGGCAATGGGTGGTGACCTCTACGCCCATATGTCCTGACGATTGCGTTCAGCGGCTGTTTCCAGATCCAGCGGCACCGCGTGCGTTCATCACCAGATTCCACACGCCGCTTCGGCCAGCGCCTCTGCACAGCCCCAGGCCAAGACCCTTTGACGATCGCGCAAAACCAAATTGCGCGTTTTCCTTTGATCCCCAGATCCTAGCGATCTCTTCGCCGATTAATGTTCGCGCAAGTCCGTAGCACTGTCACTGCCGAACAATGCCAGCAAAAGGCAAAGGCTTGAACCACAATGAGACACAATCTTAATGGCAAAGATCTATAACCACCGACGGTTATGCGACCACCGGTTAATCGATTTACCTTACATTCGTGCGCCCAAAGGCCCGCCCCCATGACCCTCGCCCCGCCTTCCTCACGCAAAGCGTCCCTGTCTACATGCGACGCAATTTCACGGCGACGGATGGTGCGAATTGGGCGATCCGATGTCTTTGCCATCAGAGCTGCTGCTAGATGATGTCTAGAGCTTCCTATGGCGCGGCCTGTGCGCCTGTGATACAGACGGCAGTCAAACGGCCAGCTTGTCGATCGGCGCCTGATACGCAAACCGGCACCAGCGGCGCAGCGCTGCATCTGGATGTGCGCTGACCTTCATGTCGCCCGATGGGCCAAATCAACGACGCGATCCTCCCTGGTCGAGGTGGCGAACGATGGCCACGCAGGCGATTTACCTTATCCCGCTGAGCGCGCCTGTCGCCGAAAGTGGAATACCGGCTGGTTGGCATCGACAACCAAGACCATGCGCCAGAAATTCGCGCAGGTTGGCCTGCGTGTCTTTAACCCGCGGCACGCACATCACCAATGGTAAGCCGGCGAACAGCTTCCGATTGAAGACTGTGGTGGTGACAGATACCACCCGCGATGAATGGCGTGCAGGCCATCCGTGGATCAACCAGAGCACAGTGCGTGCCGTCCGGTGAGTTTTGCACCGATCTGCATTGATGCGGGCACACCTGAACAACGACAATGACCTTATCGTCAGCCCTCCGACACCGCCTGTTCATTTACCACGCCAAACGTCTGGGCGCGGGCCCGCCTTCGGAACTGCTGCAAGGCACGGCATCTGGTGAACGGTGATACAGTTGCGCGTGCAAGACGGCGGCTTCGTCGATTAAGCTTCCAGCTGCTGTTTTGACAGCCTCAAGATCATTCTATGCCGAAGGATCGCAGCGGAATCCAATGCTGATCGCAGCCGCACCCAAGGGCGTGCTGCCGGCAAGAGCATGTCGATGCCATGGGCGGATGTCATCCACTGGTCATTCCGACCTGCGCATGCGGGGCTTGATGTGTCCGAACCGCTAGCTTGACCGTCCCGACGCCAGCTGACTGCTGCGGCCGCGCCAGCATGCGCTAAATCAGCCAAAGAACTCCCTCGCGTACGATTTTGCATTTGCCACATGGTAAACAGCGACCTCTTTCATCTCCATCACGTTGCGCTGGCCTTTTCGGCGTGCGGCAACGTCCGAACATAACGGCAAGCGTTCGTCCCATGTAAGCTCGGGTCGCTGACGTTCTGACGCGTGACCTCCCATCGCGCCGTCCCACCAGGCATGCTTGCCTTGATCCCGTCCCGAGGGCTGCCTTGAAATTTCACGCCCGTTACCGTGATCCATCGCTTCGACATGACACGGCATCCGCCGCATAAGCCGATCAAGGTTTCGCCCACCTCGTGCCCTTCGCGGCACCACTTTCACAAAAGCTTCTGCAATCTCTTTCAGCTCCATCGTCTTCTCCTTTCTATGACCTCACGCGCCTCATAGTACCCGATTTTCACTGCGCCGGCCCCAAGAAATGCCACCCACCGCCTGGAAATCCAAGCAGCCTTGCGCGTGTGTTCGGGCGTGGATATATGCCAATCCATGGTTGGATACCCCCTCAAACCGCCGCTTTGCTGCCGAAATCGCTCGGGCGTCGCACCTTTGCGATCCCTCTTCCACCGCGAATGCGGGGAAAACCACGCTGACAGAAAGAATTCCTGCTGTTCGGTGGGGCGATCCAAATGGCGGACAGGTGCGCTGCAAGGCGAGGCCCCGGCCGCACACCGGTCGAAATTTATGGCGGATGGAAAAAAGACCGCGGCTCTCTGTCTCGGCGTCCGCCATGTCGTTCGACTTTGTGAACAAGGGCCACGAACTACCGTTTTTTAACCTTGTGGACACGCCCGGCACTCGGACTTTTCCGAAGATAAACCTACGCACGCTCAACGGCGGTGGAAACGCAGCCGTGATGGTAATCGACGGCGCGAAAGGCGTGAAAGCCAGACGCAAAAGCTGTTCGAGGTCTGCGCATGCGCGACCTTGCCGATCCTGACCTTTTGTAACAAGATGGACCGCGAGCCGCGAACGTGTCGAGATCATCGACGAAATTCAGGAAAACCTCGCCGATTGACGTGACCCCGCGAGTTGGCCCATCGGCGTGGGCCGCGAACTTTATTGGTTGCTATGACATCCTGCCGTGACCGCTGGAACTGATGCGACCGTGCCGAACCGCAACAAGTATCCGCAAGCAATCGCGATCGAAGGGTTGGCGCCCAAAGCTGGCCGAAACATGTGCCCGCCCGCGGCTGACTCGAAAAGCTGCGTGGGACTGGAAATGGTGCGCGTAGCTGATGCGCCGCTGGATGCCCTGAACTGATGGCCCGAAGGGTCCACTGAACGCCGATCTGGTTCGGGTCGCGATCAAAACAGCTTTTGGCGTCAGAACTGATTGGATGGCAATCGCTAACTAGCGGGCCGGAACCACAAATTCATCGGCGCAGCCAAGGAATATTTTACCTGAAGAAACAAAGGTTTCCCGGCCTTTGTCTTTCAAAGGTTCAAGCGATATGGACCCCAAGCAACCGCGACCCGCTTGCCCCCTTTGTCCGCCTTGCCTCGGGCCATTTTACCCGCGGCACTGAAACGACGCCATGTGCGGATCCAAAAAAGTCATGTCTGTGACCAACCCTGTGATGTTCCTTGCCGCCGACCGCGAGCTGGCAGAGGAAGCCTGGGCCGGTGACATTCATCGGCATTCCCAACCACGGCCAAATTGGCGCTCGGTGACACGCTGACCGAAGGCGAAGCGTCCGCGTAAGCGGTATCCCCTCCTTTTGCGGCGGAATTGCTGCAAGGCGTCCGTGCGGGCGTACCCGATGAAGTCAAAGCACCCTCGAAAAAGCGCTGATGCAGTTCGCTGAAAGAGGGTGCGCGAAAGTTGTTCAAGCCCGCCACGGTCCCGGCTTTGTCGTGGGGCGTTGTCCGGCAATTGCAGTTCGAAGTGCTCGCCAGCCGATGAAACTGGAACTATGGCCTGCCTGTGCGCTTTTGAGCCAATCACAGTTCACCTCGGCAACGCTGGGTAAACGGTGACCGGCAAGCCGTTTGAGACGGTTTACCGGAAAAGCCAAACAAGCAGCAATCGCCCTCGATCATGATGGCGACGTCGTTTCCCTGAACGCGGCTGCAATGGGATATCGATCGCGCTCCGACCGCGACATCGTGAAATGGTGCGTCCTGACCGCGACCAAGGAAATGAATGGTCTAACTTGGGCTTGCCAAGCCCGACACGCGCGCCGCAACATTGGCCATGAACTGATGTGACATGGGGCATCGCTCTACATTCGGCACCGACGGCGCGACATATTACAGTTCGCCGCCTATCATTGGCGGCGGGCGCGCACCGGCTGTATACTATCTTGATGCGCCAAGACGAAGCTTTGGCCATCTGGACGCCCACCAAAGTCGCGTATTACCTGCGACGCCGCCTATTGGAATGCAGCGGCAAGCGCGATCGTCCCGAGGCGCACCAAGCACAACGTCAGACGGCCCAATGCCACCCACGCCCTATTAATCGTCCGGCGCGAGGGTCGACTGGCGAATCCATATGGAGTCGACGAAATAACCTTTGTCGCCGACCGCCCCGTCCTGACCTACTGGCGCAGTGCCCACCGGATCCGCCGCCACCCGCGTCGCCCGATGGAGCAGCTGTCGGGCGACCCGTCTGTGGTTCAGGATTTCATTCCAGCGGCCCTGACCGCGCAACGCATCGTGGCAGAGCTTTTACCCGCCTATGGGGCCCTAATCTGAAAGGCGGATTTCCTCAGTCATCTGGCAAGGTAAGGTCTTTGTCCGCACAGGGCTGCGAACATGCATTTGCGCATCCACAATGTCTTTTCAGAAAGGCGAGATGCTGGCCTGTCCTGATGCCCCGACGGGCATTCTCGCTGGCCCCATGCCCATGCAAAAATCATGGGATGACTGGATCGCGGCCTATTCCGCTACCGTGTGACGAAAGGCAGCCTACCGCCCCGAACTGCGCCCCCAACCGCCCCTATGACCAAAGGAGGCCTGTCGCTCAAATGACCTCTTTTCAATGCCCTCGAAGGGCGAAAGTGGCGAAAGCGGGACTGCGCGCGTTTTTCGACTTGAATGTCTGGCGCTGATGACTCCCCAATTACGCGCCCGTCCTGCGCAGCCACGGCCTGCTGTGCGCGAGTCGATCTGGCGCTACCCGACGCATCACTGGCAACACATTTCCCCGCTTCACAGCGCCTTAGCGCAATCTGTTTTGACCTGACGGGCAGTTCTTGCTATTGGGTGCAGAATGTCCGCGCGAGAGCCTCCGCCCTTGGGGCCATGCGGGCCGACATGGAATGCTGCCGCGGGCCCAAATGAGGCCGGTCCGCTAATCAATCGGACACACATGACAAAATTTTTCCTTGATCTAACCTTAACCTAATCTAAAAGCCATTGATGAGGCCGGGTATGAAACCCCACGCCGATCCAGGCGTGCGATTCCACCTGCCCTTTGCTGGGCAGAAGACGTGTTGGGAATCGCCCAGACAGGTACCAGGCAAAACTGCCAGCTTTACCCTGCCCATGATCACCCTGCTTGCCGTGGACGCGCCTCGCGCGCGGAATCCAACGCAGTCTGGTGTTTGTGTCCCACGCGGGAACTGGCAGCACAGGTCGCCGAAAACTTCGACACCTATACCAAAGCACCTGAAAATTGACCAAGGCGCTGTTGATCGGCCGGCGTTTCGTTCGGCGAGCAGGACTAAGCTGATCGACAAAGGTGACGTTCTGATTGCGACGCCAGGCCGTCTTGATTGAAACCATTTGAACGCGGCAAACTGATCTTGTCTGACGTCAAGGATCAATGGTCGTTCGACGAAAGCGGACCGGATGCTCGACATGGGGTTTAATCCCGATTATTCGAACGTCATCTTCCAAAGATGACGCCCTTTACCCGTCAGACGCTGTTCTTCTCGGCCACAATGGGCCCAGACGATCGAACGTAATCACAAAACACTTCCTGCCCGCTCCCGCGCGGTCTCGAAGTCGCGCCGTCCCAGGCGACCACGAGCGAGAATATCAAGCAAGGCGTGCTGATGTTCAAACCCTCGCGCAAGGACCGCGGAAGCGACGGAAAAGCGCAAGGTTCTGCGCGCGTTGATCGACAGCCGAGGGCGACAAATGCACCAACGCCATCAATCTTCTGCAACCGCAGATGGATGTGGATACCGTGGCCAAGGTTCGTTGAAAAATACGGGCTATGACGCCGCACCAATCCACGGCGGGAATCTGGACGCAAAGCCAGCGGACCAAAGAACCCTCGACGGGTTTCCGCAATGCGATCTGCGCTCCTTTGTTGCTTTGATGTTGCGGCACGGGGCCTTGAAAATGTGCCGTCGGTCAGCCATGTTCTAAAAAAAAATAAAACTTTGGGGGGGGAAAAAAATGTGCCGTCCCATGCGAAGACTAATGTGCACGCGCATTGGCCGGACCGGCGCGCGGGCCGGACGCAAGGCGATCAATGATCTGCGTACCAACGTGATGAAAAGAACTCGAAAGACGTGGAAACGTCTGGTAACAGCGCGAAGATTCGCGACTGGAAAACCCGTGGGTGGACAAAGAAGTCAAAGTGACGTCCAGACAGACGCCAAGGAAAACCGATGTCTGCTGCTTCAACCGACGCTGGACCTCCGCGGATAAACCCAAGCGGACCCGTTCGCGCAGCCGCAGAAGCCTGAAAGCGGCTAAGACTTGACGCCGATCAGACGTGACCCCCACAGGCAGATACGCCACAGGCAGATACGGCCGCAGACGGATAACAGGCAGGCCAGCAGCCAAAAGGCTGACGCTCCGAAAGCTGGAGCCAAGCCAGCGGCCCAAGGCCGCAGCGAACAAATCCGAGAAAACCTTGCGCAGGGCAGCACCGAAAAGGCCGGCTCCGCAAAAGGTGGACGCCACGCAGCGCCAGACAAGTCGACCCAACCGTCGAGCCCCCGTGGCGGGCGTGGGTTAACACCCGCAATGACAACAGCCGCCGCAGAACAACGCAATGACAACCGTGTCGTCGGTCTAAGGCGATCACACGCCCGAGTTCAATCGCCTGAGCTTTGCACGAGCGCTGCGAATAACCTTCGCTCCCGCTGACCATGCTAATAAAAAGGCGCAGCGCATTCTCTGCGCCTTTTTCTTTTGGCGCAGTACCCTGCCGCGGTGTCCCCATCAGTCTTCCATACAAACGCAAAACGCCCGCGCAAGATGGCCTGCGCGGCGTTTCGATTTAGTGTGTCGATGCCTTAAGCTAGCGCGCTTGACAACGATGTGACTTCGGGGCTTTTTTTACGCGATTTCAATCATTAGCGACTGATCGCACAGTGCGCTTCAGTCCGTCGTGGCAGCTTGTGTCCGTCGCGCAGTTGTCTTGGCATTGGCGCGGCCAAGGAACTGCGCCAATCGGCCTCAAGCACTTCGACCGAGCGATCTTGAAACCGGCCCTGCTTCTGGCCAGCCCCATAGCGTCGACCAAGGGTCGCCCAAAGCCTTCGTCGTTTTCGTCCATGATCACCAGTCACGGGGACGTGGCCGTTCAGCGCCATGCGAATACGGTCGCGTACAACGCCGTCCCATTCGCGCCAAATTTTGCGTCGACACCGTCAAGCATAGGTGCGCCCCGCTGTCGAACATATTCAACAACGCCTTCGGCTCGTTGCCCCCGATAGGTCGATCACATGCCGTTCCGGCCAGAACCCCTTCATTCTTGGCGTTGGCGTTTTGGTATGTTCGCAGCGGTGGCGGGTGTTTCGCCGTGCCATCGGGCTCAGGATCTTGAGGTTTTACCACATCATGCAGCGTTTCCAGATCAGGACGGTTGGCGTTGCCCGACACGTGGGTACAGACCCGAACTCGTCCATCCGACGATATCAACGCACATCATTCAGAAAACGCGTTGATGACCTTGACACAGCAACGTTCATTGCCCGGGATGGTTTTTGGAGGAGAACAGGAACATGTCCCCTTCTTTCATTCTCCAGCCCATGTATTTGCCACGCCGCGCAACAGCTGTCGCCGACGGCCGCACGGCGTTTCGCCTTGCCGAACCGGTCACTCAACAGCATCAGGTTTTCACGCGGGATGCCCGCGGGCCTCTCCGGGCTCACGAACCCGGTGGGAAGTCCTTCATCACGGCCCGTTTCAAGCGAGGCTTGCGACCATGCGTTTTCATCGCACGACCCAGCAGATACGACGGAACGCGCCTGGCCGTCGCCAAGCATCGGCCAAGGTCTTCACACGCGCGACGTTCGAGCAAAGGTTTCCGTCGCGACAACCACTACCCTGGTGCGGTACCAGGCTTCTTCGATCTCGGGCCCGACGGTGGCCTCAGACCGGGCCGGCGTTTCTGCGAAAGAACAACATGGTACTGTCACAGATCAAGCGCTTTGACGCCGTCCTTGGACACAATTTCGGCCCAAAAGTTCGGGTCTAGGGCCCTCACCGACGCCCGGTGTCATGTCGATCTTGAGTGCACCCGAGTGGATCACGGCGATCGCCCGCCAACGTCGATCACCAAGGACGACGATTCAGGGATAGAGTGGGACATGGGCAGGACCGACCGTGAACGGCCCGACCGTGGTCTGCTGCGGCCCCGGTGCCACGGTGGTCAACCGCGTCTTCGGATGGCCCCGTACTCGTGTCCATCTTGCGCTTGCAATGTCGCGGTGCACTTGCGCGTATAGATAGGGGCGCGCAGACGTTCTAGGTTATGGGCCACGGCACCGGACGTGGTTCCTCGTGGGCGTGGGTGAAATAAATATCGCCTCGATCTGGTCGGCGGCGTTGTTCAAGGCCAGGCGATATCGGGGATGATCAGATCCACGCCGGGGCTTGTGTCCATGTCGGCGGAAAGCAACGCGGGTCGACAACAATCAGCCGCTCCTTTGGCCGGGTTCCGTTCCATACACATAGGCCATTCATGCCAATTTTCACCTGCCCACCGAGGGCAGATAGATCAATCTTTCGCTGCTTCATAAATGGACTAAGCGGTAATCCTTGTTAATAGTTTAAATCACGGTCAAGGCCGTGCATTCGCAATCATCTTGGTATGCATAAAACAGATCGACTGTCGTGAAAACAGCGGCCAGCCCGCCTGTCCGCAATCAGCGCGCACTCGCGGCGCGTTCAGCCTTTATTTGGGCACATATTCAACGGACGAGGGCCGACATAACCCAAAAAAATGCCCGAATTGTATGCCAAGAAGACGGTATTTGTACGCGATTACCGCCTGTGGTTTTTAAGAGATGTCTACATGAGGTAGGCGGGCTGCGGCGTTTGCAATGCTCGAGCTCAGGTTCACGCCGGGGCGATCAACCGCCGATATAGGCCCCGTCGCTGTCTACGCCGTCAAGGTTCGTCGCGGTGCCGAAATCGACAACAATCAAAGTCCCACCGAACAGATTTCATGCCGGCACTGTGTTTTAACCAGACGGTCCGGCCCACCGGGATAGACCACGATCTACCGAACATCACGGGCAATCGGAAATCGGGTTTAACCCACCCAATCGGGCGTGTGTTAAAATATTCGATCCGCCCCAGCAACGCAAATTGAACACCAACCGCGGCACTGTTCCGAGCTTGATGATCACATCGGTGATATCGCGCTTTAACGCCTGAAAATTCATCAAGGTGCTGAGCCAGACGTAAATATTGGTCAGCGTGCGCTTGCTATTTCG
>Ga0163217_1032711_pt1 | contig 12999 bp, 11 predicted proteins | sample SynspAceP_FD_185933 | JGI IMG/M metagenome (GOLD analysis project Ga0163217, IMG submission 185933) | Saline lake microbial communities from Ace Lake in Antarctica - Synechococcus sp. Ace-P (PacBio error correction) | ecosystem: Environmental > Aquatic > Non-marine Saline and Alkaline > Saline ...
CACAACTCCCCACAAAGGGAGGAAAGGGGGAGGGATTTAAAAGAAAAAATTTTTCCCGCAGCAGTGGAAACGACAACCGCGGGGGCGTCCAAATCAACCGGTGGATCGATCGGGTTTCGCGCGGAAATGAATTGGGGCGGCCAGAATGAGCGCCGAACGCGCGATCAAACCAGTTGGCTCGGGGACACTTCCACTTCGCGATAAAACAGGGGGTCTGCCGCCATCGCCCGAGAGCCGGTGCGATTTTTTCCTTCGACGACCGTCCGAATGACGCATATAAATACGGTCGTCGTTTTGTTAGAGTCCTCAATTTGGTCCGAGCGGTTGGCCAGCATTGGGATGGGCTGGATTGTTACGCGAATCTCATGGCAGCGAAGGCATCCGAAAACTCGTCGGCGCGCACCACTACCGGATTATCATTCGTGCTGAAAAGACGACGGCCTACACGAAATTGTCCGGGAACACATCGCGGCGACTGTGGAATCGCCTCGCACAATGAAAGACTCGGGGATCAACGAATCCCAGTCGACGACGCCATTGGCGGATGGTCTTTCAAGGGTTCCGCACCGAACGACGTGAACTGAAAGAAAGTGCAATTCACCGCGACGCATCAACTTCAGCAAAGCCGTTCTTGCGGCTCACCGTTTCGGCGCGATGCCCCACATACAATTGACACGATCATCCAAGCCGATACTACGCAATGTCGGAATCGTGATCCAGCGGCCCGCGAAGGGCGCCGATTGACCCGGCCCAAAGTTACACAGAAGTGATCCCGTTGGCGCGTTGAACCTAAGATTCGTACGCGAATGCGATCAATGGATGCGGCGATTTTCTAAGCCGGGAGAAGGATTAATGCTCGGCTGACGACGACAAGACGGAAAGGGGTTTCCGGACACTGGCGGCGTTCATAATCACTTTCGCGACTGTTAACAGACATACTTTCCCGCGCTGGCAAAGCGTCAGACGGATGCGGCTCTTCAAGGAACGCGAATCTGACGTCGTCCAGATTGGCTTGTCTCAACCCAACGATCAAAAAGAATGGTTCACACTACGCAAACGGAAACGACCGTCAATCGATCGCGGTGCGTTTGCCTCATATTCAGCGCGACTCGTCATTCGGCCTCTTCCGCCGCCTGTACTCGCACTAATCAGCATAAACCAGGCGCGTTTTGACATCGCCAGGCCGACGAGGAGTAATGACCCTGGGTTAGGGATCAGCGGTGGGGTTCAGCGATCACGTTTCGTTGTACCAAGACACTCTCGCAACGAACCGTGTTCCAGTTCACAGTCAGCAGGGGAAACCAAAAACAGTTGGATGGCAGAAATACATTTTAACTACTGGAGCGAACAAATCTTCATATCGGAATGGCACCGCAAGCTACGGGCATTGGTTCAGAACAAGACCGTTCCTGGTCGAATCGAGACCATCAATCGTCCACAAGTGCGCGATCAAACCAACATACAGACGCGTGGATATCGATCGGAAACAAACTGATCGAGAACCAACGATCAACCGGGCCCGAATCGTTCACGCAATTGCAGAACGTTCAGCAAACAGAACTGCCGTCTCGGGCATGGCAGAAGGCACTCTCACGATGCGCACAGCGTGCTTCTGATCAATGTGAGGAGACGACTTGCTAATATCGATCGTCACGCGCAACACGCCGAACCTTGATCCAGCAAATCGCCAAGCTTGAAAACGAATTTCTGCCGCGCTTGACACCGCGCTCGCGATGGATCGGTCGGATCAGCGGTGTGATATGACGGGAACCATTAAGCAATCGTGAGTTAGACAATCCTCGTCGGTGTCCTCGAAGCGTTCGGAACGACACGCCGTACCAAACAACAACACCTCAGCGGACGACGCGAGCTGCCGAAAACATGCCCAGTCGAGGCACCGGTGACCTCGCGGTGATTTGTGTGAAACCGAATTGGCATCAACCTGTGTCGTGGGATCGTTGAACCAACGATAATTCGGACGTCTCGGGACAACCCCACCGCATCCGAATTGAAACTATTATTGCACGAGTCAAGAAAGCGTCATACGATGCGATCAATCGATGATTCGCTCGGATGGACCACGACACATGGCGGCCAGGACAATGTGGCCTTCTCAGGATGGCAAAACCACCGACCGACACGAACTCCAGTGCATTGAGTCGGACAGCGAATAGGAAGCCCTGAGGGGCGGATTCGAGAACGCGATCCTTCCGCTCCGGACAACTCAATCCGGCGATGTACGGCGAGGCGGTGCCGGGCCATCGATCGCACGCAGAGCGGTAATTGACGGGATCGCAATGCCATGATCATTCCTGGCAACAGTTTGACGCGCCGGTAGCCGTCTTCCAGCAGTGTCGCCGAGACGTTACGTAATCCCCGCGCAGTCCTGCTGATGATTTACAACTCGTTTGTAATGATGCAGCGAAAAGTTTCCGACCGAGCTTTGTACGCTGCAAGTCCTCGACGATGAATCACGCCGAGTCACTTGGATGTGCAGCAAGCACGGAACGTCACGCCAGTGAAAAACGGAGGCTCGATCAACGGCGATCGCCCTATCTGGCAGCGGCAATCGCAGACGGTAAACGAAAAACTGAAGCGCGAATCGAACCCAGTTGCAAACCGGAAGACTGAAGCTCCTATCCGACGCCCGGATTGCAATCCGATCCTCGACGCGCGATAAAGCAATCGAACCGCCCGTTAAGACGCCGCCATCGAATTCCGATCGCCGATGGAAAGTTTGAAAATTCGCGGAAAAGTTCGAAATCGGCGCGAACTGGATCTAAAACTTCGGCGGAACCCTGGCTTCGATCGGACCAGAGGTTGGATATTCGATGCGAGCGTCTTTTGACGATACCGACTCCCGGTCGAGCGTCCGTGCGCCAGTAAGAAAAGGAGCGGTCCGTTCAGCTATGCGAAGTTCGATCCAAGCGGGCGGCGCCTGATGACCGTTCCAAGATCCGTCCGGAAATGTTTTCCGATCCATCGTCTTTGGCCGAGGCGCGAACCGGGACGCTGGTAGGCGCGCACAATCGTCTATCTGCGACACCATCGTTCGATGGCCACCAGAGACCGGACCCGCTCGCACCCGTACCCAACGATACCTACGCCGCCGATGGCAGATACACCTGCTATCGCAACGACGAGAACCCTAAACGGCAACTCATCCCAAGCCGAACTTGCAATCGTCCACCGAACGAAAATGGAATGCGTTACGGAATCGGCATGCAAGACCGGGGCCATTTGAAACCGAATGCTGAAGACCAATCTCCCGTCGGCTTTACAAATCCGAACTCTCACCGGGGGGCGATGAGTCATGGCGCCGCACGTTCACTCCGCGGCTCCGATTTGCATACCACAAATCACCAACGCATAGAGCGGGAAAACGGAAACGCGGAAGAAGCTGCAAATCCGTTGGTATCCTTCGGGACGAACTCAAGCACCTCGCACAGTCCGGCAATCAGCCACTGTATCGATTGGCACAATTCTTGTTCCACAGAAGGATATTTAGTCCGATAAATGGACAGGACCGAGGATGGTTTTTGCAGCAGCGGATTCGGGTTGGCGGCACTCCGCGGCATCTTACCACGCCCATTCCATCTGCGACCCAATCCACAATGGCGGCACCATGAAGGTTTCCCGCGGAGAAAGCCAAGAACGTGAATCCGGTTACAATGCGGGTTTACGCAATGACGATCGTTTGATCAACACACAGACTGACCCAAATCAGGCAAGCGAGCGATGAGGCGAAGGACCCAGTTCAATAACCAAACGAGGAAGATTTTTTGGCACGCCGTCAATCATAAAAAAAAAACAATCAAACAATCATAACAAATCAAAGAACTTTCATAAACAATTATCACAAATAAATAAATAAAGAGAAAAAATATACAAAAAAATAAAATAAGAGCAAACAATATAGACATAATTAAAAGAAAAATTCACAGAAATAATAAAAAGAATTAAGTAACAAAATCCAAATAATTATACAATATCAAAAATAATGTAAACAAAAATAAATAATAAACACTTTTGCAAGCATGCGAGAGCGCTTAACCACAAGTGAATAGTTCAGAAATTGCGACGTGCCCGACCACTTGCCGTCGTCGCCGCGACTCGACGTGGAACGAGCACGCCCAAGCAACTTCCTCGCTCACAGCGGTTCGTATTTTAGGGCATCCCAGTGCGGGGGCTTGGATAGTACGGCTGGGTTCGGCCAAACGAAAATCTACACCAGCTAAGTTGCTGCAGAAGCGCGGCGTTTGCCTGCCCGCACGGTGGCGTTCGCCTTTCAATAGCGGGTTCCTGCCCGCTCAGCATCAGGCGTCGATTTTGAAAGCCGATGCGAAGAGCGGTCGCCATGCGAACCGAGCAGAATCAGCGTTTCCAAGGCAACGTTGGACTTTGTAATGATTGGATGGCACTTTGCCCAATCGATCGGGATGACGCACACGTCGATGCCTCGATCAAGAACTCGAAACCGATTCCGGAATGCAGCGACGTCCCCCGATCGTTGGCGACTCTCGGACGAAACTAAGCGACAGCGGCGGATTAGGCGTGGACGACGCGGACAAGTCAAAAGCGGCTACGGACGCAACTTGTTGCTCGTCGGCTGATCGAACAGGCGTGGCGTTTCTCGAGTTGTGTCCTTACCTAACGGTATCGGAGCGGTGGCGCGCCATCGTGGGACCAACACGTATTAGAAAAGGGACCGTGCGATGGACGCGAGTCGACCAACCGATTCCGGCGTGACAAGGATCTCGATGCGCGAGGACGCCGACGAAACATCATCGGTTCTCCGGTGAGCTTCGCGGACCCGTTTTCGCAAGGTTCCAAACGGAGAAATCAAATCCGTGGGTTCGTTTCTGGAATTGGCCGGCGGCGGATCAAAGGGCGGACGACTTAGGTGCAACGGAAAAACGGTTAATGCAGCCAGCCTCGAGAAACATGCACAGTTTCTTCGATTGTTGGGCGACCGTGCTGCATCTCAATTGGGCATCGACCACGAAAACTCAACCTATCGTCCGGTGGTTCGCGAACTTCCGACCACCGACGTGCATGGAAACGTCTACAAGAAATACTGAGCGAATCCCGAACAACAATTTTACTGATCGTCTTCGAAGGAAACGTTCTCCTTCGCAACGGCTTGCCCCAAAACCGACGACTGCATGAATCGTTACGCGCCTGGCTGAGTTCGCTGAGCCGACCTGTTCGCAGCCAATGATTGATCAGGGTTTTCGTCACACCGTCGCTAACGCCGCTTTCGACATGAGCGTTCCGGAGGACCGTAGAATCAGCAAATGAAGACTCACTCATCCTCTGCAACCATCGGAATAAGCGACCAGTGCCGATGTGAGCTCAATTGACGTCGTATGAAAACAGCGATCCACGTCGAAAAAATGAGTGATGTAATTACGTCCTTCATGGGGTGGCGTTTTTGTAAACGAGATTGGCTGAGAATGATCGGGGCAAACAACCATCGCAAAAGTTACAATCCGGTAATTTCATGACACTATGCGTCCCACAACCACATCCCGTTATCCAGAAAGACGCCGAAATCGCAGCGTGCGACGAGATCCGTTTTGAACATGACTTCACACGATACGTCGAAGGCTCGCAAAGTACAGACGTTCATACGTGAAGATGAAAGGAGACCAATATGCGTTCTAAAAAGTGCGAGTAGCGCAAAGCGGTTTCATCGGTACTGGGCCCTTCGCGATCCAGAAAATCGGGGTCGGAGCGTTCCAGTTGTGAACATGGTTTGTCGTTTACCCTGATAACGCAAGCGAAGAACTTGTGACAGTCTTATCTTGGCAGCAACGACATTCGAACACTTGACTTGAGCAGGTGCCCTGGGCGGTAAGTCATTCAGTTGAGACAGATCAACTGGCTGCGCAAGATTGGACACGTCACCCTGCAGGACGTAGCAGCGATAGCGCGAATCGCTCAGCAAAGACTGCTGATGGTCGGTCGGAGAACATGAGAACCATCTGTATCCCGTGGCCGTAGAGCCTGCCAGTCTGCTATGTCTCGAAGAATGGATTGACATCCATGAGCCCGTCAAAACTTCGCGGATTTCCGAACCGCCAACACGATCCATTGGGACAACAAAGCATGGCCGTAAAATCATCGCTTTCTCGATATAAATCCGATTTTCCAAGCAAAGCCGCTGACTCAAGTGTTTATACGATTGTTCGCCGGATTGGAACCTGGAGGTGGACTCGCGAGTGGCTTACCACACTGACTGGCCGAAATCGATCACGCACGGGGGGGGGGCCGGATACATCCGGATCGTGTGCCTGGGATAGAATATAGATTTTTAAAAGATTTTACGTTGAACGTGGAGTGAAACCGACAGCGATAATGGATACCAAAAATGGAACTCCCTGTTTATCGCTGGCGACTCGCAACGTAAAGACGGATGCGGCCATCGGACGCGATGCGCGATGCGGCGTACCAGTTGTTATAAACCCAGGGCGCTTCAAAATGGTTTCGCTTTCCGGGGCCATGACGGAGTTAGGCAGGTCACGAGTCGAAAGATTTTCCCGATTCGAGCATCGCTTGTTCCTAAAAACCGTCCCGATACGAATCGTTCCTCCGCGGGCGGCTTGAGGCACGTCGGACGCCCGATCGTTCGTGAGTTGCCGACGTGACCGGGGGAGGGACCGAGAAACGGACGCATTGACTTTCGTATCCGAGCGGATGACGACCAGGCTATCTGAACCGATTTCTTGCCACGGCATCCGCTGGTTCCAGAGATCGTCGTCGATCGGGAGTGAACCAATTGCAACCGGGTGAAGATATACGATTGATGCTCGATCCGCAAAATGACGTCGATCCGACGCATGGCCGTCCGCACGCACAGGCGCACGATGATCGGTTACGTGCCACGTCTACCTCGCTCACGACCGCTACAAATTATCAGTCAGTGCGAAGTGGCTCATTCATTGACCGGTCGCGAGGTAATTCAGACGCCCGCTCAAGACCGTTTGTTGTAAGAAGAACGCTGCTGGCCCACGATTTCCAGACCCTGCGACACGAGACTTATTCCACACATCTGACGTGCCGCACGGTCTGAATCTTAAAGATGTTTCGTACGATGGTGCTCACCCGTGTTGAGCAAGAAATTGGATCTTGCGTGATGCGATCCGAAGATCCCGGGATTGGCCGAACACATGCTAATCTTCGACGCAACCACTGGCTAACTCAACCACCAAACTTGCACGACCGTAACAAACCTAGACGAATGGGTGTAGGTCGCCTCTGTGGCACCTGACTAAGTCATCCGATCGTATTCTCGACTTACAGCGATTGCAACCGAGAATGCTAAACCACCTCGAATAGATCAAACAAAGCGGCATCCTGGGTTCACCAGATCAGCAATCGCTCTAGCGTCAAATATCGACACACTGATCGACACGAGGGGCTTCGGCCATTCGATTTAGTTACTTACAAACGATTCGGAGGCCCAGAACGCTCCTTCAGTCAGCGCCATTTGATTCTTTGTGACACGTCTTTCGATAGCCAACCGTTTTGCTGACACGCATCGTCAAGCCTCCTTTGAATTCCGTCAGAACTGACTTCGTCAAAGCTACATCAAATAGAGAACAATCACACGCTCAACTTCTTCGGAAACCGATGGATCGACGATATTCGAATAGATCGTCAAAAGCTCACGTACACCGCTACCTAGTTGGCCAACGGCTTGTGAATCCACGATCGGCCGGCGCAACCTCCGTCATAAGCATTGGACCGCCATTCACAGAATCTCAAAGATAAAGGATCTCGGGAGTTCCATGTCCTCTCATCGCTCGACTCCTGGGTCACAAGCATCATCCGGGTAAGTATGGGTTCGGCAAAACGTTGGCGATCATGGAATCAGATATTAAGTGGGCGGGGAACATTCTTCGGAAAAGAACTTCTTCTCAGGCATTAGGTAATCGAATCTAGGGGGAACGATTGGAAAACCCAAGGGACCGGGCTGATAAACGTCAACGGACGACCTGCCTTAACACGGCTATTTCCGCAAAATCAATCCGTTTCAGCGGACAATATTCCTCTCCGCGACAATTAGATTTCCCTATAGCGATCGACATTCCGCGATTTCACGCTGGGGCGTGTTTCCGGTCAGCGACAATTAGAATCCCCCTGCTCGGGGAATAACGCATCATCACAACCCTGCTTTCAAAGGAGATTGCGAGACACCGATGAAAGTTTCTGAACCAGGCGATGCCTGCCCGCTGGGGCGATCCACATCCCGCCTCTCAGAATGGCTTCCGATGGACCAAGAAAAACACACAACTACGAACGACCAGGCACTTCCTTCGCAACGAAAGAAGCCTCGCAAAACGACGCCGCCTCGACCTTGTCGATGTCTGGGCCGAGGTCGAGCAGTTTTCCCTGCCGAACCAAGACTCAAACTAAAACATCTTTCGGACGACTGCTGCACGACATCCATCGAAGATTCATACTCAGACACGCAGAACTTTCGGCGCCGCGTCGGGGCGAGCTGGCGAGCCATCGACGACTAACAAGGCCTTCTTCCACACAGGGATCACCACCCAGGAACCTTCGCGCAAGCGGGGAACTTACGTCTGTAACTCCTCGGAGTCAAATAGCCGGAGCGGACTTTTAACTCGCATCACGCCTTCCCACAGCGTGCTACGTACAGCAACTCGAATCGTCTCGCTGATGTTCTCCGAATCCTTGAAGCACAGCGGAGGGAATCAAAACCTTCGGGATTGGCGGCGTGCCGAACCAACACGGGCACTGACTCCTCAAGCGCGGGGCGTTCGCCATCAACCGGACAAACCACGTAACCGTTCGCATGCCGGCTGGGGATGGGATCACAATGGGTGTGTTCTCCCAAGACGAACGCTCGCCACCCAACGAAACGGCGATTCGAACTCTAAAACGGGCACCTCAAACGAATGGATCAGCGATGTTTAACCGTATCCAGACTTGCAGCGGACGAAATAAATACGTCGCAAAGAGATCGTTACCGAACCCACGCCACTCGCGACAGGTTGACGAAGGACGAAACGTCTGCAGAGTCTCCCGGGAAGCCGATCGATACGACGATCCTGACAGGGTATCGCGTCAGCAAGAGCTGCACGAATTCATGTTCGCGGCGAACAATTACTCGTCCCAGTCGTCTATCGGCGCAAGTCGAGTGCGAATCACCCGAACAATCAACAGGGATCATCAAGTGAGCACGAATCAAACATGAGCGACTTTTGGGCAAGCAAGCCTGACGAGCATCACTATTCGCCAGGTATTATTCACTGGTGAGAAAAACCCCCTTTTGCGGGACTACCGTTAACGGCAAGATTCCCGAGTAGCACGTCCGTCGCTTAGACTGCTCCGAAACAGCAAGCGATGGCGGTCGGACAAGAGTATTATGCAAATTCCCAAACTCGCCGCTGAGAAGCCAGCAAGCCCGTCGGAGATATCTTTGCGCGTCAGTGTGTCCACCGGGATGCAAGATAATCCTGGATGAACTTCGCCGCGGTTGGCCATACAATTTCAAGTTCCGGCTGTAACCGACAATCGGGAGTCGAAGCGCCTTGTTGTAGTAATTGACAGTTGATCCCACGTTTCCAAAGGAACCGATGACGATCGAAAAAGAACAATTGGCAAAGGCAAGAAGACCGGGGCGCGCGCGGCGAAAACGATCCCGGGGAGCAAGACGCGGCTACGAAGTTCCGATCCGAGCGAGAGCTAACGCAGCATTCAAGAACTGACGAAGCCGACGTCGGGGATCATTCGCGGAGTAGCGAATCGTCCGAATCGGGGGAAGTCTAAGTCACCGGAGTATCTGTCGGAACTGACGTACGCTCGAATTGAACTCCGGCGAGGGTCGATCAAAACGGTTATACCGCGGGTCACAAACTCCCGGCAGCAAGAACCTGGCACTCGTTCGACCGACCGATTGCCGATGAAAGTTTCGTCGTCAACTGAAACGCTCCGAGGGACGGTTCTGGATCGCGGGACACATTCGCTGTTGCGGCAAACCGGGCTCAAAAAGAAGGCCATGCATTGTGTCGGCTGCCGACGGCAGTTAGGTCGCGGATCGGACAGCATACTTCCACAGACGTGCAGCCTTTGGATGTTGCAGCAACGCTGATCAGCAGGAACGCACTTTGCGTTCCAATTGGGATCAAGCGTTCTCGTCCGTACGAGGCCTATCAATCACGACGACCTGGTTATTGTGCAACAGAGCCGCGAGGAGTGAGTTTGTTCACACGCTGCCGACGGGTTACGAAAAGGGCAGCGGGGTTCGCTAACTGACAACCTGCGTCCGAAGTGGATCAGAATCAAGGAACGCGAGACGAACCGCAAACGGCCATGACCGCGGTGACACAGGTGATATCGAGTTTGAACGTTCCGAGCTATCGCGTGAGAAGCCAAGCAGGCCAAGAACGATGAATCCACTACCGAAGGCACAACAAAAAACTAGTAGGAGGAATTTAATGTCGCAAAGGAAACAATTCCGCCGACACCCACTAGCACACCAATCGACATCAATGGGAGCTTCAGACCACGAGTCTGTAACCGTGAAGGTCAATGGCAAAGGAGAAGCGGTTTGAAAAACCAATAGCCACGAGCGTAACGAGTCAACAATTACTGGCGAGGATCAAGAGCAGTACTCAATGAGGCCACGACGAACCGTGAAGGTTGCCGGGCGATATCGCGATTGGTCCCGGGGACCGGGCTTCAAATGAAGCACACTGTAACTCGTGAAGGTGATCGAATGAAAGTCGGGGAGCAATTGATTCCGCTCAAGAGGCCACGACTGTAACTCGTGAAGACCAAGAGCGGGCTCGACATGGGGACTCTTACCCGGGGGCTCAATGAGGCACGACTACCGGGAAGGTAGCAGGATTGGACAGCGACTTGAATTAGCACGGCTTATAGCCACGAGGCCTTAACATCGGACAGGTGGGGGGGCGAACGACTTGTCGAAACGAATAGAGCACTCATGAGGCCAAGCTGTTACTCTGGAAGAACCAACCCATCGACCGCAATCCATCAATGTGTGGCTCAATGAGCCACAGCTGTAACCGTGGAATCCCGAGTTCACACGATCGGGGGCCCCAACAACAACATCGTTCAAGAGGCACCTGTAAACATCGTGGAAAAGGCGCTGAAGTATATTTTTAATCGCGGAAGAACAACCAACTCAATAGGCCACAGCGTAACCGTGGAGTCGCGAGCGAAGCTCCCCGCGCGCCGACTCCTGCCAAATGACCACGAGCTTTAATCCGGGAAGAATCATCATAAAAAACGTGTCGTCCTGTGATGGGCCAATGAGGCCCGACTGTAACCGTGGAAGATCAAAGGCGAATGCAATCGGCCAAACAACGAAGACGGTCTTCAATAGCCACGAGCGTGTAACGACAAAAGAGCGGATCGAACGACGCATCACGCAACCGACGGCTAATGACCGAACGGAGCTGTACATCGTGAAGGTTCATTGTCCTAAGTAAGCGAAAGGGGTAACTCTGCTTCAATAGGCCACGAGCGTAACTCGGGAGGCACTAAACACGTCGCCGTCGTCAGCCAAAGCTTCAAAGAGGGCCAACGAAGCAGTAGAACACGTAGAAGACTCAATCAAGCTAAATGGGCAACACTTGGGGAGAGCTGCTTCAAATAGGCCACCGAGCTGTAATCGGGGAAAATCGATTCGTCGCGGAAAAGAGACATTATTCGCAGCTTCAAGCAAGCGACATGTCACTCGGAAGGGCGTATTGCAATTAGGGGATCGGCCCAAAACTCAAAGAGCACGAGCGTTAACTCGGTGGAACACACGGCGAACATCAACGAATCGCAAGGGCGCTCAATGAGCCACACGAACTAACTCGTGAAACTCTTGGACCGTCCCTTCATCGTGACCCGGCTTCAATAGGCCACGAGCTAGAACACGTGAAGTCGATTCGCCGATATCCACGATCCAGACGGGATTGGCTTCATGAGGTCACGAGCGTAACTCGATGAAGCCACGGGAGCGCGAGTTATGAGCGATTCACTCCCTTCAAAACGCCACGAACTGTAACTCGTGGAAGCTCAAGTAAATCCGCAGCGCGGAAAAGACCTTCAATGAAAGCAACCGAAGCGAAACTCGTGAAGCCATAGTTCCTCGCTTAACTCAGGCAGTATTTTCAGCTTTCAATATCCCACGAGCTGGAACTCGGGGGAAGGCAAAGTAATCCGCATTCATATCTTTCGCCTGTATGCTTCAATGAAGCAACGAGCGTTAACCGGAATCATTAAATAAGCGTCGGAATCTTCGCCTCGAACTCAATGATCACGAGCTTAACTCGTGAAGGCATCTCGGCAATTCTTGCTACGGCAACAGGCTTCAATGAGCCACGAGCTGTAACTTGAAGGGACCGGACTACACACTTCCTCAAAAAGAGAAACGGGCTTCAATAGGCCACATCTGAACTCGGAAGGGCCCCGGTAATGCCGGGAGCGGGTGTAGTCAGCCGCTTCAATGAGGCCAACAGCGGTAACTCTGGAAGGCAAGGAAACGAAAATGAAATCACGCGAAACAAGCTCAATGAGCACGAGCTGTAACTCGGGAGGCGATGTCGACCATCGCGGCGTATCCTGCGTAAGGCTCACATAAAGCCACGAGCCTGTACACTCGGGAAGCCGAACGTATCCAATTGATCGACCGAGGTTCAGCTTCAATGAGGCCACGACTTAACCGGTGGAACGTGGAATGGACCCCAAACATCAACGGAACGGGCACTCAAGAGACCACAGCTGGTAACTCGGAAGGTCATCGTCCACATTCGCCGGACCTGGACCAGGCATTCATGAGCCACGCTGTAACCGTGAAGGGCCCCCCTGCACTCTTCCATAGGCACATATCTTCAATGAGCCACGAGCTGTAACATCGTGGAAGTATCTGACGAGTGCAAAACCGGGATCACTACACGCACGCTCAATTAGGCCACGAGGCCGTAACTCGTGGAAGGTCGTGCTCCCCCGACT
>Ga0163217_1033679_pt1 | contig 12999 bp, 13 predicted proteins | sample SynspAceP_FD_185933 | JGI IMG/M metagenome (GOLD analysis project Ga0163217, IMG submission 185933) | Saline lake microbial communities from Ace Lake in Antarctica - Synechococcus sp. Ace-P (PacBio error correction) | ecosystem: Environmental > Aquatic > Non-marine Saline and Alkaline > Saline ...
AATTAGCAAGAAAAGAAAAAGGAGGAAATTTGTTTTTCCCCCCCCCCGAAAAATTGTTGGTTTTGAAAACACTCTTGTTCCCTTTGGAACCGACCCCGGTCCCCCCCGTAAGAAACCGCCAAAATTGGGGCCCGCGCGGAAAATCGACATGCGCCGTGCCCTGACCCCTACTTTGGGAAACCGAGCAGAACATAAAGGATACGATCCTATCTTGAGCGTCGTTCTGAAACGCACAGGGAAAATGCGGCTGTCCTTCATTTAACTCAATTCTTCCCACGGTTTTTTTGGCCTTCGACCACGTTTAAGACCCCGACCCACGGTGTTTTCCTTTTTTTCCACTCAAGAGGTGGCCTTTCCCATTCCAGACTTTGCTGAAGGATCAATCCCCAACGCCCAATCGCGCGCGGCAAACGCCCCCAATGCACAGCCAATCATTCCTGGAATGCTTTGCAAAGATGGGTCGCGTTATGCCCTTCGCGCTCATGGGCGGGCAACTATCAAAGCCGCCGCCACGCAAGCCTTTTTTTTGTCGGGCGTGCTTGGACCTGAAATTTGGACCTACAAGAAGCAAATGGATGCACCGCGCAGCTTTGCGCATGATGGGTGTGTTGGATTATTGAACCAAGCGTTGCCTTGGGAAGTCCGTGGAAGATTGACGCGCGTGGGCATGTGCTGGCCCGTACAGGAAATCCCCGATCGCGGAGCCAGGGCAATCTACCTCAACCCCCGAACAGGCTTTGCTGTCTGGTGGGTTAGTGGACTCAACGAAAAGACGGATGGCGTTGGGGTCTTAGGGTAAAGCTTCCTTGCAACTTACGGGGGGTCAGCGCGCAAAAAACATCGACGGTTTGCTGCGTCTGAACTCCTAATTGCCCCTTTTAACGATGGTCCTCGAGGGCTCTCTCGACATGCATGGACGACTTTTGCCACGCAGCTTTTACCCATCCGTTTTTAACCGATTAACATGGCCCTAAGTAGGTCGCGTGAACGAAAAACCAACAGTCCGATACGGGAAAATGATGACGGCAAAACTGTGTTGGTAAGGTCTGGACGCCTCCGCCGAAATCCCCAAAATTCAGAAGTCGCGATGCGACGCGGACCCAGCCGAAATCTTTTGGGCTGTCGCTATAGAGCAGTTTGCCGAACACGGTTTCAACGGAGCCACGGATTGACCGCATAAACAAAGGCCTTGCCAAGTTGCAACTTCGCCGTATGATCTACCACTATTTTGGCGGGAAAGACCAGCAGGCTTTATATTTCGCGGCCCTTTGAGGATATTTTTTTCAGCAGATCCGAGACAAGAAGCGCACCTGAATTTTCAGCGTAGGGGCTCCGTCGCGAAGTTTGAAATGAACTGGTGGAAAATTCACCTTCGATTACTTTAAAAAAACGCCGAAATTTCCCGCAAACCCATGACGCGCAATGAAAACGCTTCTGAACGGAATGTATATCGCGCGGTTCAGCGGTTGATGCGCGACATGTTCGGAGCCTCTCATCGTAAGCCATCCGCAATCTGGTAGAACGTGGATATTTCAAGCGGAAAGTGTTCAGTCGAAAGCTGATCCGCCCAGCTTTGATCTAGTATCTGTCGCCCTTTCAGCCCCACCACCTGAACAACGCTGCACTCTTGGCATTGTTTGTCGGCCAGAACCTCCATGACGACGCGTGGCAAGAAGTAACGTCGGCAACACGCCAAGGACGTCAATTCTGAGCTACCTCGCATCCAGATTATTAGTGCGCTGTTTGCCTTCGGAAATGACGCCCAAAACTGCCTCGAAAGCGAAAGAAACGCGTCAATTCCCCCAATAAGGGAACATGGAGTGCTGTAATTTAACGCCCAGCACCCAGGACCGCGCCTCTTTCTTGGAGGCGAGCCATTTAATTCTAAATTTTTACTTAAATTTTATTTTAGGCTCACGCGCTCCTGCAGTTGAATGAACTGCATGAACATAATTAAAAATCATCCTGAAACAAAGCACCGGGCACCCCTCTCAAGCTAGGGCCGTCGCCAAATCGCTAATGCATAGAATTGCAAGACGGGGTCTGTTGGTTTTCGGCAAGGAGATGATGCTTTACAGCACTGTCGCCTTACGTCTTTTGAAAAATGGATGCAGGTGACTTCGTGCACTTGCGGCCCGTCAGGTTTGCGGCAAGTCTACTATCCTGCGCCTTGTGGCGATCTGATACCGCCTTCATCGGCGGTAAGTCCTTGTCGGGGGCGGAGAAGCAATCAAGCCAAAAAGTTGCGCATCGGTATGGCGTTCCAGAACGCCCACAAACCTGCTGCCGTGGCTGACGATTCGAGCAAGAACTGTTGATGCTTGCCGCTCAGGAATCCGTGGCCCCGTTTCAAGGCGACATTCCGCAAGGATCGTAAAGGGGCTTATCGGGACCGGCGTCCATCGTTTGTTAAAACAGGTAGGCCCTTCAGGATTTTGCCAATCACTATAAACTTTGGCAGTTTTGTCCGGTGGGATGTTTGGCAAGCGATCAATACTTTTGTTCGCGCACTCATCCATGAGCGCTGTTGCTGCTTGATGGAACCCTTTCGGGGCGCTGGACCCAATTCCACGCGCCGAAAGAGCTTTGGCTAAATTCTTAAGACCTGTATCTGGACCCAAACCGACGGTGCTTGCTGGTCACACATGACTGCGCGAGCCGGTTTTTTTCTGGCCAAAACGTATCTGCGTTGATCGAGTCGCACGACCCGGACGGGTCATATCGGACGAACACGTCAAATCAATCCCGCAGCCACGGGACATTGGCATGATCTACAGCCCAGAATTGTCGAAATGACCCAAGGCCTGCGCGAGCTGATTGCACAGGTGCGTAAATAGGATGTCTATTATGACGAGAAACAATTCGCATCAGAATGCTGTCGTTTTTCACTGATCTTCGGCTTCTTTCTGATATGGGAAAGTACTTGCGTTTTACTTGGGACCGTCCTCTGACCTTGTTCTTGCCGCGCCGTCCCGAAATCCCTCGTGACGCTCTGGGATCAAGTTTCCGAATCTTGGTGCCCCACATGCCCAGACATTATATTCGAAGAGCTCACCGGCTTTTGTGCTTGGTGTCCGCGATTGGGACGGCCTTTGGGAATCATGGTGGGTACATCCAAAGTAGCCTACGCCGTCGCTTCTCCTTTGCTGGTTTGGGCTTTTCATCCATCCTAAAAGTCGCTGTCGTGCCGGGAATCTTTGTGCTTTGGTTCGGGTCAGGCACAACAACCTGCGATCCTGACGGCGATGGTGATTTTGCCGTTTCCCGATTGTGTGAATATCGCCAACGGACTGGCACAACCGAACCCGACCTTGAGACGTGCTCAAAACGCTTGGCGCATCCAAGCGGGCAATCCTGGTGAATGTCGGGCTACCGCGCAACCATGCCCTACCTTTTTTTGCGGCACTCAAAGTCCGCGATCAACACTCGCTTTTGTAAGGTTCCGTTCTTATCGAAACTGTTGGCGTCCAACCGTGGCATCGGAAAATTGTCATGATGACGCCTCGTCGAACTTCCAAGTGTCGCTCGTATTCGCAGGTTTGATCATTCTCGCGCTGCTTGGTGTCGCCCTCACTCCGCTGTTTCGCATTCTGGAACGACGCGGTTCACGGGACTCGGGCAACACGCGGCAATGACATCGCAATGGTCTTCAATCACCAATCCCCTCATCGAAATAAAGGAAAGCTAAATGGGAAGAATGTTCTCGTGGGTGCCACACCTTGGCGCTAATGGCGCGGCGCAGCCCCGGTGTTTGCCGAAATGACCGGGACATCCGGTTCACCCTGGGTTGGAAGACACAGGTTCCTGACGCGCCTTTTCTACTTGGCGCTGGAACAAGGGTTTCTTTGAAAGACGAAGGGCTGACTGTGTCCATCGACCAAGGGCGAAGGATCGCCGCGCAGTGAGCACGGATCCATGGTTGGGGCCTATGACGCAGGGTTTTTGCGACATACGCGATCATTTCAGATGCTGCGGCGCGTCGCGGATGAAGCCACCTGTTATGGTCTATCAATTATGGATACCGTCCCCTTTTCGCGATTGTGAACCGAAAATATCTGCCGGAATTGAAAGCCTTTCGGACTTTGGAAGGTAGACGCTTGGGGGTTGCTCAGGGCACGCCGAACACAACGGCTCTTCCCTGTTTTCGCCGAGATCCAACGGCATTAGACCTGGATAAAGTCGCCGCAAGAAGCATGGGCACCAAATCCCTGCGGAACCTATGATGATCCCGGGATATCTGACGGCGCATTCGTGGTTTACCTCGACAGCTTTTGGTTCAACCTGATTGCAACCGCCAAACCGCGGCGAACGACTACAACATGGTTCAACTTCGAAGACCTACGGCATGGGACCTTTACTCCCAACGGCATGATGGGTGTCGCGTGAACTGCTGACCGAAAACCAGAAGCCGTTGCAGGCTGGTGCGCGCAGTGAACAGCGACAATGGAGGGCATCCCGCCGATCAGATCCTCCGTTCGCAGGCGGTCATGCGTATGACAATCTGGTGGACGCAGATCTGGACCGCGCGCGGTTGAATTGCAGTTAACGCAAATCTGATGACGCCCCCGAAAGTCGCGGAATCGGCATGGGTGGACCTTGTGGACGAACGTTTGACCCGCTGCTTATCGAGAATCGTTGCAAAAGGCTATGATCTGGGAACGCCTGCCAGAAGCCGTCAGACAGAGAATTTCGAAACCGGTCGTTCCTTCCTCCGCTCGATGAAGCGCAGCTTTGAGACGACCATTAACTACGCTTAACCTACTGCGGCGGGGTGATTGCCTGTCGCGTGAGGTATCTTTGAAAGCTTTTCTTCCCCCCCTTGTTTTGGCGGAATGTCCTGTATGTTCAGCATCAAACTCTTGCTCTGTGGTGGGCTCGTCTTGTTAAGAATGGAAAACCTTACAGAAAGAGTTTCGATCTTGTGACGGAATTGGCCGATCACGGCCCTACTGCGCAATGGCGATGGCCCCGAAGATGCAAAGCGCATTGGATGTCAGCGACCGCCTTAATCATTCCCTGGTGGTCCCTCGTGATCGGTCACACCCATTCACACGGTTGCGCTTGGGCCGTGGTGCGTTTGCTGGCGATCTGACGCTTGACCGTTTCCTTGCGGGTTCAGCATGCTGAATGGCTCACGCAGTCGCCGATGATCTGCGCCCTCGCAGCCGAACTCTGCCGCAGCTGAATTAATCGCAAAGGCTGCACAAGTTGCTTTTGACCTGTTTTCATAGAGCTACCAGGCCGACAGTTTTGGAAGGTTATCCATGCGGTTGCTGAGGCGTATCAGGGCGGCGCAGGCCTAAGAGCCGTCGGTTGCCCCAATGATCGCAGACCAGTAATCGATCTATCAGGGCTTTGCCCGGAACTGCTGGAGCATTTTGACCAGCCCCTGCGTGACATCGTTTTGCCGCCTGTCCCCAATGCCCGGACTGGCAAGAACATTATCGCAGTAATGCAAAAAGCTTCGCGACGTGGCCATTCGGGTAAGCGTGTACGTCCAGGCAATCGGCCAACGATCCCGCCTGCCACTTGTTCAGATGACATTTCTGGCATCATGCGCAAACGTTGCAGCACAAGCATGAAATACCGCTGCCAACCCATTTGGCTGAAAACGCGCCTGCAACAGGTAAAACCGCAGCATCGGAAGTATGGCAACCAGCCACCGCGCACATCTGGACAGTTTAAAGGTGCTAAGCCCCCGCTTCAGTTGGCGCACAATGGTGTGTGGTTATCTGCGCTCAGAAAGCCGACATTCTTGCTGCCCCATGACGCGTGTATTTGCCATAACCCCGCTTAGCAACCTTCGCTCGGGGTCTGCATCGCACCTGTACGAACTGCTTCATGGACAGCGGTGTAACCCCGGGTCACGGAACGGGATTGCTTCGAATAACATGTGATGGCCAATCCATGTTTCGAAGGCCATGGCGCTCGCGGCGACGTTAAGTCCGGGGCAAGCGAGGCGAAAGCGACAGCAAAAGAATGGATATCCACCCGTGAATGCCTTTTTGCCAATGGCGACGACAGGCAGCGCGCGTAATTATGGGGCTCAAGAAGTCGGCATGATCGGGAAGGATGGGCCGCGGACTGCTGTTCCTGACGCTGGCTATTGCTCACTATCGCCGCTGCGTACCCCGCTCGACCAGATTGTGTTTTGCCGAACGGTGCTGCCTTGCGGGAAGTGATGATCTGCGGTGAATATGTATTCGCCAATGACCGTGTAACTGACCCTCGACGAGGCAGCCCTACGCCAAACGCGCCGCAGATGCCGCCACGCGACTGGAAATGAAGCGAACGCAGACCACGCGTACGCTGAATCGCTGGCTGCAATCACGCTGTCGTGCAAAAGTTTTTGCCGCGCGACCTGCGCGCGTTCCCCTACCCGACTTGAGGAAGAAAGTTAACGAAATGAACCAGAACATCGACGCCTGTAGCTGCAGCAAGCGATTGGTGGAAAGTTATCTTGAACGGTTCGATGGTGCCCGATCCTGAAGGAGCCGCGGCGTAATGTCAGTGACGAATTTCAAACTGGTGTTTACCGGGGGGCGCACCTTCCGCGGGCCCGCAGAAAGCGCTTGCCTTCAATGCAAAACGCTATGATTGGGTCAAGAAGAAGTTCCTACGTACCGACCGCACCGCGCTCGACGAGGCGACCGGAGACGTCACGTCTACAACACGGCTATCTTTACGGGGCGTGGAAGGATGTGGACCACAAATTCCGAAACGAACCGATATCTGGACAAGTTCGTCCGTCCGCGACGGCAAGATTGTCAGCACCGACGTGTGGAACGACAGCGCCGAAATTAATATTGCAACAAGGCTGGTTTACGTCAGAAGCGGAACTCTGGATTATCTCCCTCATCATGGTAGATACGATACTGCCCAAATCTCTAAGCGCGCCGACTACAACTGGCCCGAGGGGAACCGGCTTCGGTCTAATAATCGGGCTCAATCTTGAACATTTTAAGCTTTGGGACTGGACTTGGGTGCCGACTGGCACCGTGGGGGCCCCAACCAGATGTTCTAAACTACGCTTGGCGCGACCTATGGCAACCGCGTGGCGCATGGCGGCTGTTAGAGTTGTTTTGCGCAATTGGGCCTGCTGCAGTGTGCTGACAACAGCGAAATTGTATGAATACGCAACCAGACCTATGGCGTCCTTAAGCGCGCGCCGGGCGACGAATCGTCGGGCACACGGGCGAACGAATTTCGACGTCAAAGCGACCTGACGATGGAGGCGAGGCCGCGCTTATTTCCGCAACCACGAAAGTCCTGAAAATGCCGAGGTATACAGCCAAAGGGCCTTTGGCTTTCCCCGGATCGCGGAAAGTTTTTGGATACACCCGATCTACTCTCACAGTCTGGTATAGATAACACGCTCAACTGGTGCGATGGAGCGATCAACCTGGTCTGGATTGAAAACACGCACCGGCCGCCTCTTTTGTCGATCCGCTTATCCGCAGGTAGGTTAATGACAATTCCCTCTATCGTCGCCCGCAAGACGGGCCGCGATCCGGATTTTGCGAATATGAATCATCGATAAACTTTGATGAGATGCCTCGAAAGTCTTCGCGGCAACCGCTGTGTTAATGGGCACTCGCGTTGCATCCCTATCTGGTTTCGACAGCCCTACAGCTTTCGACCATCTTGCGCCCGTGGGTTGTCTCATATCGGTTTCGAAACAAGCAAGGTATCGGCTGACGACAAGCGGTGCTATTTTCAGACTACTGTTATGATTTGATACCGACCTTGGTTCCCTGAGCGTACACCAACGCCCTTCGCTGCGTAGTATTTGGCGCATTCTGAGTTTTTTGCTTTTTGGATGCTGCGGATCGCAGGGTTTTCGCAATTGTCTACTGACAGAACACATCACGTGGTCTCAGTTAAGACGGGTTTGTCAGGATTATCCGTCGCCGCATGTCTAATGGCCCCGTTCACGACAGCGAGGAATTGCCCTAGGCGCTTAGGGTCCGCCGGTAGAGCCGAAATGCCCCTGATTAATGCTCTTTGCCTAGGATCGCCATACCCACTAAAAGGGCCCCCTTCGTAGCGACACGGCTGTATTCTAGCTGGATTTCTTGCAAAGCGGCTCTGGAAGTTTCAGGCCGGTTTCGAATAAGGGTGATGAAAATCCGCAAGCCGAGGCGGTTTTTATTCTAATTGTTCCGCGATCTTTCCGTGCCCGCAGTTTTTTCCATGGGTCTCCGCCGCATTCGTCGGATATTCAGCCGTCAAATTTCGCGATCGTACTGGCGGGGTCTGACCGCGATGGAGCAACGGGCGCGCAGGCCGACGACGGCCGTTTTTCGCAACCCTCGCATGGGATTTTGCAGCATCTGGCTTCCCTGCCGTAACGCGCATCCTGCCCGCACGTGGCATGGTCTAAACGCCGGGGGCGGCCTTTCTTGCGACAACGGCCATCTTGGCCCGGGCGGGTTTTGCTGAAAAGCCGTGGGCGCTTTAAATCTTTTGGTGCAGGATTGATCGTTTCTGACGGGGTTGATCCCCGCGCTTGGCCGGATGAGTGGCCGCAATACCGAAACCTATTGCAAACGCCCTGCTTCGCGGGCGTTTCTGCTCAAAGCCTCTGTCTCGCCCTGCGCTTGGCGCTTGGCAGCATTCCTTGCTTGGTTTTTTGCGGTGCTCTCGCATGGCTTGCGGGCCATGACGTGGAACAGGTTTGGGCAGCAATGCCTTTTGCGTGATTGCGTTTATTGGTGGTTTTCTCTTTTTCGCCGTCGATACGCCGAGCAGCCCCGTGCAAACCGGCGGGGCGTGGCTTTCTACTTTGCTCTTACAGCCCCGATCTTTACGTTCAGATCCTTCTTTTTCCGTCGCTCTGCCGCTTTATTGGTGACCGATGGCGGGGGCAGAATATCTCCCGGGCTTTGCGGTGCTGGAACTGACGGCTATTCAGTCGGACCGCCAACCCCTGATCGCAAAACGCGGCCCTTGTCAGCCTTGCGTTCGCGCCCGTTTCGGGTCGAATCCCTGTCAACATGTCGCGATCACCGCAGCGATGATGGTGCGAAGACGCGGGCCGCGATCCGGCACCCGCTTATTGGGCGGCAATCACAATCGGGGATTGTCTACTCCTGCTTGCGTTTGCTGGCGCGCTGATCACCGCACTGGCAATCCCTTGCCCGCTTGCTTTGATTTACTTGCGGTGGCCGACTTGCCACTTATCCCCGCGCTGTTGGTTCGCTCTCTGCTGCCTTCACCACCCCCACACAACTAGAGGCAACCGGCCGCTGACGTTCGTGATCGCGGCAAGCGGTATGACGCTTTAAATGGCATAAGCGAGCGTTTTGGGGGCGTTTATCGCCGGCGCGATCATCTGGGGGCAAAGGCCGATCGCGCATCGATTAAGGGCCTGACTTGCTTTGGGCGCCAGAGGTTTAAAAAATGCCAACCGCATTGCAACATATATTTTTCCATGAAAGAGATTTTCTCTGATGATAACGGTAATTCTAACTGCCCCAGTTTTTACTTCTTTGACGAGTGACATAGTTAACCAAAAATGAACCAAACTGAAGAAATGCAGCCATGACTGAAACAACGAGGCCCGACGTAACGCAAAGATTATCCAACCGGGCTTCGGGTCTCGACGATGTGCTGCGCGGGTTGGCAATAACACCCGAAACGGCTTTATCTGGTCGAAGCCGCCCGGAGCGGGCAAAGACAACGCTTGCGTTAAAATTCCTTGATGGAGGGCGCGCGGCGGGGCCGTCAGGGGTCCTATATCACCCTGTCTGAAAACCGTGAATGAGCTGACTGCTGTGGTCAAGTCGGCACGGCTGGACACTGGATGACATCGCCCTGTTCGAAATGGTGCAGAAGAATGAATTCAGCCTCGACCACGAACAGTCTTGACTGCAACCCTAGCGAAGTCGAGCTTGGTGAAACTGTGCGCGGGAATCCATTTGATCTGGTAGAGAAAACCAATCCGGACCGGGTGTGCTTGATAGCCTGTCCGGAACTGCGTCTGCTGGCCCAGCACCCGCTGCGGTATCGCCCGGCAAATCCTCGCGCTCAAGCCATTTCTTTGCGCCGTCCGCAAATGCACGGTATTATGTTTGATGACGACGCAATCCGCCGAACCAGGCGATCTGCAAACTACATCGAATCGCCCCACGGCGTCTTTCGGGGCTGGAGCATTTGCGAATGATTTTCGGACTTCCTGAACGGCGCCGCCCTGCGGGTGATCAGAAATGCGCGGGCTAAAGTAACCCGGCGGCTATCATGACTTCACGATCGATGCGGGGCGGCATTTGCGTCTATCCCCGTCCTGAATCGCAGCAACAACACCACCGCACGCAATTCGACGGACCTGTTACCCAACGGGTCTAAAAGAGCTGGGACGCGCTTTGGGCGATGGTCTTTTTCCGGGCACCAAATGCGGCTGATGGCAGGCCCTGCCGGGCGTGGGTAAAACGACAAACCGCGGTGCGCTGGCATGATGCGGCGCTGAAAGCGTGGACAGAACGCCGACCTATTTTCTGTTTGACGAACGCCTTTCGACGCTCATGATCCGGTCCAAGGCGCTTGGCATGGACCTGCAACCTTTTCATCGACAACGGATGCTTGCAGATTCGGCCAGGTTTTGGATCCGCATAGGAGTTGTCGCTCGGTGAGGTTTCGCCCATGCAGTTCGTAGCGCGGTCGAGGATGAGATGCTAGTGTGGTGGTGATCGACAGTTCTGAACGCCTATTGCAACGGCGATGCCCAGCGAAAACTTTCTGGTTCTCCAAATGCGCACGAACTTGCTGAGCTCCTCGGCCCAGCAGGGGTGGTTTCGATCATGGTGCTCGGCCAACATTGGGGTCACCGGCGGATCCCTGCGCCTCGGATATCGACATCAGCTATCTAGCGACACCGTGTTGGAATGCTGCGGTTCTTCGAGCAAGAGGGCGAAATCCGAAAAATCCATATCTGTCCATCAAGACGCGGACGTCGGACCACGAAACGTCAGTATTCGTGAGTTCAAGATCGATCAAAATGGTATTAGTCATGCGGCGAGCCGATCCGCCGGGCTTTTCATCTATTCTGTCCGGTTTCCCCTGTCTATAATGCGTCAAAGGATCACCTTTGGCGCTTAAGGGCGACGACAAGGATGGTCCAATCAAGTGACAAGCCTGCCGCACTCGGGGAAACTCAGGAAAGCGCCGCCTTAGATATCTTTTCTGTCGTTGGCGGTCATGTGCACGCGGGGGCGGGATGAGGCTGTCGCGCGCAACTGCTGCGAAAGACGGGATCGCGTCGGATCCCCGTCCCTACGCTGTCGCAGTTGTCCGGCTTATTTCCACAGCATGTCGGTGCGGGTGCTGGATTACCGAGAAGCCCTGAGACGGCGCCGATGCCGACGCGCTGGACCCTCGCGCTGGATGCGCAGCCGTCTTGGTCGGACGTACCGTTTATGTGCTCGCAATGGTTGGCCACGGCAGCCGCTGGCGAAACGGCGGTGCAGCGCATGGACAGGTTATAAGCAATGCTGTGTTTGTTGTCCGGCGCCCCGCTTCAAATGCCGAAAGTTGGTCGCGCCGTGCGGTTCATCACTGACGGCCGCCGGTCGGCCAGCATCAAGCCGCGTCGCCAGCTGAAGAGGTTGCAATTGGCGCGAACGCCAGCCTGTTCGAGACGAAGCGAATTTCAAGCCTATTGCCAATTCGTGATCAAATGACTGGTCCACCCTGCCCCGACGGGTTTTTCACGACTATTTTAACGACGGCTGGTTACCGAATTCAACGGGCGTTTCCGGCTGGGCTCTACCGACGGCGAGGCTGGAACGGGAATCCTTCCACCCGATGATCAGGAGCGCGCATGGGAGCGGTGGCGCCACAGCCTCAGCACCGGCGAAAACTACGAGATCGAATACCGCCTACGTCCCCGTTCGGGCGACTATACGCTCGGTGCCTTCTGGGCGGGCCAACCGGGTGCGGGAGCAAGGGCGGTACATTCTGCGGTGGTACGGCAGCTTGTACCGATATTCACGAATCAAAGTGGCCGAAGAACAGCGCCACCTTGATGGCTGGGCGAGAATGCAACCACCGTGTCAAAAACACGCTGGCCATGGTCAATGGGTGATGGTTTCGAAGACCTGCGGCTGGCCGGACACCCTGCGTGACGCCGCAGCATCGTTGCAATCGCGTAATCGCGAATTGATGGCCCATGACCGATTGATCGCGGCGTCTTGGCCGAAACCACCTGCCCGAAGTGGTCGACGCGCACATGGCAGCGCACCGCACCGGCGAAGGTGCGCTTTTGATATCGATGGGCCGGATATCGAAGGGGTTCAAAGCAGGCGCTGCGAATGACCATGGCGAATCCATGGAGCTAAGCACCAACGCCAGCAAATACGGCTCTCTTTCGGCTAAGGGCGGGCAAGGGGTCCGCATCTGCTGGAGGAAAAGATGATGTCTTCAAACGTTTAGCGGTTGGGGTCGAGACAGAAACGGCCCCCCCGGTTTCGCCCCCATATCCAAGCGCCGTTTGGCAGCCCGGAATGATCGAGCAGGCACTCGGCAGGATATTTTCAGGGAAAGGTGGAACTTTCCTAGACCCCAGGAAGGTTTACATTTTAAGCTCAGTTGCCCCGGCTCGGATTGCTGTTTGATATTCCCCGTCTCTGCAGAAAGAAAGGTTCCATCTGCGCTAATGTCTTCCCCGAAAACACCTTCACGGCTTGGCCGTTCTGTTCGTCGAAGGACGAACCCTTGCTGCGCATGGATGCAGTCGACATGATAGGCGAGGCAGGTATAAGACTTACGAGCCTGTTCGGCGATGAAGCGATGGTGCTGATCCGCGACAATGACGATATCGGAATCCTGTTCAACAGGATATAGACCCATGCCAGCTCTATCAATGGGCCAAGCTCGCGCTTTTGCGTCCGCGAAGGCTGGCCGTCGGTAGAAATTCCTTTTATCGCGTCGCGTCGTGGGCGTTTACAGAATGAAGGCAATGCTGAAGTTTCGAAATCTAATTCGCCAGCCTATGTAACAACC
>Ga0163217_1088430_pt1 | contig 12999 bp, 19 predicted proteins | sample SynspAceP_FD_185933 | JGI IMG/M metagenome (GOLD analysis project Ga0163217, IMG submission 185933) | Saline lake microbial communities from Ace Lake in Antarctica - Synechococcus sp. Ace-P (PacBio error correction) | ecosystem: Environmental > Aquatic > Non-marine Saline and Alkaline > Saline ...
TCAAAAAAAAAAGATTCTGGCAATTGCGTCGTGATCCTCGTTGCCCGGCTTTGACGCATCGGCTCGCCAACAAGACTTGCCCCGCGTGTCTACAAGGTCAAGTGAATCTATGGCCGTGATCCTTCTCGAAATCTTGCGCTTCAATGGATGCCACTGGCAACCCCAAACAGGCCGGCCACTGGACACCTGCAGGATTTTCTGCCGGCAATTTGACCTAATCTTGTGCGGCAGCGGCCTGAACCTGCCCAAGCGACGGACAGACTCAGAGACCCACACCTCTGCAAGGGCTCCCCAAAACCTCTCCCCCGAAGACGGGGCAGCTGAAGCGGCGAAAGCCAGTCACCGGTTCGCTGGCGTCTACTGGAGCAAAACTTGGGAGCGGCTTCGAGCCGTTCCCGAGGAGCGCGATCAGGACGCCCTTTCTGGCACCCGGGTCTGGATGAACGAGATTCCTGGGCTGAGGGTTGTTCGCCACACTCGATTCGCAATGGCCTTTCGCCGCACAGTGGTCATTCGCAGACGGAACAGCATACCGGTTACACTACGAGCAGATGCCTGGCCGTAGGAAACCGACCATCCTACCGCTGATCGAGCCGTGCCCAGGAATCCCTGCTGACCTGTGGCTAACGCTATTTCCCTGCCGTCGGGAGGGGCACTCGGTTGGTGTTATCCGGCCATGGTGGATGGCCGCTTTGTGCGCCAGCATCCGCGCTGGGAACCGCTATTGCGTCGCCGACTTCTACTGGATCATCGACGATGGCCCGCCCTGGGACTACTGGCCGATGCAGCCGGTGGGAAGGTGAGCCATTCTCTATGCCCGGGAAGTTTGGTGCCCCGACGTTAAACCGATCCTCTAATCATGTACTGGGCTGCAGATGGCCGGAGCCCTCTCGAATGGTCCACCAGCATCTGACTGGGTCGCACGAGAACATGCTCCTCCCACGTCTGCCACGGCATCGGCAGCCGCTACTCCTTGCTACACCCCTCGAAGTGCGATTCACCAGCTCGAATGCTGCGGACGCCATCGGGGGCCTCTCGATGATGAAGCGACACTGGGACCGAAGACACCACCGCCTTGTGGCTCTTCTTCCAGCCTCTACTCATGCCTGAAATCAATACAGGGAGTTCGGCTAAGGTTTTCAGTTTGTATGATGCCGGCCTGATCTGATGCGCGCATCGGCGTTGAGTTTGATATCGATTGGGAAGCCCCATTCCCGCTGAGGATGCCACTTACACGAGTGAGGCGCGGGTCCACGGCCCCAGCGGGGTCCAACAATGCGCAACACAAGTGTGGTTGAAACCGCGCCAGCATTTGATCAACAGCTGGAGCCCTGTTCGAGTGTGATGGGCAAGGACAAAAATGCTTCTTCTACAGTGAGATCATACCGGGGGCCTTAAGGCCTCAAAGGTCCTGAAGCTGTCGAGTCCGTTTTGCTGAAAACTCCTGCAGTTGTGAATGCTCAGATCCAAGCCTGCAGGGCGTCTGTCTGAGCTCCTGAATGAAGCGCCTCCCCCATTGGGAAGAACTCATGGCATTTTCATCAACCGTCTCCTTGAAGCGTTCAGAGGCCATAAGAAGCCGATCCCGTGAACATCACCAGCTCATGAATTCAAAGAAAGACTTCAAGGAAAGCGTTCAAGTAAAGACAGGGCAAGATGAAAAGAGTCTTTTTAGCAGCCCCAGGCATGACTTTACATGCCTACCCCCGACTTTGGGTCACCCTACTCGCGGGGATCTGGATCCCCAATCAGAATCCTCAGCACAACATTCGGGATTGGATCCCTCTCCCATTCCACACCCCGAATCCGCTGGCGAACAGCTTGAAGCGTGTGAAGCCCTGGAACTGCAAGCTGCAGCCCTCACGGTGGCGCGTGAAACGCTGGCGACCGACACAGCGTACCGAGTACACACGTTTTGCTGCGTGGTCCGATGGTTTCTGAAAGCTACACCGGCCCGCAACGGATCCTCCATCACACGGGGGATCCGGGGCCTAAGGCTTCCTAGGACTCACGCCAGGAATCATTGGTGGCTCCGCGTGCTCGGGCTGGGGGGCTGAGGCCCTCAAATAGTCGCCCACGGTTGCTAAGCACCGAAAGTCGGCCTGAGATCATATCCTTCGAATTGACTGCGCCAAACGACCGTGAAGGCGTAAGCCAAGCATAGCGCTGGCTGGCCTGCTCAGGAATCTCGCCCGTTCCAAACATGATGCCGCTCTGTCGGTCCCGGCCTCCGACGATCAGCACGGCTGGCGCCGTTCGGCTGAAACAGGCCGCTCGCGGGGGTAAGAACCCGAGGCGCCGGGACCGGCGTTCCGGTGGTGCGGGGATGAGCACGACACAACAGGTCAAGAGCGCCGCTGCACTCAGGGAGCACGCAGGAAATGTTCTGGCTCCTTTGCTGGCGTAGCCATACCAGCCCGCCTGGTTGTCACAGATGCGCCACCCCGGCCGAGAGGCTTGGCGAACACCAGGCTCGGCTGCGTCAGGGCAGCGCTAGATTACCTTGGACACAGGGGGCCGTAGGCATGACGAAACACTTCTCAAGGCCTGCGTTACCTGGCGCAGCGTTTCTCCGCTTCAGGATGATCAACACCGCGGTTGACAAAGTACGACAACGAGGACGCAGCGGTTCCGAGCGCACAGAGCGGAACCTCCATGCTGGAGTAATCAGTTACAGTCGAGCGCCACGCGCACGCCTGCGAGGGTCGTCCGGGCTTGGCAACAACTGTACGCTGGCGGGCACAAGACGTCAGATCGGTCCGGCGCCCAGTTTCATCAGCAAGCCGAACGATCGCGCACGACCACAGGTCGTCGCCCCAATGCGGCCGTGGGCCCCGTCCACTGGTTCAGGCTGAGGCCATGAACAAATTCCCGCCTTGATTCCCGTATGGCGGATGGCAGCGGATCGGGCTTCTGGGACAGGCTGCAATGGGCGACCCATCTACGTTTGTTCAGCAACGGCCTCGGGGAGCGGATTGTCTCCGCACCATCGAACAGGGGACCCGCCACCTGCTATGGCAATAACTAATCATCTGTGCAGTGCAGGCCGTGTTCCCATCGCGCTCGCAACGTGAGCCTGCCTGGCGATGGTCCTGCGCTGGATGGCCATTAGGCATCGACTGAGCAACAACTCACCGGGGCCATCCCAGTCTGCAGCAAGAAACCTGCCAGTATGCGCATGTGGTGCGAGCGGACGAATCTGGCCACGAGCTGAGTCAGGGCATACGCCGCCATGTTTTGGCTTCCTTACCCATGCGCCATTGCAGCGAATCCCACTGGATCTCATAGTGATTCGTTCGCCTTACAACAACACGATACGTAATGACCGAGTTGCTACCCTGAAAACGATGGCGGTTGCGGCCGAATCTGAGATGGCTCGAAACCTGGCAAGAACGCCAAGGCCATCCTTGCTATACGGGGTCTGGCCGAAATGGGCCCCTGCTGTGCATTGGCAGTTGCCCCACACTCTTACGGGATTGGCCTGGTTGGTGCGACTCTCCTGGCCAAGCAACAGCTCTTGACCGCACTACCCTTCGTCGCCTGATAGCGCAAGGGTAGCGCACAGCCAGGGAGACCTCCAGCCACCGTGAGGGGCGATACTGCCAATGCGGCCAATGGATGCTGGGCCCGCAGACAATCGAAGTCGCGATCTGTGAACTGTGTGGCCATCGCGAGGGGATATCCAACGCCGGATCAGGATCTCAGATCTAGGAAGCGGGATCGGCAGGAGAATCGAAGAGGCCTTCCAGACGGGGCCTCGCCGACGTGCTGATCAACGGTTATGCCGAATACCCGGACAGGCACTGGGCGGCTGGTAATGATCGACAAACCGCCTAAGCAGCCTGATGCATCGTGGGACTCCCGTTCAGCAATCAAAACGCTCCCTGCTTCCATGCCGCCTAAATCCTGCCCGGCCAGGACCCTGCCCCAAACACTGATCAGCCGCCGTGGCCTGCGCTGGTCCGCGAGCTGTGAGTGCGCTCTGGCCAATGCCACGCGCCTTGGCGTGGCCACATGGAGCGATGGCTTCGATAGGCCAGACTGTTTCAGACCCTCAGTGGCGGGACTGACGGTGCTTTCAACCCCGACAACCTAGGCGAGGGCCTACAAGCCGATCCTGCGGTTCCGCGATCTGTCTTGCCTGCTCGGGGGCCCTGAGGCTGCCATAGCCGATCTTCTGGCTTTTCTCGGTTCCCTGCAGGCCACTGCGGTACCGACTGGCATTGGTCCCCTGGTGAAGCCGCGACCATCGCGAGTTGGACTGGCAGGCTTTGCAGACTGGCTCTGTGCCGGTGAGTTCGCCGCCTGTTATTGTGCAATCTGCCACTCGAGTGGCGAAGACGGCCCGCGTGTGGGAAACCCGCACTAACAACTCACGCTTCTTACGCGCCTGCTGAAAATACAAGCTGGGATCCGGGTCACCGTAGCCATGACCCTGTGGCCCTGGTGTGGCCCAATGAAACGACCCATGTGGGCTGAGGCGTCCGAGCCGGGGGGAATGCTCCTCGAAGGCGTTCTTCATGCATGATCCAGTTGACAGGACTCAGGGGCGATAATTGGAGGGTCCCTGATAAACTTGGCGCGCGATGCGCGACCGCCGAATGCGGCGGTGCTCCAGGCGCTGAGCAATTTTTACTGGGCGCTCCCTGGGCGGATTGCCATTGATGTGGCTTCTGGCAATCGTTCCGGGGCGCCTCTCCCCATATCCCTAGACGACGGCGTCCTGATGCACTCTGCGGCCAGCACCGAACTGCAAAGAATCAGCGCGAAGAGCGCCGATCGACATAGAGGCCGCGCGCCGAGCCGGCTCCTTCTAGCTACCGCCTGCATATGTGCAGCAAACCCTGGTGAGGCCCCCCCGTATCGTTGCGGAATCGCGTGGCGGCTGTTCGCAGGTCGCAGCCATCTAACGCCCAACGCTTGGGATCTCGGCGCAGGCAGTGGACGGACTCTGCCAGGAGCGCAACCCGCTCACTCGCGGCCCTGCCAGCGGGGGCAACCCTCTTGTCTCACCACGGCTGGGCTCTGCCTGCTGGTCACGGCAGGCCTACGAGGGCCGATCGCTTGCTCGCACGGCGATGCCTGACTACGGAACCATTTCCTCTGGAGCGGCTATTTGAATTCGGTGTGGGGAGCGGAAATGCTAGCATCCTGTCGATCCAGCTCAAGGCCCAGGCGGTGCGCCCGCTCCTACCCTCTCATATGGCAGACCTGCGACCCACTGCATCTGAGGACACACCCCTTGGCCAGCTACCGGGGCTGGCATTTGGTCACGAACCCACGGCGAGCGTCCAGAGCGCACGATTGCTCTCCTCAGTACCAGGGGGAATTTGATACCCTCTACGCGCCAAGCCAGATCACCGGATGAGCCATGTCATCCTGGCGCCAAGATGACCGAAGTGCCGCCAAGACTGCCCTCAGTGGCCTGACTACAACCAGAATTCTCGGCGGTAACTACAGAGCCTCCGGCCAGCTCAATTGCAAGACTGAAGCTCCTCTGCAGGCGCTGGAGCGCAGCGACAGCTGCGCCAGGCAGTTAGTTCCCCTGATAACTCGCCCCGTCAAGCAAGGGCTGGTCCGATTTCAGTTCGGTGGACTCTGCTCCCACGCGAAAGACTCTCAGGGCACGTCACGCCAATCCTCCTGCACTGCACCACCGCTGAATGAGCGCGGGCGAAGCCATGTGCTCTTTCTGAAACAATCCGTCAGGCGGGACACGCTGCGACACACAGATTGGGCTCGCGAAAACACTGCTAGGCGGCCGACTGAGTCTGAGCTGCCTGAATAAGACCACGGTGTTCTTCAACAGTTCTCCCACTGACAGCCAACCACGCACTCCTCTTGCCCGCCACAGGGGAGCTCCTGCCGCTGACCTGGCCCTTACGGCCACTTCGGCAAGCGGTGGATGCGGCGCCTGCCTGCGTATCAAGCTCAGCAGGAGCGGTGGAGAACGCCTCGACTGGCGACCCACTACAGCGAAGGGGCATAGCCTGGGCTGGGATACGCCGGCCCGCACGGAACACTCCCCCTACAGCCTCTGATTCTGCGTGAAGTGGTTCCTGAGTTCGCGGCAGGAGCAAAGTGTGGCTTCAGCCATGCGCTCCTTTGCGGTTATCTGTGTTGACCGAGCACTCCAATCTGGACTGTTGAACATGGACCCTGTGGCCCTGCTTAAGCGGTGGTCCACCAAGGTCGTATTTCACGGTTCAGATGAACGACGGGAACTTTGTGGAAAAAGGAAAGCGCGTCAGCGCCTCCCAGTTCCCATCATATCGATTGCTTTCCTCTCCCTTATGTTCCCCACCCCATAGCTGTGGATTTCGGCAAGACGAACTCGTCGCTGGGCAGAAACTCAACAAACGCAATCGCCGCGTGGCCAGCTATCGCTAGTTTGTACCGGCATGCCCCCATTACTACAGGCTCTGAGCCCCGATTGGCCACGACTTATCCAGTTGGCCTCTGGTTTGATCCGGCCGTGAGCTTTTTCTACAACTGGGACGCGTTTATCAGCTTGCCCGCAGCAATACGCGTCCATCCTTCATTACTTCGAGATAGGCGGCGCCGATCCGTACCAGCGCACAGGAATCGAAGACGCTTGGCGCAACTGAAGCGGACCTGGCCCATAGCACCCGACGGAACCAACGCACGAGATCTCGCGCCTGCTTGGCTACCCATGGCAACGTTGAAGCAGCTTCGCGCCGCTGCATGCCAGGTCGCTTAAGTTGGAGCAAGGGTCTTCGAGTCGCTGGCCGGTAACGGATCGGGGCGCCGCCTGATTCGCATAATGAAGATGCAACGCCGGATGTCTGCCGGGAAAGGCGAAAAGCGTCCCCAGCGGTAGTAAAGCCTCCGTCCCGGATAAAACCAAGCACCAACCTGGTAAGGTCCTGCGCATCGGCTCAGACGGCTGTAGTGAAGGGCAATGGGCGACAAACCGCCGATAGCTGGCAGCGGGCGATTTGCGTTGTTAGCTTCTCCGGCAGCACCGAGTCGGTTCTTGCCGAATCCACAGCGATGGTGGACATAAGAGGAGCAATCGGAATAATGGGATGGGAATGGAGGGCGGCTGACGCATCTTCCTTTTCCACAAAGATCCCGTCGCTTCGATTGGCAACCGTGAAATCACGTGAACCTTGGTGTGCCACAGCTCAAGCGGTCGGGGGGTGGTCCATGGGCCCTTCACAGTCCAGATTGATGGCTCGTCAACAACAGATACACCGTCAAATCCGAGCGCTTGATCCTGAAGCCTCACATCTCTGGCGCGCCGATCATCAGGAACATCCGCAAAACAGCAGTTTAGGGGCGAGGTTCCGGCGGCGGCGGATCCCCAACACAGGCGATGCCCCTTCGCGTAGTGTCGCCAGGTCAAGGCGCTCCCCGCTTGCACTGCCGAATGATACAGCAGGGCCAGGGCCGCACACGGCGAACTGGCGCGAAGGGAACTCAAGACAGGAACCTCCCCGTGCGGGCAAGAGCTGAAGTGACGGTGGGTTGCTGTCGCCTGGGCAGAATGTGAAGAAACTCCAGCCGGTGTGTCTTGACCACGCCAGAACCACAGATCGCCAGTCAGCCGCCTCAGCATCTTCTGCGCAGCACATCTGGGTGATCAGCAGCACTTTGTCCCGTGACCGGATACTTGTTCAACAGAGCACATGCTTTCGCCCAGCGATCCCAATCCAGCGGAGGTTCCAGCAGGAAGGATTGGCGCGGGGACTCTGCCCTAGATTTTCGCCTTGTCGGACAGAGGCAGCAACGAAACGATCCCAGCCCTCTGGCTGACGAGCGGGTGATCAGTGGTATAACTGCCCTGGCGGGCAAGCCTGTCGCTGCGATCCATGCCCCTGCCAGAGCGCTCATTGGCACCGGGGATCGGAACCTGGCCAGGGAGCTTCCCTGTAGTATCGGCCGAGAATCTGTGTAGGTAGGCCTGATGGCCAGTTCTTGCGCGCTTCCTGGCATCTCTTGGCTCCGATTGAACAATGGGCATCCAGGTATCTTGGCTGTTCGCGTAGAGCTTTTCAATTCCCCTGGACTGAGATGAGCACATCGTGCCTGACAGCTTCGGCGTCGGTCCGTACCGGGAACAGCCCGGAGCTGCCAGCGGTGGTCCCCAGATCATGGGGTCGCAGTCTGCCATATCTCCAGGGTCGTAAGCGGCGCCAACGGGCCTTGGGCTTGAGGGCTGGATGGACAGAGCTAGAATTTCCGCTCCAACCGACTCAAATAGCGCCTCCAAGGAAGATGGTTCCGAGTCAGACATCGCCTGCGAACAACGAATCGGCACTCGAGTGGCCTTTGACAAGAACACATGTGGAGAGCCAGAGCGTGACCCGCTGGCAGCCGCGAATCCAGCGTGTCTGGGAGCTCTTGAGCAGAACGTTCCGTCACTGCTGCGCAGCGGTCCAAGTAACGTGCCGTGCGGCTGCGACCTGCGAACCAGCGCCACAGACTCCAGCAAGGGACTACGGGCCGGCTCCCAGGTTCTGCAACTTGGCAAGCGAGCAAGAGCCGCTCGGCGCGGTCCCTGGATCTTCGGACGCTCTTCGACGGGCTGACTGCAGGTTGGTGATGCCGCAGCAACCATCAAGGATCGGTCGTCGATAATTTGGGGCAGCAACGATTGGCAGGAGCCACACCAAGCAACACGCCCAGGGACGCCCGAAAAATGCTTCACGCCTTGGAAAGCAACCGGGGGGCCGCCATCGCGGTTGCCCAGCTGGCGAGCAGTTATCAGGAACCCATCCCAATTAATCCCCGACTCGTCAACTTGGATCATGCCTAAGAAGCCTTCGCAGGCTTCCGCCCCCTGGCTGAGCTAAAGCCACACGCGCTTTGCGTTGGGCGCACCACAGGGCACAGGATAGCGAGCCGTGCGATCCTCGCGGGGTGCCAGGCCACGACGGAAGAACGGAGTTGTATCGAGCGGCTTCCATCACAGCGGCGGGTCTTCGCCACCGGGGGCGCCTGCTCAAACAAGCGGCGCCAGCTCACGTGTCCATAGCGGCAAAGGCCTGGCATACAGCTCGAGGTCAGCGCTCAGCCACGTGCACCAATACCAGTCGGCCGGCCATCGCAAGGAAACCCAGAAAAGCAAGAAGATCTGGCAGGGCGAGCCTCCCAGGGGCGATGCAGCAGACCAGATCGGCGAAACCAGCACTGATCTGCTGTAGGCCTCGCTCGTGTCGGTGGAACGGCACCGGCAAGCCGCCACGGCGGTGAAAGCTTGGCCATCCCGATCCAATCGCTCAGTGGCCACGCCACGGGCGAGGTGCCAAGGCCGAGAGCGCACTCACAGCTCGGGCGAACCAGCGCAGGTCCACCCGGGGACGATCAGTTGGCATCCCTGGGCCGGGCCAGAATCTAGTGCCTGAACAGAAGGCGTTCTGATGTCTTAAACAGGAAGCCAACGACGCATCCAGCGGCTTGGAGCGGGGTTGTCGAGCATAAACACCGCGCCCATGCCCTGCCCAGGTTCGGTCGAACGCGGGTTGGTCAGCACGCCGGGAGTGGCACCTCTGGAAGGCCTCTCAATCGATTCCCTTGCGAGCTCCGCTCCACAGATTCTGAACATATAGGCTGATATCCGCAAGGCACCACTTTCCAATGCAGACTCAAATCGGTTCGGCGGCAAGGACATGGCCGCCTGCGACATACGGCCCTCAGTGACTGAGTCTCCCCTCGTCTGCGGCTCACCCAGACATCAGGCGACCGGAACGTAGTTCGGGTCAAGGAGCTTTCTTTGCAAGATTCCAACCCGCCATCTAAGGTGGCGGACGACCATGGCACCAGCAGACGCCAACTCGGGCCCGACCCGTTACAAGGAGCCTTGGGTCGTGCCCAGGTCGACCATCGCAGATTCGCGGGCACCGGGCACAAGTTCTTCGGGTTCACAAACCGGGCCCACCGGATCGGCGTTGTGTAAGCAAACGATCACTACTGGCTCACGCTGAGTTACGCCAGGGGCATGGAGAAGCCAAACACTGGGCGGCCGGTAGCTGCTCACTAGGGGGGAATTCGGTCGGCTCAGCAACACATGCGAATATCGCAGGTTCTGCTGCCAGACTTGACGTGATTTGGCTCCAGGTCGATCCTTGTGCACCACGACGCAGACCATCCCCAGGCCGGCTAGATTCGACTAGCGAGAACACCGGGCCAGGCCGGCACAGAAATATCAGTTCCTGGCCCCTACAGGCTCCGGTGTCGATGCGTGCGGACAGCCTGCACCCGATGCCTGTGCTCACAAACGAGAGTTCGCCCATACCTGTCAGAACGCGGATCGGCACGCCTCCGCCACAGCACATCCAGAGCGAATTGGGCATGCCAGCCATAAACCCAGTGCCGGACGGCCCGCCTTCGGATGTCGCAGGCCCTGTGTCGCTGCCGGATCGGATCGGGACCTGCGGACTGGACTGGCCCCCTGACGCCTCGGCGCAGCCTCAGGTTCCACCGCGACCCCAAACCGTGCGCGCGGTGGCTCGACGGGCGATGAATCCGCCGAACGATTGTCTGTAGCTGACAGGTCGCTCCTCGTTCGACTGGGGATCAACACCGAGCCTGTTTCATAAAGCTCTGCAGACGGAAAACGCCTGGCCCGTTAACCGCAGCCCTACAGCTTTTTCCGTATGCTTACGGCCCCTGCTCTGGCCAAAGGCGATCGAGCCGCTGCTGAGCGCAGCAGCCGGTCTGTTCGCGCCCTCGCCGGTGGCACATGGGGTGAACAGCTCGGCGGGCTGTATGGAACGCGCACAAGCGCCAAACATTCCTCTTGCCTCGGCTGCGCCGCGGCTCCTGGGCTTGTGTCGTGCTCCATCCGCACCACGAAAGCCGCTCTCGCTCCGTCCGCTTCTACCACTAGCCTATTCACCGGAACGGCCTCCACACTGCTGACGTCTTGATTCAGTACCTCAAGGCGGGCATTCCTGCTGAACTGCCATATTCTTACAGCAGAGCCGCCTCGCCTGGCTCTTACTTCACGCTGGCGCACAAATTCAGCGGAAACTCAGCGACTGTTGGTGGCTTCACACCGGGGTGAAGCACCCAGCTTGGGATGCCTCCCAGCCAGCAGCAGCGCAACGCACCATTATCTCCTGCTTGGAGGCAGGGGAAGCCATAGCGATCGGGTGTGCGAGTCGTTGCCTGGAGCCTTAGCCAGAATTTTTCGGTGACCACGCAGCAACGTGCTGACCATGCTGCTGTGGTGCCCAGCGTCGTCACGGGCGCAACCGGTGAGCTTGCACTGCAAGATCTCAGCTCTCCAAGCACTCTCAAAGCTTTTCGCCAGCGGTTCGACTGGTGGAAGGGGAGAAGGGTCCATCGAAAGGTATGCTGGAATGGATTCTGATGGGAACCACGATCGGCCGAAGGTTGACGAATCGGGCGAAGCAGTAAAAGGGCATCAGTGACTGCTAAAAAGACTCCTTCCACTTGCCACAGTCCTTTACTTGAACCGCTTTTTCACTGAACGTCTTTCATGACACCTTCATGGCGGATTCACCGAGATCGGCCTTCATGGCCTGCACGACGCCTTCAAAGCCGGGGGAAACTCCGCCATGGATTTCCTTGCCCAGGGGAGCGCCTCCACTTCAGGCTAGCCAAGAAACAGCCGCCGGCGAGGGCTTGGGGGACGGAGATTCACCAAACCTGCAGGATTTCACAAACGGTCATCGAAGCCTCAGACCTTTGGCTAAGCCCCTGCCTGATCTCAGCGTAGAGAAGATTTCTTTGCTTGTGAAGGCATCCCTCCGCTAAACGGAAGCCGGCATTCAGCTGCCTTGGATCAAAATGCTGGCGCGGTCTCCTGTTGCTTGATTTGGGCCCCCGCTGCGGCCCCTGGGCCTCACCATCACTTCGTTTTGTAAGCTGGCACTAAGCTCCATCAGTAACTCCACGCGGGACTGCCGCTCAACCATCAGCGGCCCATCGCACAAGAACAGAAGACCACCTCTCACTGCATCCCCCTGCGATTGCTCTTCAGCCGGAGTGCGGCCTGGGAATGAAGCCACCTGGTGTGCCTTTGCTCCACTGTGCTCATCATCCATGTAACCCGATGCCTCCCCCCAGCGTCCAGCTGGGTCGTGAATCGGCACTCGGCATCAGAGTAGCCAAGGGATAGGGCTAGCCGGATAGCCGGCTGGACACTAGCGCAGTAGGCAAAGGTCCTCCGCAGGGGAACCCCAGTCAGCGGACCGGCTGGACCCATCCGCGAGTGCCGGCCATCTCACCCCAGACATGAATTAGAGTATCTTACGTCGCTGGCAAGCAACTCCCGAAAAGGGCAGCCCTCCCCTGGTCCACGGGCATACATCGGCATAAGTCGTTGCGGCATCGTCGAGATCCGGTAAATCGGCGACGCAATACGGTTGCCAAGCGCTGCCTGGGCAGCACAAAGCAGCCAGGCTCCCCAGATTGCCGATCAAACACACAACGCTGTTGCCCTCCGAGCAGAAACTGCCGGAACCGGTAGCAGATCCTAGCAGCGTCGGGATCCACCTTCAGATGTCGGCTTCCGGCCAAGATCGCTCGTAAATCACGCCTGCGTTTCGTCTGCCAACTGCACTGCCGGCCAAAGGGCATTGCATCGAGGTAGCGACACTCACCAAGGAATCTGCGCTCATCACAGCGGCTGGGCCCCAAAAGGCGCCTATCGGCGCTCCTCGGGAACGGGCCCGAGCCTCAATTTTCTCCATGTGAACTGCACGACCGCACTGGGCGCCTCGGCGTCAGCTCCTCGCGAGACGTTCTCTGGAGCCCTCTCAGAGTTGCTTCTCTGACTCTGCGTCGGGGCGGATTCAGGCTCGCTTGCCATGCAGACTTACAGGAACCGGCGGGAGAACCTGCATGTTCCAGTGCGGGACGTTGCTTCTGGGGGGCCAGCATCCATGAACGAAGGATCCGGAAAGATCACGCCCATAATCACTGCCTGTAACACTGGCAGGGCGGTCTTGTTACGAAGCGAGGCGTCAAGCGGGCACCACGGGAGATAACAGGCACGGAATGCCA
>Ga0163217_1018843_pt1 | contig 12996 bp, 7 predicted proteins | sample SynspAceP_FD_185933 | JGI IMG/M metagenome (GOLD analysis project Ga0163217, IMG submission 185933) | Saline lake microbial communities from Ace Lake in Antarctica - Synechococcus sp. Ace-P (PacBio error correction) | ecosystem: Environmental > Aquatic > Non-marine Saline and Alkaline > Saline ...
AAAAGAGAGATGCTTCCTCACAATTTGGGAGAAGTTCCAAAACCGGGGTAAAAAAAAAAAAAAAAAAAAAAAAAAAAAAAAAAAAAAAAAAAAAAATCCCCATCGCCATCCCCTAACCATTGAAAAAAATTTTCAGTGGGAAGAAATTATACTCATCCCGGGAATGAAGATGGAGTATATCATCGCGCCCAAATTTTGTTCCCCGGAAGGTTAATTAATTGTACGGCCTATAATGGGTGTGGAAAAGGTCCAGCGTCCGAGACTGTCAAAAGGTGATATCCCGTCTCCGTGGAAAAAAGCGAAACGTCCCTGAAAACCAAAAGAAAGGTTGGAAGCAGGAGAATGAACGTCAATCACCGAGATTCATAATGGTCAACCAGGACATAATTGGGTGGAGAAAACTGCAACTAGTTGAATCATGAAAAAGGAAAATTGAAGGATCTCTGCAATTTCGTGAACGAATCAATAAGATCAGAATGCGTGTGGTTTATGAAAACTAAAGCGAGATTGCCATAATTCAAGTGGGTTGCTTTAATAATCTTTATAAGCCACCGCTTCTAGACTTCTTTTTCCCGTCAATAACGTCCGCACTTGTTAAAAGGTCGTCCTTTATACCGGACTAAAATCTAAAGATCTTATTGATCAATATGTATAATCACCGACATGCAGGTGGTGGTCCAGAAGGAACGAGTAGAAATTTAAAAGAAAGCAAAGAAAAGGCATCACATCTTCAAGGTTATTGAATAGCCTGGACCATTTTAGATGAAAGTGATTTCTTGATTAAGAAGTTCAGCAGAATCCGCGAGACGCAGATAATGGCTTGATTGAGCGATTTTTGAATTGAGCGAAAATACAGGCAAGAGCTTCCTCGATATGAGAATGCAGCGATTGACTGGAATGGAGCGCGAGAAGATATCCAAGATTAAAGAGATCATTGGCATTGATCGATCAGGTTGGAAAGAATCATAGAGCGAAGAATAAGCAAGGAGATATCAATAAACTGAGTTGAATGAGGTGAAAGAATCGCTATGCTCGAGTCGTACAGTAATGCGAGCCACCGAAGATTTTCAGTTATTGTAGGATTGATTAATTCATAATGAGATGTTATCATTATGGAGTCTAATTGAGGGCTATAGTAAAGGTACGGCTTTATACGATACGGAAGCCCAGGTAGAGGAGGAGTAGGATGTCCAGAGCGCTTTCCCGAAACAGGATGATTCACGAGTCCTTTTACCGGCTCCACTGCATAAATTACCTTTTGATGTTTCGACGGATAAGTAGGGAAATTATTCGGTTGAAGACTTAAGAATTACAGAAGGAGGAAAAATGAAACGCAGACAAATTCAAAACTTGATGTATTAAACTCAAGAGGATAGAATCCGAATTCAATTATCCAAGTTGTGATTTGAAATTGATGCCGGTATTAAACATCAAGTCAATCATTTCTTGATCATTGGTGAAGCCAAGCGAGGATATCATTAGAGAATCTACATTAAGAACAATAAGTAGTTCGACAAGATCATGGAAATCATTGCCGTTAAACATCGTGAGAGAATCAGTTAGTGAATGTTAATGGCTTAATGGGATGCGCAGATATTGTCATAGGATGCGAAGTCAGGAGCGTGCATTCACGTTTCAAGAACAGCGTAAGGCCAAATGGGAAGAACTGCCACTGGTGTCAAAAGCAATAAAAAGTTTAAATCATGATAACGGGACTATGTGATTGGCATGGGTATTGTGCATCCGAGAATGGCAACCTTGCTGGTTAGGTGTCTGAAACATAGGATACGGAAAACGATGCAAATCTAGATAATTATCGGATCACTAAAGAGGGAGTTAGAAAGGTGTCAAAGGCGATGGAAGTGTAACCGAGATTCACCGGCCACACTTGTAGCATCAAAGAAGTGATATGATTAGGGTCGGAATTGAATTTGGATGATTATGCATAAGTGTCAGTGGAATAACTGATTAGAGGGAGGTGGGATGGCGGTAGATACGCTTCGTGTGATGGGGGTAAGAGCACGTAAAGGAGGTACGATTATAAAGAATAGGGCAGGGAACGATGAGATTTCTTCGTAGTGCAAAAATATCGTAGTAAGAAGAAGAGGAAGTAGAATCCGATGTTAAGAGATCTTCGTAGGAAGACTATCTGAGGGAAACGGGATATCCCGAATCTTCAGATGATTCAACTCAGCAGAAACAGAACGATTAACCAAAAAAAGAAAATCTTAACATGAAGGAAGTAATTACTATCAATCGGCTGATTCGGGTGCAACGAACTCTGGGCTGTTTTGTGGCCAAAAAAAGAGTAGTTGCGTTCAGTACAGAAAAAAAGAACTTTATAATTCCGGTGTGGCTTGCTGCTGCATTGGAGCACGGATTATTACTGCGCATCCGCTGAATACCGAAAGCAGGCTGGTGATCGTCCTGCACAATAGCGCTACTAAAGCGATGAAATACCAGACTAAATATGGTTGGTTTGATTTCGACTAATTATGAGTCCAAGTCTTGCCAAGTAGGATGAAGCTTCTTAGTTACTATATGAAAAGCCTTTGAATAGATGGCTGGATTCTTGGTCGTGACAGGAACATGGTTGGAGGTAGGAAGAGGAAGTTTTCAATTCCAGCGAAGACAGAGGCGTTTTCCAGATAACTTGAAGACCGTCTATTAATCTAAAACCTTGATAAACACACCCTCATTCGATGACAAGGCTAATCGACAATATAATGAAAAATGACTCGAGATCATGGCCTATAACTGTCTTCGACCTTGCGGTAGAATTGATTTGGTCAGATACCATAATGCATTAAATGCTGGTTTCTTTTGTTCTTAGAAACGAATCTTGGATTGTAAACGAAGACGCAAAGCGTCTTTCGGATATTCTTTTAGGAGTTGACGATTACAATAATGCTTTAACGGTATATGTTCTTAGTTCAAAATTCCAGAGTGGTGAAGATAATAAAATCCAGATGGAAGCTAACAAACTGTGATGGCCGGAGAACAGATTATCCTGATGATAAATCTTGCTGATATTTAAATCCAATTGTTCTTGCAGTTAAATAAATGGCTGAGGCTAAATGGCTCAACATCCTAAGAAGCGCTGAGAACGATCCGAATTAACGGCATCTATTCCTATTGAGAATTGGGTTATTTGAAAGAGCAGTCTTGGAATGATCGAAGGAGGCTTGGCTGATTTTTTTTAAAAAAATTAAAAATCAGTTGAACTGTTGATTGCCGACTGTATTTTGAAGGCTAATTAATTCAAAGCTGGAGCCTTGCTTCTTTGAGCGCAGCTCATTTGAAATTGTTGAAATACCTTGAATGACAATGTTTTTGATGCAGAGTGGGAAAAGCGTCTCCAATCGTAGGTTAAAGAAGTGCTGATGAAAAACTATAAAGAAGCGCTGGCGAAATACTTTGTGCAGCTTTAGAACAATCAGACATGATAGAACCTGAAATCATTGGAATTCTATTTTCCAGTCAATATGCGATCGTCTGAAGAAAGAAGCTGAAGCTGAAAGTATAGATAAAAAGTAATTGAGCTGAAAGGGCCCAACTGGAGGAAGCGGCGAGTAAGTGTCCTATAAAAAATTGAAGAGAGGTCGAAAATCGCTCTCTTTTTTTTTATGATTTAATTTAGGAGTGGCATCCGAGTAAAATTCCATCTGTTAAGATTTCTAGGATTTCCAGAATAGTGGCAAAAATAGGAAAAGCGAACCACAGATAGTTGGTAAATAGCCGCTTTTTTATGGGAAGTCGTGTTACACACATCAACCAACCCAATGCAACTTACAAACTTATTGACATGCGATTAATCGCTCGAATTGCTTTCTTTACCGTTCGGAGTTGGTGAAATAGCACGGAACTTCAAATCAGACACTATTATGAGATAAAAATAATAAACCCCACGATATGACTACATGGAAACAGCTTGTTTTATGCTTTAGCGGGGTGATTTTTCCCAAGAACGTATTCACCAAATAGTCTCTGCAAGTATTTACTATTCCTGAAAACGAACTACGTTTGGGTATCTAAGTAACTCTCCCCCCAGCAGCATGGTGGTCCGATGCCAACTGCAAGCGTCCCCAATGAAGTTTTTGGCTATATAATAATTAACTTGCCTTCGTTGCTACATACCAAAAAGGAGATTCAGGAAGGTTTATGCTGAGTTTATCTATTAATAAAGAGAGGCTAATGTTGAATCAGATAAAGCTGGTGGGACTCTATCCACCTTAAGTCTAAGTTCAGCAGGATGTTATTTCCAAGGGCAGGACGGGTCCAATCTATCTGCAGAAGAAAGGCGGGTTAAAGGCAACAATGCGTGCTTGGTCCACTTGAATAAACATGGTCGAGAAACTGTCCCTAACCGCTCGCGAGTACCGATTGACAAAGATTTCCCTCGAACAGCTCAGCAACTACTGAGAAAGGCAGCATTATAGTCTTTGAGCAAAGGCTTATGTTAAGCTAGTAGGTTTATACAAAAATGAAGCAGACCAGGGATCATTCTATGTTAACCGGGTCGACTCAACGAAAACGCGAAGTATGAGTAAATCAGCCGAGCTACGCCAAGATGACCCATAGATTTCTCTACGGCAGCCAATTTTGAGACCAGCCGTGTTTCCGCTAAGTAAAGGCGATGGACAAGCCACTAAAAGCTCGGTTTTAGTCACTTTACAATAGAATCTTGACAGGTAAGCTAATTCGCTTTGTTGACCAAGTCTGTTTGGTTTCAATCCAAACTATCAGTATTTTCTACAAGATAACAGCTGGAACTTGAGCGCCTTTTTCAAAAATCAAAACAGAAATTCGAGATGGCAGCTTTATCGGACAGCCCGAGAGGGATCAAAACGCAGGGTTGGATGGTGTTGATCGCCAATTTTGATATTTCAGCGGTACATCATAAAAGGATCAAAGAGGCAACAGTTTACCACCCTGGTTTTAAATGGCCAAAGCATATTTAAGTTTCTTAACATCTGTTTTTTGGAAGACGATCCTAAAATGAATCCATCTCAGAAGATCGGAAAGAAAGAAATTCTAGAATATAAATTGAGTATTTTCAGAATATTGCAGAGGGTGATTTGGGAAAAAATGAAAAATCACCTAACAGCCAGAAATGCCATTTAATTTGAGCCTGCAAAAGATTTACTCGATGATACTGATTTAAATGATTGTTTACTTCACTTGTGATTCACAGTTTTCGAGGAAATCAACATCATGCCATTTAGATAACTTATATTTAGAGCCGACTAAAATCTACTCCAATGAACGTTGATGAATTTGCTTATTAATGCTGATTTTTCATCATTCACTGGATCTGTTTCTTTGGCAGCCAGGATATAATTCCAAAAAATCGATTGCCTTTCCTTCGAATCCGGAACCATTAATAAGTAATGGAATCCTGGGACGATGAATCAAACAGTTCGAAGACCGGGGATCGCTGCGAAGTTTTGCAGGGTTTGGTCAAGAAATCTCCAACTCTCACATAAACCATCCTTACGATAATCCTAACCAGTTTGGAGTTGGATATACCATCTTTCCTTAAGGGGATTTTTCCTCGGCAAATAGGTGCAAAAGCCTCTCAAAGCAATTATAACGGATTTTTCGAAATGCCTTTCCTATAAAACTGAAAGCAAAATCTTTCATTGCTTATTTCACACTGATCGGCTAGGATTTACTGACTCATAAGATCATTGTATATCCTTTAAAAACCAATACATCAGGGGTCAGACTGGAAGGCCTATATTCTTGGTTCGAAGCGAAACCTACTTTCCTCTGACGTTTATTGATTATTGTCTGATAGTTGGAATGAACCTAGTCCAATGGGGCATATGGAAGCAAAACCCAAAATGCGGGAATCAATCGTTGTTTCCATTTCTCGCTGGGAAATAAAAAGTTATGTTAGGGAAAATTAATCCGAGCTCTCGACACAACTCCAATTTATCCAAGATCTGACAAACGATTGGTTTCTTGAATGTTGCGCTTTATACAAGGCTACAAAATTATGAATCGGAGGCTCAGGATTATTTTAGAGGAGGATTGGGGTTATATACTCTGGGAGCTGAATTATAAAATTTCGATGTGGGTTTAGGACTAGCCTTTTCTATTGCGCCGGGATGAGGAAAAAGAAGTATGAAAGGGGAAAATTTCCTTTCGTGGATTTTCAGGACCCTCCTTGGCGTGTAGCTTCTTAGGGATGGAAATTAACCGAAAAGCTATTTTATCCAGTGGGTTGGGTATAGCCTTTTAAGAAATGAGCTCAATCAAGAAGGTAAGCGGGTTCTTGAGCGCATTGGTTTTCGTTATCGAATCAACAGAGAGGCCCTCCAACAGGAGTACAAAAAATGCCCACAAGAGCCAAAAGCTGATTCTTTGGATATTACGTTAGGTGTATAGCAATTCCCGGGCGGTAAGTCGTATCAAACGAGTAATAAAGATTGTCACAAATCGCACTGGATAATAATTATTTTTTTTTTAACTCTATGCTTATACCCTAGGGTTGCTCAATAGACCGCCTTTTTAAAATGACAAAATTTGGTATATAGCTTGTTGGATGAGGTCTTGGGGTTGAGCTTGATCGCTTTGTATGGATTAGCTACAGTCCATGAGGCTTCAGTCGAGGATTTATCATCACTCCTTCAGCTTCGAGGGCTGAACTAAAACGGATCTGTATGTTTATTGCAGCTTCATTGCCGGAATATGATTGAAAAGTTACCGCTATTGTGATCGCCTATTATGGTCTAAATGGCCTGCACAGTTGAAGTAGTCTTATTTGAGCATGTTAAACTCGGGAGATTGAGGTGCAAAAGGTCTGATCGTGTAAAGAAGTTGGCAATTTAGTCTGGTCCAGATCGTACGCAGAGTTATTGATAGCGAGAGAATACGGGAGTGGCGTGAAGACATTTTTGTTACCCGTGCTGGAATGGACTCTTTGGATATTTCCAAAAGACGCCGACACGAAACTCTTTCAATTAACTGGGATGAGAAAAAGTTATTAAGTGACGGTAGTTTTGGGTGATCAGAAAAAATTTCAACTCTGATATCATCATCACAACGATTTGCAAGCACTATTCCAAGGAGTCACTCATGGTCATCATACCACTGTCAGAGCGTTCCTTTTCTCGTTTTTCCAGCGATATAGAGCTGGAGAAGCTTTATTTATGCCGGAGGATCCCAAGAGCACTTTCCAATAGAGCATTAGTGCTTAGTTCAAGCCTTGCAAGTCTGAAACGATATATTTGGAAAACGCCTATAATATTCGGTGGGGATTCACAGACAGCTTCAACTGAAGTTTATGATGTATTTTCCAACAGGTGATTTCAATTCACTTCTAGTGAGATCGTCAAAATGAATAGCCAAGAATAGGCAGCAGACGCGGAACATGCATTAAATCTCAAGTTTTGGGGCCTGCTGGATTGGAAATGCAGAGGATCATATTCCAATTTAAAAGGTCGAGCCGTTTCAGAAATCACATTTGAACGGAGTAAGATCGATGGGAATCCTTTGCAAAAATGGAAAGGCTTATTTCAGCAGATATCTGAAAAGCTAATCGGGAGCTTTTAATTTCAAGATCTCAGCGCAAATTGCGTAAACGGCAATGGGACCTTGCATCCGCAAAAAAATTGACTTAATTGCGGATGCCCCACATTTGGTTTGATAGAAAAGAAAGCAAAGTCTAGATCCAGCTGATTATTTCTGCGCTAGGCGGCTAGACTCGAGTTGGTTACCAGACAGGAATTAGGCCTATGCGGGGCAAGATAATTCGCTGTTCAACTTGTAATTAAATAACCAAGAGCAGCACTTACAAAATATATTTGGCAAGTAAAATGAGTAAAGAATTCAAAAAACAAAATGAAATACCGCAAAGGAAAGTGACTTTATATATATAAAGAGAGAATTCTTTCAATTTTCCTAAGCGAAGAACTCACAACTTTTGGCTGGAGATAAAATTGATGGAGCGCTGTATAACGTTTCAATCAAGAATGATATGGTAAGCTCCGTTTAATGGGATGTCAAACTTGAGGAACGTTAGCCCTTTACAATCATGATCAGAATTTCAGCTAGAGATTCCTTTGATGTACAATTCAGCCCCGATCAAGTCCGATGGTAAGTAAAGAGCCTCTTCCAATCGTCTCCTGAATTGATTCTGGATATTTCATCCAATGACGTGGTGTTTTGATTGCCATGAGTAAGTTTCCAACTCAAATGGATGTTCACTTCAAAAAAGTCGCTACTGATGGGGAACTGACTTCAAGGTCTTCCTGCTGAGTAGTATCAAATCCACATTACGATAAACACCTTTCTAAAAGAGCGGTTTGAGGGTAGAAATTGTCCTGAATACAAGCAAGGTGTGAAATATTACTTGCACGTTCATCGACAAGGTCAGGAAAAGTATTTGACTTGATTCTCTAACACGATTCATACAAGCATATTCGAATCTTGACTTATTTCCAGCCTCTGGGGTTCGATTGATCAAGAAATGGAAAGTCTCAAAGCTAAGATTGGGTACATCCCAGGTGCGAGATATGTCCGGATCCACGGTTGACTGCATTGGGCTACCCAGTTGAATTTCATCGGTTGCGAATGAATTGACTCGTTGAGAGCTTAGCCAAATACAAAGCGGAATCGAGGTTGAGCTATAATACGAATGAAGATTATGGTCATCCATCAACCAATCTTGAAATGGCTATGTAAATCGTGGAAAAGTAATAGTTCAATTACATTACGAAGTTTTCCCTCACTCCTGCCAATCAATTGGGACTCTTACCTTGTACTTAGTCGAAACGCCGTTGCGTTCAGAATTCTCCTGTTCAAGTAGATTGGAAACAATCCGCTAGTAGTGGCCCTAAAGAAAAAACGTTGAGATGAAGCTGAATGTTTGATTAATTCTGGGTGCGGAGCGAGGCTTAACTTTGGTGGGTCAATGGCGAACGGGTTACGAGACTCCATTTCAATGATGAATGCTCTGGAGAAGAATCAAGTAATGAGCCGCTGATCTACACTAAATTGGAGAAGGGAAATATATATATACCGGAATTTCCCTTATTCCAGGCATGCTTTCCCCTGCCGGGAAGGTCCCCAGGTGCCCCCAACCAAAAAGTTTTTTTATTTATCAAATCCTTAAACGAAGGAAAGTAAAGCGGAGAAAAAAGAGAAAATCGTTGGAGTTTATTTTTTTTATAAAATTGAAATGGGGTGCCTAGTTGGGTTTCCGATGGACTTTTCGCACTAACTTTAAATTATTTCTTACGCGCCATGAAAGTAATTGTGGGAAATTGGAATCCGTAACTCATTTGGTAAAAACAGCTCCCATCACGAATGATGCAAGCTTTAATGGAATTAACAATAAAACCTTAACGCCCAGGATTATTCGTAAAACTCCCCGAGGGGAAAAAAATTCTATTTAAATTGGTGGACCAATTGGGACTTTTTCCAATTCCAGGCCTTACTCAACATCCTCCCATCCAATTTTTTTTTTTTTAGCCCAACAGACCCGGAAACAAAGCCTTACTGAGAAAACTGGGGTAGTGGCTTTGGGTTGCCAGTTTCTTGTAATAATTTCGTTTGGGCCGCCTTTTGCGGGAGATGAAATTAATCATTTCCCGGGTAAGCCCCCTTTATTCCTAAAATTATTTATTAACATACTCTGAAAAGTTCTACACCCGCTTTAATGAAAGTAAAATTAGAAGGTCCCCCGCTTTTTTGGATCTCAAAACTCCGAACTTTTTAAAAGCGGGCCTTGTTTTTGTTTAATTATTCCGCAGCGTGGCCTTTTAGCTTCCGGAAATAACAAACGATTCCTTATTGCCGCACTTGCGAATTTTAAAACTCTATTCCACGTCTATTGGCGTGGAATCTAACCCCGCTGCCAAATATTGTTTCCATCGGTGCGGTAAATTGGATATCCTTTAAATTATCAGAACTGGCTTTCTGGTGGTGAAAACCTGAGGCAAAAAAGTTTCCCATTTACACCAAAGCAAACAAAAATTGGCACGTGTGATGGGAGGGGGGGGAAATTCTATGGGGCAGAAATCGTGATTCATAATGCCCTTTTTCCCAATTAATCTTATCCCAAGAGGCAAATGCCCATGCTTGGCAAAAGGGAAAAGGAGAAACTCCCAAAATAAATGGTGAGTTTTTGAATTTTTGGAAATCTGGCCGATCGGTACATATCGTGTTCAAAATGAAATGAACGGGGCTGGGCGGTTTTTCCTTTTTTTATTCTAATCTAAATTTTTGGCACGGATTAAAGTCCCAAGTGGCCAAAAAAGAAGCCGCCTATTTGGTCCCCGACAGACACCGTTTTGGGCTTCCCAAAGCCCGCGGAAATGGAAATTTGGATTTTAATGAATGGATTTTCCCTTGAAACATACCCATTGCCAGTTTCCAAGCCATCTTATTTATCGGAGTTTGGGGTTGGCCTTCTGGGGTTGGTTTTTAAAATCAGTTTTTTTCTTTTTCGCCCCGCGTTGGGTTTTTCCCTTTTAATAAGTCCAAAACTGGAAATTAAGAACCCCGACAGAAGTTGGGGTAGTATGCCGGTGAAATTTGAAGAAAACCCGTCGGAGAAAGGGCATTTAATGGTGCTAATTTTCGAAGAAAGTCAAAGGCCTTCCCTATACCGAAGCTCCCTATTAAGCGGGCCTTATTGAAAGCAACGAAAAAAAAGAATTGGGTTTTGGCAAAAGGAAAACTCAAATTTATAAGGAAGGAACCTTGGAAAAATGTCAAAAAATATCATGAGCAAAAAATGGAATCGGGGGACGAAGTTCAAAATCCCTTTGGATAGGACTTAAAACCAAATGAACCCAGAATGCGGAGACTGGTGAAAATGAACGGAATTTTGGTTTAAATGCGATTTTTGGTAAATGGAATCAACCTTATCCGAGGAATATGTCCCGGATTAAACTCTTTCAGTGATTTTTTTTCTCGCATCAAATGTCCACCCCCACAGCGGGTTCCTAGCATCAATGCAAAACTGGAGGCCCTCGACAGTTAAACAGTTGATTTGGTATAAGCCCGATCGGATCATAAAGAAATGGTTGAAAAAATGAAAATTTCAAAATACAATTAACCTGCCCTTTCCTCAAAATTAAAATTTTTACCTGAATCCCCGCCTTGGGGTTTTTGGGTGGCCTTAATTTCCTCTTTTTTTCGCACTTAAAAAATTGCCCCTTGTTCTTTGAAAAAAATCTAAATTAGGCGGTCCAAATTCTCCTTTTGGTTCACAAAAAATTTTATTTTTTAAGCCGGAACGAATTTTGGGGATTTTAAAAAATGGTTGGGTTTTTTTTTTAATGAAATGGGGTCCCAAAGGGGAAACAAACACGTATTTTTTATGCTGCAGCGTTGGGATGTTGGAAGCTTATGATAATTAAACTGGTTGCACTCTTAGAAAATGGAGTTCGGAAAATTTTTCGGATTCGTCCCCTGGGAAATTCCTGGCCCTTCCCCCCTCTGGTATATATGCCTTTGGGTTTTTGGTTTTGGCGTTTTGATTGCCCCTTTTTTTGGCCGCAATAGATCGAAATCCCAAGCAAACATCAAGGAAAATTAAAAAAAAATCTCTCTTGAAAAAAGAAATTTAATTTCCAAGGGGGGATTTACTTTTGCCCAATGAAAAATGAAGCTTTAATTTTTTCAATCGCTTTGGAATCAATGACGCTCATTTAAAATGGCGAAATTTTGGGTTTAGTCACCCATGGATTTTCCCAAGCTTCTTTTTTGGCCAGTGGCCATGATTTTCTTTTTTAGCCCGAAGGAGGCCACATAATTGGCCCTTTCAGATTTTCATTCCCAAAAGCGTTTGCCCCTTTTCGAAAATTTTTGCCTTTTAAGAATGTACGTCCACCCCCAATACCTTCCCCCTTTAAAATCACTTTTTCCCTTCCGATTTTTGCCCCCCCTTGATCCAGCCATAGGCCTGGAATTTCCAATAATCTTCTTATTTGGTTGTAAAATAAATTTTGGCTGCCCGATAAACAAACCCCTTGGGTTTCCTGTTTCAGAAAATCTAATTACGTTAGCCCCTCTGGAAATTTTTGGTGCCCATCACGATTTCCCAATCCACATTCTTTTTTCGATTTCCCGGAAAATCCACCCTGAAGTTTGTTTTCACATTTTTTGAATTGAATAAGTGGGGCTCCGGTAATCGTCAATAAATCGCAAAAAATCAGTGATTTTCCGCCCATTTGGTTCCCCCGTAAAGTTTTCCCCCTACTTCAACTTTATTTGGTCCCGCATTAAAGCCGAAATAAAAAGATCATCCCGATTTCCAATTAGAAATCCCGCCTTTCCCCAAATTTGGTGTTTTTTTTAAAAAAAGGAAAATCAAAAATCGTCCCCATTTCTTGGATCCAGGAAAATATGATAAAACAGCGCAAAATATTTGAACCAGCCCCCGGTACATTTTTTTTTTTCCCCGAGAAATCAAAATCAAACGTCGTAAAGAGAAAAGTCAAAAAAGGGTCCCGCAAACCATTAAAAGCCACTCCCTGTAACGCCAATCTTGTCCGAAGGACTAATTCCCAATTTACACCAAAGAATTTTTTTTCCGGGCCCTTATCCGTTAAAACTTGGTCCGCTAATATCCCCCACCAGTGACACCGGATAAGCCCCTACTGCTGCGCCCAATTTTTAGCCGTTTTGGAATGAAGGCTTTGAAAAGGCATTTTGGGAAATTTTTTTGCCCCCCCCCATGCGCAAGGAGAGGAATAAACTCTATTTTAAGGAGACAGCAAAAAAACGAAAAATGGAAAAATTTTTGGAAAAATTCCCATGAGATTAATATTAAGTTTTGGAAAGTTTTTCTAATAAATCGACTTGGTACACGAAGAATTGGTTTTCCAATTTTCCGGCCTGCCCCCCAATTTTTTGAATACTTTTTGATTGCATTTTGGTTATTATAGCGAACCTGGCTTTTTTTTTTAAAATCCAAGACCGAAAGGATTTCTAAAATTCCGTCGGATCCCATTTTTTTTCAACCTAAGAAAAATGAAT
>Ga0163217_1053985_pt1 | contig 12996 bp, 16 predicted proteins | sample SynspAceP_FD_185933 | JGI IMG/M metagenome (GOLD analysis project Ga0163217, IMG submission 185933) | Saline lake microbial communities from Ace Lake in Antarctica - Synechococcus sp. Ace-P (PacBio error correction) | ecosystem: Environmental > Aquatic > Non-marine Saline and Alkaline > Saline ...
GAGGAGATGAATCAATGTCGCGACACGCATCGATTCTCGCCAAGCGAGAGTTTCAAGAGCGGCTGCAAAAGGTTTCCCGCAAAAGGTTTCTTTGCCGGGAGCGGCTTCGACCCGCGCCAACATAACGGAAAATTCAGCTGCGCCGGTCCTTTGCCGCGAAGCGGACGTGTAACGTGGGAGTCGTCCGAAGCATCGCCAATCCGATGTTTGGTTTAGGCACCGCCATGATCCGAGTGTCCCTCACCCGGTGGTTTCCCTCCGAGTAGCCGATTTGCCTCGGCGTCAAGCAAAGTTCAACTGCGAATCCGCTTTCCCACTGCGAGCAATTTCCGTACGCATTCCCGTCCGGCAGTGGGAACATCGTTAGCGAAACTCGCCCAAAAGTCACTGCTGTCCCGTTTCGTGGTCCATGAAATTTGTCCGCCCGTTTACAGGTGCGGCCTCACGCACGTGGGTTCGTCGGTGAACCCGTGACGAACATCCGAGGGTTTGCCCAGGTCCGTCCCCCTCAGCCCGTGGTTTGGATCGCCGGCGGGCGGTCCGTTTTTTGTCGTCGATGCCGTTCGGCGTCCATGAACAATGTAGCGAACTGCGCCGATCGAAACAGACACGGCGGGGCGACGAGACGCGAGCAAGTTTGGACGCATCAGGGCCAGCGGTCCTGGCAGCGACCGATTCGACTCCTGGCAGCCAGGATTGTGAATCTCGGAATGGTGGATCTATGTCACCGGTCCCGCGCAATCGATGCTCACAGGGCCGCACCTCATCAAAAACGCTATGCCAAGCGTTTTCCCGTTCTCGTCGCACTGCCCGCCTACCGCGAATGTCCCGAACTGGCACTGCCTGTCGGTCGAATTCGGCACCGAGCATCGCCGACATCGAAGACCGGCTACCATCTGGTGCCCTGGGGACAATCCCCGCTGCACCTCGCCCATCAATGCCGCAGTGGATGACCTCATTCAATCCGGCCCGCATCAAATCACAGCGACATTGTCGTGATCACCGATGGAGGACGCAACTATCATTCAATCGACCCCGATGCCGTTTATCAATGGAATCGATCAATTGAACGGGCTCGGCGCTCAAAGCGATTCGCGTTCCAGTGTCGGTTCGCTGGTGAAACGAACAGGCGAGCGTTAACCCTCTGTCTCGAACCATGATTCTTGTGCCGGTGACCAGGGCCGGCGGGATGGCAGGCCCGCAGGGTGCATGACTTTGTCAACGCTCTGCTACGCGACGCAACTTCAACCCTACTCAACTCGAACTCGTTACGGCAAGATGCGTCGGGCGAATCGATCGGTGATCCACACACGATCCAAGGGGCCAGACGATCGGATCGAGACCGACGGGAAAACCAACGTATCGTTTTGGCAGCTTTTTCTCAGCACGGGAAAACTCGACGATTCAAATTTCCGCGCAGGCGATCAACTTGCGACTTTGGCCTCGATCCCGAAAAACTCTCCTGGCAACGATGCGTTACCCCGTACCTCCGACAAACGAATCAACTCACCGATGATCTGGTTAGGTCTGCAACGCCCCGAAGAAACGTTGTCGCAGCGGCTGGGATTATGCCCACAGTTTTCAAAACCAACGCACGTTTTGGCGATTTGCACTACAACCGATAACGCATTGACAGCGCCGCCCGGAAGGCGGGTGTGGGGTTCGAAACAACGCACAGTAGCCTCGCAAAACAAATGACGCACTCCCCACGCACCTCCGATTAACGTACGCCTCGTCCGCTCGTTCGTTGCGGCCCGGTCAACGGGATATCCCGGTTGCGGAGTTCAACACTGCGACGATTGGTCATCCAACGCAAGACGGTTACACGATACAGGTTTGGGGACGCGGAACAGTCCGCCGACGCCGAGTCCAACGCGTTACCGCTACCCCGTGGAGCGGGCCCCGGTTCGTGGACCGCAGGCCCAATTTTTCGCGGGACACCGTTTTTTCAGATGCAGCGGTCAGAATGAAAAAGAATCACGCTGACGAATTCACTACCCTGATTCTGGTTTCCGGCAACAAACGCAATTCGATGTGGATCGTCGAATCGGTTCCTCATGCGCCTTTCGACTCAACAGCTGAGTGGGTAACAGACCCCGATGGTCGCTCAGCGTCCACGATTCGTCAGAACTCCGACACGGGAACCCAGCGTGAAAAGCCAAATTCAGCGCTCACGTTGACACCCGCTTCGCGATCCATCTCAACTGGAAAAAGAATCCGTCGCCGGATTTGGTGAAAATTTGATTTCGATCGCGAAATTTCAACGCAACGCAAAGCCGACCATTCGCTGCTGCCCATCCAAATGGCCATCGTCACTCCCACTCGTTAAGTGTGGGAGGGCCGGACATCCGTGTATCGCAGCGAACGCCTACCAATATCGAAACGTGGCCCAAAATAGGTCTTCCGTTATCCGTTCTTTCCATTTGACTCCGAGTCCCCACAACGGTGGGATGAGTTTTCCTGCAAAATCGAGCGTCCGGCTGGCCAAAATCCGGCGTCGACTCCGTCAACACGTCGATAAACCATCTCGGCGCTTTGCAACGGGCCGATAATGGCTCGCAAATGGAGGGCGCTTTATCATCTAATCGCCCGAACGATTTTTGGCTAATCACCGGCGAGCCGAGGGGCCGCAATGGCAACTCCGTTGCGGTTGTCACTGCGGAGCAACGATTGGCGCATCTCTCATCAAGCAGGAAAAGTTCTGCGTCGATTTTTTTGAAAAACATCTTTTTTTTAAGGTGGTCTCGTGAAACACCCGAGCGTGCGGGCTATCACTGCGCCCTGTCATTTGCCGTCACAGGATCGGGCTCGCCGGCGTTTGGGAATCGAAGACGATCTTGAGATGAAATTGAAATGCCCTCGTGCTCGAAGTTACTGCAAATCCCGACTCGGCGGCGGGCAAAGTCGTCCAAATGTTCCGTGTGGAAAACAACTGCGAGTGCCTGGGGGGCGCCCGCGACCGGCCGCGGCAGCGACAAACGGCAACCGCCCGCGAAACCAGCCGCCAACCGTCGCTCGACCGACCGCAACGTCCCTGCTCCTCAACCGAGTGCTCCGGCGCCGAACCCACAATCTGGTTTCGGGCAATGGGTTTGGACCACGACATGTTCGATGAGCTGACGGAATACGACCTGGGACCCGTCGCTGCAGTTGCGCCGAGGCCCGGGACGATGCCGAGGGCGCGAGCGGGCGCCGAGTCCGCAATCCGTATGCTTTCGGCAGGGATGGGGGGGAAAAAAAAAAAAAAAAAAAATTCCTCGCAACCGACGCAACCGCAGAACTTTCGGACGCCGCGCGTTCGCAGAACCAGCGTCTTCTCAACTACTTCATTGATGCTTCTTCCTTTTTCCATTATTTACTCGGACACTCGTGGTTTCTCGGAATCATATTGGGACTCACGATAGACCCCGAAGCGACACGCCGAATCCCCAATTTCAGTATCCTGATGCTCGCCAACGCAACTGCCGTGGAGTACGTACCGCTCTATTTCATTTTCCTGGAGGGGATCTTCGCGTCACGATTGCGAAACTCATGACCGGAACCAAACAGTGGTCCAGTGACGACGGTGGCAAACCGGATTCGGTAAATTCCTGGGGCGTACGTGGTCCGTTTATCCCCTTGGAGCCTCTGTCGTTTCTATTTGGGACAACGACGACCGGTTGCGCATGAACAACATTGCTCAGGGACCCGTTGTGATCAGGACTCGTTCAGCGATACTTGGTTCGTGCTTCAGATTTTGCCGAGCAATCGCTCGAGCGATGGCGCTGCCAATCTCCAAACACCGGGAGATTTTTTGAATAGCCCCGCCGAGCGAACCGTCCATTCACTTCCTGCTCGAAGATCGGCATTGGCCCATCTCTTTCGGTGGGGTTCTCCGTGCGTCAATCACGATTGTGGAATGTGGTCGGTTTCCGTTTGGTTTCCCAGAATGGCTCGTAGTAACTCTATCGATCGGCGGGATTGTATTGTCCAATCGCTGTTTGCCTGGCCGGGTCGCTTTTAGATTTTTGGGCTCCGTCCAAACCCAGACGTTCAGCATCACGAGAGTGATTAAGAGTGACGTGCGCCAAAATCTGCCAGAGAGACTCTGAAATTCGTTGCCACAAACAACTGACCAGCGACAAAATTCACGCACAGCATATTCCCGCGTAGCGTGCTCCTCGTTACGAGCCACTGGGCCAGCGATCGTCCCACCCACACCGATCCCGGAATCCAGTTGTCCAGTGCTGCTGAATTCTGCTGCATGAGCTGCCGAGCAAACTGGTTGACAGCCATGAAACACGAATCGGGCAACCCGATCACTGCCAACCGAGCTGCCCAATGAAAAACCGCTTTGCAGCCGACGGCGACAACCGCACTCAAATCATCAAACTGCGAATCGAAAATTGCACCGATACGATCCGCAACCGCGACTCCAACTTAAAACGGCGGAGCACGGTTAAAACGAGAGCACGGGTGGAAAAGACCAGTGTTGAGTCGTTTCCGAAAACGCCTTCGCCGGGCCAACCCCCGAAAAATAGCTGATGCCTCAGAGTCGCGGCCACGGCCAAACAACAACGCGATCCACTCATTCGCAAATCCAATGTATTGCAAACCGGTGCGTTGCTGGCGCATAATCCATAAGACGTCCGCCGCAACACACACGCACCACAAAAACTGCAAACGACGCCACACGAACAAGGAGAGCGAGATAGCACTGGCGGCCGGGATAAGAGCGTGAGACGGAACTCGATTCCGCCGCCTTCCACTTCGTCGGCCGCCGCGACGAAATCGGTGAGCGACTGTGTCCGCCCCTTCGATTTCTTGCTTTCGTCTCGGCGGCCACTTCGCCGGTCTCCATTTTTCGAGTCGTCTCGCGGAACCTGCCAAACGGTTTGTTCATCTGAGCGGTCAGGTTGTCGACCGTATCGTGGATCGGAAACCGGTTTCGCCGCGAGATAACGACGGGATTGCCAGATCGATCAACCTCAAACGCGAGTGATCTCATCGGGCAACTCCGCCGGTGACAGCGGCATGGTGCAATAGATGCCGGGCAATTCGCGTTGGCCTGCCATGGCCCGCGCGTTGCCGAGCATGTGATGCCGGATCGAAACTCCAACGTCGTCGCCGTTGGATTGATTGGATAACTCGTGCAACCGCACCAGTCCGGGCATAGCGGGTTCCACCGAGAGTGAAGATTGCGACGCGTCCCTCCGATTCGCTTCGCCAATCTCGATCCATCGTGCCACGCTTCGAGAATCGCCCACCCCATATCGCCTGCTCGAAAATTGATAAGAATCTGAAATCGATTTGTGTCAATTCAATCATGTCATAGCAGAGCGTTCTCGGTCATAAACCGACGGGCTTGGCGAGCGTGGTCACCCTTCACTCCGGTTTTCGCCGCTTGGATCGTATTGAACTCGAAAGTGGACGTTGGCCCATCAGAGGCCGGCGGCCGGATTCGCCACCAGCGAACGTCGTCGGGCTCCATTCGGTGGCACGACGTCGCGCAAGGGCCCATTGACGAGACCCTCGACGTGTACGCATGCCCGTGAGTTTTCTTCATTATCTTGATGTTTCGAATTGGTAGTCCAGGTATGGTTGCTCTTTGGCCCAGCGTCTTCGGACATCAACTGACAGGTAGACCCAGAGAAGGTTGAATCGCAGGATCACGGCGCAGGGCATGCAAGTTCCGCATCGTGGGATGCTGCTGCAAAATCCCGCTCCAACTCGCCGACCTAAAAACTCCAACTTGCTGTTTGGGGAAGCGCTCGGCGGGCGTGGCGCCGTCTCAGAACCAGTCCCACGGTGGGCTAGTGTCGAGCGCAAATGCAAGTGACGTTGCGAAAACTCCTCCGACCGCCGGACGAGCGAACCACCCCATCCCGCCCGAACCGGGCGATGGCGAGAGCGACAAGGGTTGCGCAGTGCGGATGAAACGTGTAGCGTGGGAAGGATTGTTCTTTATTCATGATGTGTCCTGCTTGGTAAATGGATTTGCCCACCTAGGTTAGCCGTTGCGCGCTACAGCCGCCGGGTTTTCCACACCGGCAACCGGGGCTAACGCCCATGCGGCTAATCCCGTTTTGCTCATCAGGCGTGAAAACGGTTCTCCGACGGAAAGCGCGTTGGCGCCGACCCAGTTGAGTTTTTCAAGGTTCAATGTCTTCCCGTGTCCCACTGATTTTGATGAAAACATCGTCCTCGGTGAACCGAATCCGCCGAATCCCTACTCAGGCCACCAATCTCGTTGGACACGGGAAGTCCATGCCTGGAAAAACCTCGCGGCGCACGCTGCCGCCGGATGAACCGTAAAAACGATGAAATCGACGCGGTTAGTTTTGAAGCTTGGTTTTTAGCCACGTAGTGGCGACAGCGATTAGTCCTGGGGGCGTGAGCCCAGGAAAACCGGCTTTATTCCCACGGTTGTCGCCCGTGGGGCTAATCGTGCGTGCCCACCAGCACTCTTGAAAAGGGCAACTTTCAAAAGCGTAAGCGAGGGACGCCCACCGGTTTTACCTCGCTGACGCGTCGGTTTTCCAAATCAACAGGCCACTCGGTCAAAACGGCTCCATCGGTTTTGGGCAACGGATCAAAGGGTGGTTTGATCGAGTCTCGCTCGTCTTTTCAATTGCAGTTCTTCGGGTGGTGCCGTTGTTTTCAATGACCCAACGCTTGCGGCGTCGGTTTTTTTCGTCCATGGTAATTGACGGGATTTGGCGCGGGCCGAAGTTCCTCCGCGTCCCAACCCTGGACGGCGAAGCAAAATGGCATGACGGTGGCAGCGAAACGCTGAACACCCAAACGTCGTCCGCATTCGTTTCCCAATGGCTCTCTAACAACAGCGGGACGTCCAGAATGAGAACGGGTCCGTTGTCGGCTTTTGATTGGAACGAGGGCGGTGTGATCACCGCTCGGGTGCGGGGGTGGATGATCGATTCGGTTGTCATCTCGCATGAGACTCGGTCGTCGTCACCGAAGACGAGATCGGCGATGCGTTGACGAGACGGAGACGACCCGTCGGGAACAGGATCGATTTGACCGAACATCGAACGAGTTTCGGCGTTCACCTCCGGTGCATCGAGTTGGCTGTTTGGCAATTTTATCGTGCGCGAGCCCACACCGCGACGATTGGAAAGGTATTTCGCGATCGCTCGATTTTGCCGCTGCACGGCGGGCCGATGAATGCGATCACGCGAGTCGTTGAGGGCGGTTTCATGACAACAGTTTCTCAACAACACCGGTTCGGTGATAACTTTCCACAGCGGTGCTCGAGCGGTTGAGCGAATTGGCTGACCCGCAACTGCTTCGATCACCAACGGAAATTCAGAATCGGCGTTCTCTGACGCGTCCCGTTGATCCTCGTGTTTCCCCGCGAGCCACGTTGCCAGAGAGAGCCCGATCAGTTTGCCTGTGACTCGGCATCACGCCGCTCGGCACGGAATCGGGCTTTTGTCGAGTCCGGTAGGCGATCGCGCTGAGATAGCGTGGGATGCTGGAGAATGCTGCCAAGGTGGGTCCACGAGATGAACCCGTCGGCCGAACAACCATTTCATTGATGATCGATGTCGGCGAGCGTGTCTGCGCCTTACCGCGCCGGCGTTTCTTCGAATGCGTACGCATCGCGTGGTAGGCGACGGCCATTTCCGACAACCAATGGTGGCCGACGTCCTTGGTCGCCTCCCCGATTTTCGCGGGGGCTTCGGTAAGGCGGTGCGGCGAACTCAGCGGGCGTGCGAATGAATCGGTTCGCTTCTCGCACAAACGGCGAGTCGGGGCGAGCAGATTTCGCGAGTGCGGGTTCGCAGCACGACGCGGAGAGAATCGGGCCGAGTTTGACTTTTCGCAATCGGGCCCAGTGCGGGAAGATGACGGGACTTGCGGCCGTAGGTCCTTTTTTACCACGCGATCGCGAACAAACGAAGTCCAGCCCCAACCGTTGCCTCGCGTCGGCTGCGATTCTTCGGGGAAACAACTGTGGAGACAAAATCGCCCTGATCGACGAGGCCGGGATACTGTCGACGTGAACGCCAACCGCGGGTGGCGAACGACTTCCGCGAGGCAGATGATCGATCTCCCACGCCGTCATTTTTCCTCCGTGACAGTTCCCTCCGATTCCGTGCTCGTTTCCGACGCCGGGGCCGGTTTCGCTCGACGTGGTGCGAGTTTGCCGTTTGAATTCGAGTCGACGCTGCGGTCCGTCGCGAGCACCTTCCTTCGTCACGACGACGGCGAACGAAGAACGGAGGTTGCGGTTCGAGTTTTTCTCGTTTTGAAATCGTTCCGGTCGCGATGGGGGTTTCGGCCGTGGCGGGTGAGCGCTGCGCAAAAGCGTGGGCAGAACGCGGCCTTGAGCTCGGTCGCTCGGCGATTTTTCTTGGGTCCACGAATTCGCGAAACGTCCGGCGGCCGGGACGACAATCGACGCAGCCCGTTGGGCAAGCGATTTGATCATCGAGGTGACTTTAGTTTCGAGTTGCCGGGGACCTAACCATTCAACGCGCCGTCACTGACCTGGGGTAGCGCCGCCGGATGGATGGTGAGGTGAATAACCGTCCCTCTGCGTGACGGGTCGGAAGTGAATATTGCAGCGGCAAACGGGTGCGCCGGAGGCCGAGTTTCGTTCGGGAGTCGTCTTGCTCGATTCGCGATGCGGAGGTTTGCGAGCAAGTCTCTGGACGTAGGTTAGGGCGTTTCGTGTCTTCCCTCCGGTGGCAGTCGATGGTTCTCGACTTCGCAGGATGAGGCCGGCATCGACTCAGCGGCGGAGGTCCGGTTGGGTTGGCCAACCCAGGCGGCCAGAATCGACATCGTCCGGCAAGTCGGATAGAAGACGGCGCTGACATTCTCGATCGAATTTTTCGAGCGGGCTCGGTCGCAGACCGAATCGGGCAGGCACGATTGATAGAACGCTTGGCAACGCGTAGTCGTCGCGACGGGGTCAGCCGGCGATTTTTCGCGGCGAAGTTTTTCGATCGCTTCGAGCAGGTTTCGGTTGTGGCGATGGAATTTGGCTGTTGTCGCACTCGCCCTCGGACAATCCGTTTACGGATCAATAGGTTGCGTGATTCGATCGGGTCGAATCGGTTGCGCCAGCGGGACTCGTCTGCGGACGACGAATCGAAGTCCGAACAGCGTTCGCCGTTGAAACAGATGCACCGGATGCCTTGCGAACTCCAATGCGGTTCGCTGTAAGGAGGATTTAGGACGTGGTCGCCGGTCGCTTCGATCCATGCGGGTTGGATTTTGGCGAGTTGCCGAGCGTAAACTGCCTCGTCGTTTTCGACAATTCGGCGGCAGACGATCCATTTCGGTTTCGCTTCGAACACGCCGCTGCCGGGCCATAGAAATAACTTGATTCCGCGGCACCGGGTGGTAACTCGTTTTTTTGCCGGCCATGGCGAACACGGAAACAAGAACCGGTCCAGCAAAGCCCTGGTGGATCGAGGCGTAACATTGGGCGTCGACGATCGGAAAACGCAGCGTCGGTGGAGTCCGTCGCATTGTCGCCTCGGGATTCCTCGTTGTACCGATGGGACCCCGATGTGCAATCGGGCGGCCGCGTCGTCTCGGTTTTGGTTTGCGTTTGTCGCCTTTTTCTTCCGTGATTTGTCTTGGGGTGGAGCGAGTGGTCCTGGGTGGTAGGCAATCGGAATCGCCAAAAATTGGCTCGGCGGCCCATTTCTTTGAGTTACGTAGACGTCTGGGGACCATTCTCTCTGCGATTGGGCGAGAGGAAGTTTTGTCCGTAGGACGCGGGTCATTTTCCCAACGTCCGTACTTGCACTCAATTTCTTCGTAGAACCGCCAATCCGCAACCAGATTCAGGAATCGCTTTTCCGGGTGCGGCGAACTTGCGTGGGCTTGTCGGCGGCGCGCCCGTTTTGTCCGGCGGTCGGTCGCGCGGGGTCGGGAATCTCCATCGCTGCGGCGATCGGGGAGGGACCTCGGGCAGCACGCCGTGTTTCGTGGGCAACCGATCAGGATGCGGTCCGACTCGCGGGTCGCGGGCATGCGCCGGAGTTGCCATCCGATCGTGTCATTCGCCGTCTTCGTCGACGGCGCCGAGTTCGCGAGCGTGCCGGAGCCTTCGCGATGGCATCGACGCGGCGGATCCGATGAGCGCGGGAATCTTCGAAGCCGCCCCAGAGCCGCAAGACTTTGCTTTTGGCAGCAACCACGCTTGCCAAGTTCGTGCGTCGGGATTTCGGGAGTGGTGAAGGGTCCGGCGGCTTCGAAATCATCGACGTCGTACAACCGCACCGTGATACCGGGGCCGAATGCGTCGCATCGACCGTGCGCTGGTTGCACTGGCCCGGCTGACCGGTTTCGATCGGCAAGCGTTGGACTTTCTGCGGGACGGCTGTAACGACTGATTTCCTCCGCCGTACCGGAATCGATCACGTAGCCGGATACCGTGGGGAACGGTGAGCGATGACATCGCGACGTTGGTGGCGAAGATGATTCGTTGCTTGCCACCGGTGGGGACTGAAAGATCGCTTGTTGAGCCGGATTGAGGCAACCGTGGTAGAGGGGTAGCAACTCGAGCTCGGTTTTCCAAACCAACTCGCTTGCAATGTCGGCGCTTTCGTGGGGAACTTGCGATGTCGCGTTCCGGTGGGCAGAAACACGAAGCGTTGTCGCCGAGCCGTCATCGTCGCAGGGAAATCGATCGCGGCGATGACGTGGGCGGACAAGTCGTACCACGCAGTGCACCGGCGTCGACGTCGTCCAAGGCAGGTATCGCAAGTTTTCCGCGGATAGCCGCGGGCCTTCGCCTTGGAGAATCGGCGCGGGAACGATTTTCGCCGGTTCGGAATCGACGGACGCGAAGTGTTCGGCGAAGCGATCGGCATCGATGTTGCGAAACGTGGATGATGATCCGCAGTTCGGGCGGGGCGGTTCATAATCACGGCGAGCAAACGAGTAGGAAGTCGATGTTGAGGAATCGTTTCGTGTGCCTCGTCGTGATGATGACGTGTAAGGCGAGCAAGGTCGGGATCCGACCGGTTTCGGCGAGCAGGATGCGTCGTCATGAGTTTGATCAGCGTGGTGGTCGCTGGTTTTGTCACCGAACCCGGGACTTGGTAACCCGATTTCTTCTTTGCACGAGGCGGGAGTCGTTTCTTCGGCGAGTCGGGCGGGCGATGCTGCGGTGCGGCGGAGGCCGGCGGGGTTGGGTGTGTCCGATCATGCCGTCGCGACCGAATTCCGGCCTTCAGACGCACATTTTGGGGAGTTGGGTGCTCTTGCCGCTGCGGTTTTCGCCGCAGACGAACGATGACCTGGTTTGTTGGAGCAGCGGAGACGATGTGAATCGCGATGCCCGGAGATCGCATAAGATCGGTGGGGAAGCTCGATTTTGAAGTCCGGGCCGTTGCCGTCGGGCTTTTCGGCTTTTCCGCGGTCGCTGGCGGGCGACGCGGGGCGGCGAATTGCTCTTGCGCGCCGACGCGGGAGGCGCTCGGATTGGCGCCGAATTCGCGAGGAATCGCGTTGGAGGCGGAAGTCGCGGTCGCGCGCGGGTCAGCTCGAATCTCGTTCAAATCGAGTCACCACCCGGATCGGGTGGAGAGCGGCTGCGGTGTGTCGGCAGCCTGTGGCGTCGGCTTGGTCGGCTTTTTCCGCATGCTTTTTCGGCGGTGAATGCTGCCCGTGGAATTGGCCGGTGATGCTGCGGGGGCGATGCCGGTGCGGGGGGGGGAGGGTCAGACCGGGGTGGCAGGGTTTTTGGTTTCAAAACGTTGCGATCATTATCGGTGGAGTTTTGGTGGTCGACGGAGGCCGGGCGGGAGCAGGAGCAACAGGACTATTTTCTCAATTTGGCCGGGTGTTGTCACAACCCGAGGCTGCGGTTTTCGGCTATCTCGTATCGCGAAAGTTGTTAGAATTTGGCTCGTTCCCCTGGTTGACAGCTGATTCTCTTCTCCGATTCATTTTTTTATGCCCATGCAAAGTGAAGTGTGGGCTGTGGCAGCAGCTCAACGTGAAGACGACTCGCCGCAAGGCGATCAAGTGTCCAGTCTGCGGGAGTGGTGTGGAAGGTGGTCCGCGGCGGCAGCAACCCGCCTGCGGCAGCGACAACGACCTGCAGCGGCGGCAACTCCAGCCTGACCGGGCGGCGGCAACCGGCCCGCGGCGGCCCAGCAACCCCGCCTGCGGGGCGCCTGCCCGGCCCGCGATCCCTGCTTGCGGAGCCTTCGGGCGGCCTCTCGATCTTCGATGGACGATTTGTTTGCCCGGGAGGGATTGGACCGTCAGATCACGGCGGTTGTTCCGGCAGTGCCGGAAAGAAACTGTCGGGCGGGCTTGGTTTTGTGTACGAAATGGCGGGGTTCCAATCTGCAAAACGGGCGAAGCGACTCGCGCGCACAAGGTCGCTGGCGTCGATAATCGACAAGGGCAACAAAATGGGCGCTCACAAAGCGTCCGGGACATCGGACGAAGGCAAACGGATGCCAGGACGAATTGTTTTTGCCAAATCCGGAATGCGCCGTGGGATGCTGGGGCCCTGGTTTTTAATTCATCTTGGGCAGTGCCGGGTCGAGGCATCGCCCGTGCTCGCGGTCAATGCGTCGCGGTCGTGAAGAAGCGATTCGCGTTCAAACCGATGCAAATGTTTTATGACCCCTCGGCGGATCGGCGTTCCTGTTGGGTGGCGATCGGTGCGGCATTGGAGTTTGGCGGCGCTTGGCGTTTCGAACGAAATCCGAAGCAGGGATTCTTGAGTTGAACGATCGTTGTACCTGTTTCGTGTTTCCATTCAAAAAGTTTGGCAAAGGCAAATTGGGAAAATCCTGGGGCTTGTTTTTCGGTTGATTTGTGGCGGGATCGACGGAGGGCGGCTTTTTCTTACGGTGCCTCGCGATGTATGCCAGCGGATTCCAGTCGGAACGCTCCGGGGGTTGGGGTTAGAAGCTATCGGTGGCGAATGAGTCGGATGGCATCCCGAGTTTGTCTGAATTGACCCTGCTCGAGAGTGACAAAAAGCCTGTCCCCGAATCGAGAATCCGGAGC
>Ga0163217_1075854_pt1 | contig 12996 bp, 17 predicted proteins | sample SynspAceP_FD_185933 | JGI IMG/M metagenome (GOLD analysis project Ga0163217, IMG submission 185933) | Saline lake microbial communities from Ace Lake in Antarctica - Synechococcus sp. Ace-P (PacBio error correction) | ecosystem: Environmental > Aquatic > Non-marine Saline and Alkaline > Saline ...
CACGCCCGGCGCTAGGGTGGCGTGGCCACCAAGCCAAGAATTATCCGTCCGTTCACACTGGCCAGAGGTCGCCGCAGCCATCAGGCATTCTATACCAAGGCCGTTCTCAGCATCTTCGGTGCATCCAAGACCTGCTGGAGGCCGCGTGCATAGCGGCGAAATCGGGTCGCCAGTCCAGATCAGCCGGAGCGGGCCAGAAGGGCCTGGGCCTGCACTGGCGCAGGGCCTTGGCGGCCGCCGTAAGCGGGTGGCAGTGGACAGGCAAATAGCAAGAGGTCGCCACGAGTGCCTCCACTCCCGCCAGGCACCGTGTTCTTTGCGCCACCCTTCTCGCACAGCCCCTCGGGATCCTCCAGGTGCCGCTTTCCCAGCATCTGCTAGGCCACCGCAGGAGAACTCGAACAGGTGGCCACCCCCAAGCAACGAAGGCGGCTGGCTGCTGTTATTCTGAGCGCTTTTGCTGACGTTTTTTCCCACGCAGCGCGCGCCGCCATGGGGCTGGCTTTGAGGGCTGCCAGGTCTCGCGCAGTGGTCTGCTATGCTGCCGGAATCAGCAGCGGCAATCCGGGGCGGCCGACCGCGCCTCGCCCGGGGCGCAGCCAGCGCAGCCTCAGGCGGTTCGGCTTCGAGCAATCGAATCGGTAGAAATTGCTGATGGGTTCGACGGCAGCCGTGGATCACGGCGATCTCCAGCTCGCTCGAGTCGGTTTACGGGCGCGCCGTTCAACAGCAAGATCGAGGGAGTCTTCGGGGGGAGAGTTCAATCGAGCCAGGGCATCACCCCCCAGCACCGGATGCCCGGTTTCCCGCTCCAGCCCAGCGGCGGCCCTTCATCGGAACGGGCAGCGCGGCCGCGGAGAAACCGGTTGATCAGGATGCACGCCGATCAAGGGCGCGCTCAACGGCCCGCAGGAGCATGGGCCAGGGTTGCCGATGATCTGGGCAAACACGCCACCCTTTCGAATGTCGGCCACCAGCAGCAGCGGGCCCCCAGGAACTGGCCCCAGGCCGCAGATTGGGTGAGTGTCGCGGTGCTGCAGGTTCACCCTCCACCGGGCTGCCTGGCCCCCTCCAGCACAGCCGTCCGCCGGGATGGGAAGTGCCTGAAGGCTGGCGCCTGGCGGAATCGCCTGCCAGCCGGGCGAAGCCAGTCGCGGGTAGGTTAAGTGCTCCGCCTGGACGGACCCCCACCGACTGACCCCAGGTGATCAGCTCGCTGCGGCTATCGGCCCTGGGGCTGTGAGCAGCACCGGATCATCGCCACCTCCGGCTCCAGGCCCGCCGCCCAGGCCTGCAAGGGCTTGGCTGTAGGCCATCTCGCGCGCCATCGGGTCGACCCAGGCCATTGAGGCTCATGTTTCTGCCCCTTAGGGCAGGGGCTGGCCACCGCGGCGGCGCAGCAACCCGCCAGAGGGCCGCTGTCCCATCAGTGATTTATCCAGCGCGCACTGCTGGTGCCTCAGCACCATCAAGGGCGTGGGGATGCCCGCAGCTGGCGGCCGCTCAATAGGTCGGGGCGGTGAACGGGGCAGGTTTCTGGTGGTCCGCTCCGGCCAGAGCGGCCCGGGGAATCTACCAGGCCCAGCCGGCCACCAGCTACGCCCCATCGGCGCAGCCGCACGCGCTCAGTCCCAGGCCTGGCCATCCAATCACTCAACGGCGGAGCACACCGTAAGCTTGATCAGGCCAGAGGAAATGCTCCCTCGAGTCCGGTCGGGACCCCATCGAGACGAAACAGAACCTGCGCCAATCGGAGCGTTGCAAAGCGCCTCGCTGCTGATCGCCTCGCCTGCACCTAGCGCATAGAACGCGCCGCGAGAAGGGCAGACAGCCGCAAGAATACCGGCTGGCGCACGGCTGAGCGAGCGGGCGTCACTGATAAGTGCAGGACTGCTTTGGGGAAATCGCTCTCCATCCCACCGATTCTCATTGGATAACCGGTAAAAGCGACGGTCCGAGAATGACAGCCACATGTCTGCTGCCACGATCTGCCGATGCAGGCTCTCTTGCTCGCTTCCGCCTCGCCGGCGCGCCGGCGGCCCTGCCTGGAGCAGGCCGCCCATTCCCACAGCCGCCTACGCCGTCAGTGGCGTTTGAAGTAAAAAGACGTCGAATTTGCGTCCGGAGGCGCCTCAGTGGCAGCAGAAGCTACTGGTGCAACGGCTGGCCAGGGCGAAAGCCGAGCGCTGGCCGGAGCGGAGTCGGAGTGGGAAGGAAGCTGGTGCTGGGTTTGCGATCCGTGCTGGTTTGACAACGAGGTGTTTTGGCAAGCCCGTCGATGCCCGCCGAGGGCGAAAGCCGGCGCTGGCGAAGAATGGCGGGGCCCCAGTGGGCGGAGGCTCCCACAACCGGCCCTGCCTGCGCCGCGGCCGGCCGTACCTTGGCACCAACTGGGGGGCAAGCGACGCACAGTGACCACCAGGGTTTCAATTCGCGGCCCTCAGCGACGCCGAAAATTGACAGCTATGTGGGCTACAGGGAACCATTTGCACTGCGCCGGTGGGTTTTTGCGCTTGAAGGCCGCGGTGGCCTACTGGTGGAGCAGATTGAGGGCTGCTTTCTGCTTCAGCAAACGTGAATCGCCTGAGCCTGCCGCTGTTGCGGCGCTGGTTTGCAAGAACGAGTCATGCCGTCAACGAAACAGGTTGCTGAAGACGTCCTGGAGGAAAGTTGCTGGTTGGTTGAAATCGCTGCTGCTTGTTCCCTGCGGCCCCTGGTTTCCCCGCTGGATTCCGCGGTTGACAGTTTTTGCCAGATCATCCCAGCGGAAGGCCATCGGCCCCGTTGGCGGTTGCTGATCTGGGCGGGCCTGAGGAACTTGTTTGGCTGTCCGCATGCACGACCGTTCCATCCCGGTTTGAAAGAAAGCTGTATCGCCGTTCCATCACTGAGGCTTCCACGTTGGTAAGGCCGTCCCATTGGACGTTTCGCGCCGATTGAGGCTGGCAGGAGCCGTCGAAAAGGCCACGGTTGCACCGGCGAAGCTCACAGGAAAGCGGCTGCCTTGGGCGGATTTGCTGCGAGCCGTTGTTTCGCCAGGCTCCGTTGCTGCCGAACAGTTGCCTGCCCTGAAAGCGCGTTTGCTGACGTTCTGGCTCCCCGTTCCGTCACTCCCAGCAGGTTTGCTGGCGCAGATCGCGACTCTCCATCCGGCTCACGCTCAACTTGAACTGATTTCGAGCGCCTGTTGCCTCGAAGTGGAGACTCAGTCACAGTCGGCGTAGCTGCCGAAAAAATTCGCGGGTAGCGCCAAAGAAACACCTTGGGCGGTGTAGCAACCTCCTGGCAGGCAGATCGCAGACACGCCTTAGGCGGGGAAAATCGATCGTGCTGGCTCTTAGGGCAGCCACAGGCAGCAAGGCCAAGGGCAGGGCGCATAGGCAAGGACGCGGCCGGTGAATGGATGGAGAGGCAACGGGATCACAGCGTTGAATCCTTCATACGTTTAGAACGATCGATCGATCAAAACCTGTCCCAACTGTTTCTCTCAAGGCTGAGGTGATGACAAGGCTGGTCTGGTTTCTGGCCTGACCTCTGAATCTGTTCTGCTGCCATTGAAAAAACCCCCCGAATGCGGGGGTAAAGGGGGTGAATGAACCTGAAACGAATGAACCAGTGAACGTTGGATGTTCGCGAAGATCAGTCGAGATCAGGCATGGCAGGTGGCTCGCCTGCGGTCGATCCCTTTCTCGAAACCGGCCGGGGCTGCGGCGCGGGCCGCGGCCCGCAATGCCAGAGGTGACCGACCAGAAAAGAAGAAGCCAGGATGAACTGGGTGGCAGAGAGCCACTGCTGCACGTTCACGAAGTTCACGAGTTTGGGGGCTCGGTGGATGATGCCGCACGGAGTTGAGGGAGGCGTTTCGGAGCGTGGGTCAGTATTCAGCCGCCCGGCGCACTTGCCAGGGCTGAATGCGTTCTGCTGGAGCTGTTCGAGGCTGAAGGCCCATTTCGGGCCAACGCAGAGGCTCGAGCCAGGGGCCGGCGGAAGTCCCAGAAAACGAGCATGGTTCACCACGAAGATGATTTCAAACCCGGTGGGGGAGCGCATCAGGTACTTAACCCAGGCCGTGGGCCATGGCCGAACCGGTGTTGGCACGAGGCGTTGGTCACGCACCAGGAAGGTGCAAGCTCTGGGCCTGCGAAAGACTCGCATTGGTGGGGCCCGTAAGAACTCGAGGGATAGGCGGGTGGGGTTGTTTGAACCAGATGAAGGTGGAAGCGATGAAAGCTCAATCCAGGCCTCAAGGCGCCGAGGCTGTAGCTCAGGTAGGCCTCCACCGTTCCCAGATGAAGGCAACGACGCTACCCAGCCAAGGGCTTGGTGAATCACATGCCAGAGCCGACCGAAGATGCAGATCAGGCCGACCCAGATGTGCCCAACCGAGATGTCTTCCATTGAAATGGAAACACCCGGGATGAATCAGCCCTCGCCCCAAACGGAGCGCGGTAGAGATACCGAAGATCAACGGCAGGCTCAAGGTGGGGTTGGTGATCATTGCGCAACGTCAACCACCACACCGGTGCCAGGTGTCGTAAACACCGCCCGAAGACAATGGCCTTGAAGACCAGCAGCAAGGCGCCGAACGCCAGCAGATCAGGTGAATAACCAATGATGTTGGCATCTGGTTCTTGTCGCCAGTCCTGGGAGAAGAGGAGGAATAGTTTCTCCAACACTTCAGGGCCACGCAGGGCGTATAAAAGGCCCGCCGAGGCCAAGCACGGCCGGAGCGATTCAGGTGCAGGAACACCGACCACAAAGAGGATAGAGCTGGTGACTTCGCCGCCGGGGCCAGACGCCGTAGCCAAGGGGGCGACCGTGCGGGAACAGGATCAGGCCTGCTCGTACATCGGCTTATAGAGGCTTGTAGTGACTCACCTCGAACAGCATCATCGCGCCTGCCCAGAACACCTCAGGCCGGCGTGGGCACGTGGGCCCCAAGCAGTCGGCCGGAGAGGTTGATCAGGCGGGCATTGCCTCCCACCAGGCGTAAGCGGTGGAGCAAGATCCTTGCCGCCAACGGCAACAAGGGAAGGGATTAGAGAGCGTTCCACGGGGGAAAGGACCTCTTCAGGGAAGACGAAGTTTTCATGGGCTTGGTCTGCCCGGATTGCATCCCAGGCACGCAGGCCTTCATTTCAGAAGAATGTTTTTTTTCTGTAAGAAGGGTCCTCGAATTCCGGGTCTTCAAGCCGCCGCGGATCTCCGTGGCTCACACAAAGGTCATAAACGGTCACGCAGGTTCAGCGCCAGGCCAATGATGCCGATGCTGCGTCCACAGGCCCAATCCACAGGCACGAAACAACATGAAGAAGTGCAGCCAGCGCTTTGTTGTTGGAGAACGCAAATCCCGAAGATCTGGCCTCCAGAAACGGTTGGCCGTCACCATCGAGTAGGTCTCCTCTTCCCTGCGTCGGCTCAAACGCCTTGAAGGTGTTCGACTGATCGGAATCCTCAAACAGCGTGTTCTCCCACCGTGGCGCCCGTGGAGGCCGCACAGCAGCGCACCCGCCCCAGAATCCCTGCCAGCGGCCATCAGTGGGAACGGGTTCAGGGTCCAGTTTGTTGGAAAGCCCTGCAGGAACAGCAGGAAAACGGAAGATGCGCCGCACAACCGAGCTCGCGCGAAGAAACAGCTTGCTTCTGACCCAGTGGTAGATCAGAAGACGCCTACGAACACCGCGATCGGGCCGGAGAAGGCAATCGCGTTGTAGGGCGGATGCCCACCAGGCGAGCAATCTCGAACTGACGCAGCAATGAAGCCGATCAGCGAGAAAGCGCCGTGCAGCGCCACGAATGGCCAAGAGCCACCCCAGCTGCACCAGCGCACAAATGCCCCTGGGCTTCCGGGCCCCAGAGCGCAACAGGCTGTTTGGCCACACGGCAATCGGCCGGGGTGCTCAACCGCTGCGGTGAGAAAATTGCAGCCTTCCAGGTAAGCTGCTGGCGATCCCGTGGGTGTACCACGGGTCGCGAAAGGTGGTGCCGGTCCAGCCAGCCGCCCCAGGGGCCAGGTAGCCGGTGGGAACCAGCAGCAGGCCGGACAGCCCACAAAAACGAAACGGTCGCTTGACCAGTCATCGAGGACGTCAACCATCCCAGGTGCTGCTGGCGCGCGCCCTAGAGCAATCGTCAATGGGTGATAGGCAGGTCGGAAACCCGCTGTCGATGCAATACCCGGCGATGGTAACAATCTGGAGGTGGTAAAGCCGGGGGAACCTTTGCAACGGCCTGACATCGCCGCTGCAGCCAGGGTTTAGGTTTTCTTCCCATTCAGGGCGGCCCGTCGCTGCGGCCCCGCCCGCAGGGCTGCGCCGGGAAGCGAAGATGGCAGGTCTCCGCCCTGCTGCGATCCCCCATGGCTTCGGTCTCCTCCTCGGCCGCCTCGCCGCCCCGGCCCACCGGGCCCTGGCAAATTCCCTCCCAGGTGCTCGATCAGGCGTGCTGGGCTCCCGGGGCCCTCGAATCTGGTTGTCGCCCTGGCTGTGACAGCCGGCGAGCCGGTTTCCTGCTCGCCAGCCCTCCGCAAGCGCTTGGGGAATCGACCTGAAAATGGCCGATCGGCCACCCCGCTGCCCTCGTCTGGTTCCCCAAGGGCTAGTGATGGGGCCCTACGGGATCCGCGGCGCTGTTGCCTCTCCACCTACCTGCTGGGGGGTGATCGCTATCGATGTCGGCGCCGGCAGCATACGTTTCGAAATCAGACCAGTGGCACCACCGCACCATCAGTCGGCCGGGCTTTCGCCAGTGGATTCGCTTCGACCTGCCCGCTGCGCGACACCGGCGGTCAAGGTGGATGTGCGCGATGGGGAATCAATCCCCGCCGCCGCCTGGCTCTGCGGCTTTGCAGGGCGCCGGCGATCTACCTCTGACCCGGATCGGCGAACCCCTTCCCCTGGCCGAACTCGAGACAGAAGCGGTGCTGAGCTGGCTCGTTTCCTCAAGGTGCCCCTGAGGGCGTCTGAATCCAATGGCGATCTCTTTTCCCCGCGTTTCCTGCTCGTCCGGCTTGCTGCTGTTCTCGCCCTTGGGCTCACGGCCTGCGAAGCCGAATCCGGTTCAAAGGTCTCCATCGGCTGCGAAAGTCCCGCAACCAGCCCCTGCCCCTGAGCGGGCCAAGTCCCTGGTGCTCTGCAGACGCAGCCGCGGCGAAGGTGCAGGTTTTCACTCGAACGGTGAGGCGGCGCCCCGCTGACAGCAAGGCAAAACTTCGTTGATCTGGTGCGACGGGGCACCCTACAACAACACCGTTTTTCACCGGGTGGTGCGCGAACCTTCGCCTTCGTGGTGCAGGGCGGCGGTAAATCCCCAGAGTGCCGATGCCAAGGTGCCGGCCAACCTGTACGGAGAACCGCAGTTTTCTTGATCCCAACCCAGCGGCCAGGCCCGCTTTCGTGCCGCTGGAGATCGCCTCAAAGGCGATGGCGGAACCCCGCTACGGCCAGGAGCTGACCAATCCCGCTGAGCGGGGCAGCTGCGCCTGCAAACATGAACGCGGAGGCCCCGCCCGGGAAAAAAATCCGGCCCATGGCCCGCTCGGCTGACCGCATTCGGCCAGCGCCAGTTCTATATCGCGCTCAAACCCCTGGTGGAGCTCGATGGGCCGCTATGCGGTGTTCGGCCGTGTGGCAGGGCCTGGAGGTGGGTGGACAAGATCCGCCAGGGCGACAAGCCTGGTCAAGGCCACCGTGCCTGAGGGAGGGCGGCCCGAGCTGGTGGAAGGGCAAAAGCCCTGAGAGAGCGGAGCCCCTCGGCCGGCACCCGCTTGCTGGACCGCTGCTGATCTTCAGGAAGGCCGTGTTCACGCCTGGCCCGCTCCAAGGGCCACTGCGGTGCGCACGATCTCGAGAATTCCGTACTTTCAGAATCTGCTCCAGGCCAGCCAAACTTGCCTGATCCCCCACCACCTCAAGGATCAGGGCGTGATTGGAGACGTCGATCAACATTGGGCGGAACACCTGCATCAGTTCGAAGGATTTCGGAGCGTCGCTCTCGGCCGTGCCGAGACCTTCACCAACATCAGTTCCCGCTCCACCGAAGGATCGTGGTGAGGTCGATCACATTGAGCACAGTTTGACCAACTTGTTGAGTTGCTTGGTCATCTGCTGCAGGGTCGACTGATCCCCTTCCACCACCATGGTCAGCCGGACACTCCCTGCCTTCGCAGGTCCCAACCGCCAGGCTCTCGATGGTTGAGCCGCGCCTGGCAAACAGACCGAGATCCGGCTGAAGGGCGCCCTGACCGAACCACAACGGAAAGGGTGTGCTTTTCATGCAGCGCTCGCTGGGGCCCGGAATCCTGAGGCCAAATAACGTTGCGGCGCTTCAGGCGCTCAGCCAGGGATGCAGCTGCTGGCTGAACTCGGCCTGGGGCTTCGTCGTGGGGGCAATGCCCCCACCCCTTCAAACCAAGGTCAGGTTCTCGAGAATCGCTTTTGTAAACGCACGCAGTTGGCGCGAGACCCTCAATCGGCACCAAGCCGGTCGGCCTCGCCCCAGAGCAGCCAGCAGGGCGCTGCTGCAAGCGGGCCAGCCAGGGCGGCGGCGGTGGCCTGCCGTGGCCCGCAAACGCCAATGCCGATGCTCCAATGCCCCGCAGCGGCCCAGGAGGCGTGTGGCCGGCGGGTTCCGGGGGCGGCAATCAGCTGACGCAGTTCGCTGTCGCCGATCACGGCGTGGGCGTAAGCGGATTGGATTGCCCGAGATCGAGCAGGGGAGTGCGGGGCGATCAGCGGGACCAGCAACTTCCAGCGGCAACAGCCGGCAGAGCCAGGATCACGCACCACCCGCTTTGCAGCCGTCGCCGCCAAGGGGGGCGCGGCGCCGCGGCACGGCGACCCAGCAAGGGTGGGTCAGGCAAGGTGGGCCGCCGCAACCGGCCCGCACCAGCCGGGAAGAACACGGCGCAAGCTTGAGCGCACCCCAGGCTGCCGAGCGAATGGCCCACCAAGCACAGCCGGTGCCTGCACCACCTCCTTCGAAGAAAGGCCTGCACCTGGCGCGCCCAGAGGCGAATTGTCGAGGCCGGCGGGCCGGTGGGCGGAATCGCCCGAAGCCGATCAGGTCGAGGCCATAGACGCACGCAGCCGCCGCCGCCAGCGGACCCGCCGGTGCGGCGCAGTGGCCGCTGGCCACATGCCAAACCGTGAAATCACAGCAGGGGCCGGATGGCCTGGATTTTCGCCAAGCTGCCGCCGTGGCAGGCCCATCCCCTGCCCACCGCCAAAACCCGCTGTTCGCCCCAATCGATGCCGCTCGTTGCGACAGGCTGGCAGAGGTTGTCACAACCGGAAGCCGATTCCGACGCAGGAGGACTCCACTATTGCGAAAGCTTCCGCCGAAGTGCGTCCTCGGCAGGCGGCTATTTTTCAGCCAGCTCCACGGCCGTCGCGGGAATCTTGGCGTGCTCCTGGCGCGCCAGCTGGCGGGCTGCGGCCGCTGCGGTGCTCGACCTGATGGCCGCTGAAGGCATTCGCGCCCTGCGCTACGGGCCAGGAAAGCCAGGCCCGAAGCGGTGTTTGGGCCAATGCCGCCGACCCCGACCGCTTGGCCTTGCTTGCAGGCAACGCTGGCCCCACTGGCGCTGCGGCTGCCCACTCCCGTTCGGTACAGCACACTCACGGCCCAGAAACTGCTGGGCGCGGCCTGATCCGGAGGGAACGCTTCGAGCTGGTCGTATCTCGTGCCTTCGCTGCCCGAGTGCCCTGCTGCCTCTGCGCCTCGATGCGGTCAGCTCGGCGGAGTGCTCTATGTGGCCAGCAGCGATGGCCGCTCCCCACCGCGGCCACGCCGGCCCGCCGCGATCCGGCTGCTGGGGGCTGCCAGCCCGGGCCCATCCAGCCAGCTGGGAAGTTGGCCCTGCGCCTGCCCAGCTGGGGGTGATCGCCCGCACGGCTGGGCGATGGGTCGGGGGCTGGAGCCTCCTGCCTGAGTTTCAGTGAGGGCGCAACCTTCCGCACAGGCGGTGCGGCCTGCGGCGGCCGGCCTGCCGAGGCGGAGGGGGAGAGGCAGCTGGGTATGACGGCCCTATTGCCACCGCTTGCGGGGACCAGCAGGTGCAGCGCTGATCAGCCTGCGCGCCTGGGCGCCATGCTGCGGTGGCGATCGCCGTGTTTGGCGTCGTGAGCGGACCACTCTGGATCGGCCCCCTTGCAACATGGCCCCACCCCTCACGGCCATGGCCCCAGCTGTCCCAGCCTGGGGCCCCGCGAAGCACCAACCGGTTGCCTCGCTCGCTTGGCCGACGAACGAAGCCTGCCCCGCCCGCTGCTGCCGCACCGCCGAGATCGGCAAGCGACTGGGCGGTGGGCCACCGGCACTGCCGCGCTGCTGAGCGCCTGCGCGGCGACCGGCTGGTCGGCGTCCGCCAGCGCCCTGATTGCCAGCGAGGGTTGGCACCGACGCGCCCTGGCCCCGCGTGGTGCTGGGCGTGGCGGAGGGCTTAAATAGGTAGTCGTTCCCGAACCACTCCCATGGGCCTCAGACAATCTTGCGGCAATCGCAGCGATCTTCTGGGTGCTGATTCCGGTCGCTTGGTCGCGCGGCGCCGTGCTGCTCAAGTTGCAAGAAAGACCTGAACCAGCTGGCCACCCCGTCGGCCCCGCGTCGGTCTTGTCGCAGCTTAGGCTCACCCTTCGGCCGCCCGTGGTTCAATGCAGGTCTGGTCGTCGGTGGCACCGGGAACGCTGGGTCGCCAAAGATCGCCCGCCCGGCGCACATCTATCAGGGGCATCAGGTGCGCTGCATGGTGCGCTCTACCGCGCAAGGCTTCGTTTCTGCAGGAATGGGGCTGCCGAGCTCTACTGCCGCGGCGACCTGCTCGAGCCTGCAGCCTCGACTACGCCCTGGAGGGTCAAGCGGCGTCAATCGACGCCGCCACGGCCGCGCCCAGCCGACCAACCACAGATCTTACACGATCGATGGGAGCGGCAAGCTCAATTTGATCAACGCCTGCCGGGCGGCGGCGGTGAAGCCGCTTCAATCTTTGTGTCGTTGCTTGGATGCCGAAAAAGCAACCGCAGCGTGCCGCTGATGGAGATCAAAATACTGCACGGCGAGCAAGTTGTTATCGAGTCCAGATCTTTGACTACACGATTCCTGCGGTGTTGTGGCCTTCCATGCAGGGGGTGGATTCGGTCAAGTTCCGCCATGCGGTGCTCCGAGAGCCAGACGGTCTTGGGTGAGTCGCCCACGCCCCAAGCCGATCGCTACAAGAACACCCAGACGTGGCCCCGTTTTCGCCGTTGCCTCCCTCGACCACCCCGCTACGGTCCGTCAGGCCTTTGCGTGGCGGCGCGAGGGCCTGGAACCCGGTGAATCAATCCAGCTCGTGTGAGAAGTACAGCGGCCAAGGCGGCGCGGGTGTTTCGGTCAGGCCCGTACTGGATCGCGGCTGGATCAGGGCATTGCCGGCCTTTCTTCGAACCGGGCGTGACTGTGCCGAGCGACTGGCCTTCGACGAGGTGAACCGGTGGGGGATCAGGCCTGGAGCGCCGATGGAGAGAAGCTACGCGGCCTTCGGCTCGTTCCAGCCCGGACCGACCCACCTCGATGCCTACCTGCAAGGAAGTATTTCGGCACGATCTGAAGCGGCTGCGGGAGCTGGATGTGGACCTGGCCAAAGGATGCCAAGAAAAAACTTCCCCATTCTGAGCAGTTCAGGCGTACATATTTCCGTGATTTTTTGCCCGTCACCTCTGGGGGTATCGCCCTCACCCCTCCAGCTCTTGCACGCCAATGTCCATTGGCCCCAGATCAAAACTGGCAGCGCCGTCTCGCCAACTTGAGCAGGAGGCGGTGGATGGAACTGAGATCGTGCTGCGGCTATGAAACTCTTGCTGACTGTTTGGCTTCGATGCTTTTGATTCCTTGAGGATCCCCGATCGCCGCTCGCGCGCCAACCTATTACTAACGGCCCAGTTGCAAACGGAGGCGGGAACTGCAACAGGTGATTCGCTGAACGCTGATCTGCTCAAGCGTGAATCAGCTGAACGCAGGGGCAGCCCTGCGCGAACCGCCTTAACCCACCGGGCCACCTGGCCACCCTTTCCGCCGCCGGCCCTGCCGCCGCGTCCCTGGAGAGTTGACGGCTGGGCCGCCGCGAGCCGACCCCCCGAAGACGCGATTTTCGCCTCGAATGCCTGCCGCCACTGGCCAGGGCAGGCTTCAAGTTGAGCGGCGCTTTGCCGTCCAGTCAGATCATGGCGTGCGAATCAGGCGCAGGGTGGGCAGTCCGACGGCGGCCGTCATGCGCAGGACCTGGCGGGGTTGCGGCTTCGCCGCACTCCAAGCTCAAGCAGCCGGTGGCACGGGTGAAAGGCGGTGCCCGATCGGGGGCTTGCCGGCTCAGCAACGGCGGGATCGTCGAAGCAGGGCGGCCTTCGCCGGCAGGGTGCGCTTCCCCTGCACGATCATCCCACTGGCGCAGCTTGCTGCAGATGGTTTCTGGCGTGACCGTGCCCTCCACCTTGAACCGCATAGCGGCGCAGTGGCCCCCAGCGGGGATCGGTGGAGCCGTTGCCTGCAGGGGGGCCGGAGCTGGTGAGCAAGCAACAGCCCGTCACTGTCGGCATCGGAAGGCGGTCCCGGCGGCATAGACGCCGGGGACAATCATGAACGCAGGAGGCTGCCCCAGGAACTGCCGGTTCCAGGCGTGAACTGGTCAACACCCTCTAGGGCTTTGTGAAACAGCAGAACGGCCCAACGGCCGCTGCTCAGCTTTGGGGGTTGCCTGTTCTGGCGCGCCTTTCCAGGGTTCACCACCCCGATCGGAGATCAACAGCAGACCGAGATCCAGCGATAGGGGCGGAGTGATCAAAAAGAAGGCCTCAGGCGAGGGGTGACCCTAGCCACTGCTGGCCTGGCGGAGGCGTCAATTTAAGCTGATCAATTCTCCGCTTTGAGCACATCAGTCCCCGCAATGATCGAAAAACCTCGGTGGTGAATCGAGAAAGGAAACAGGCAATGGGTTCTACCTGTCACCCTCGATCAGCCCTT
>Ga0163217_1099835_pt1 | contig 12995 bp, 19 predicted proteins | sample SynspAceP_FD_185933 | JGI IMG/M metagenome (GOLD analysis project Ga0163217, IMG submission 185933) | Saline lake microbial communities from Ace Lake in Antarctica - Synechococcus sp. Ace-P (PacBio error correction) | ecosystem: Environmental > Aquatic > Non-marine Saline and Alkaline > Saline ...
GAAGATTAGCAAGAATCGGGTTTTGAGGCACCCACCAATCGCACCCGGCCCACTGGGCATCAAGTACCCGGCCGGCGGGCAACAGCTTGAGGAGGAATACACGAACAGGCCCGAAACAAAACGGCGCCGAAGCCAGCACAGCACCAGCGCAGGTCCAGAGATTTCGTGACCTGATCCAGCACACACCAGGCACCGCAGCGTCCCGGAAACGCCCACCAGCCGCGGTGCAGCGCGGAAGACATTCAGAAAAAACACGCAGGAATACGGGTTCACACCCATGGGTTGGTCCCTGGGTGACCGTTACTGCTCAGAAAGCTTGCACCGCCATGGCCCCCGATTCCGGTCCATTCTTGCCTTGCTCCCGGATTTTCCCATACCGTTGCCCGCGCCGGCCCGCGTTCCCATGCGTGAACCCCCGACAAGCACAGCTACCTGCACATACCCCATTCTGGTCCAGCCGGCCTGCTTCTATTGACACGATCGCGGTATGGTCCCCTTCGGAGACAAAGCCGACGGCGCACTCAACTACGAATCGCGCCAACCTTCCGCTGCTGCATGGAGATTCACAGTGCCCATCACAGGACCGAGCCCCTCCTCACGTGTACCATGGCCGGTGGCACCTCCTTGGCCAACCCAGAGCAGATCGAGCTTGCTCAGCCGCTGGCACTTGCCAGTTTCGGCAATTTTGCTGCCGTGCGCGGAGCGATACAGCATCGGAAAGGACCCGCGCTTCCGATCAGCGCCGCACTCACCCGCACCTCGCTGAGGCGCCGGAGTCACACCGCAGTTCAGCCTATGAGGCAGGCTTAGATCGACCCCATGTACTGGAGAACGCTGGGCAGAGGCCGCCGCCCGCAGGCGACTTGAAGACCGGGCCGGCTAGGGTGGACCCAGGCGCAGCGGCGGGGTCGCTGCGCCAGCTGGTCCGACTGATCAGGCTTGCCACAGGACTGACCACTTGGCACAACGCTTCCGGCCCAGCCGTGGCCGTTGACACACACCCACCTCATTATCGAATCTACTGACCTGAATCGCTCGACCCGGCCAGAGTTATTCGCCTGGCGCAAAAGCAGTGGCACGTTGCCACTGCCCGATCCGGACCTCGGCGGACCTGATGGCACTACACCTGCGGCTGAAAGGCGCGCGAGGTACGGCCACTACGATCTACCACATTACGCCAGGGCCCCGGCCATGTTCACGCCCACAACGCGGTAGTAATTTGAGCGCGGCGGAGCGCTGGTGGGGTTATCGCGACTGGGGACGCCACCTCGGCCCCCCCACCGGACGGCGATTGCCAGGCCACGAACCCGGGCCGCCACTATGGGGAAATGGCACTGCAGACGAGCAAACACCGAGCAAACCACGAACACGGCCGGGCCCGACGCCAGGCCTCACCGCTGAGCAGAGCGCTTTCTGAGCCTAGGTCTACCCGTTTGATGAGCTTTTGATGTAGGGCCTGCGCCGGCGCGAAGGGGTGGCCGATGGCCGCAGATAGCGAATCGACTATCGGCCTCAAGCCACAGCCGCGCACTGGCCTCCGCTGCGGCAGCGGCTGCAGCGTTCCTGTGAAGAGGGCCTGCTGCTAGATGAGGGGACCGCTGGCGCCTCAGTGACCCGACTGGCCTGGCCCTCAAGCAATGCGGGTGCTGCGGAGTTGCGGCTGGTGGATGAGCGTTCTGGTGCCTGCAAAAACCGCAACCTCTGAAAGCGCCTCGATCGCCAGACCACAGACCATCGATCAGGAGCCGGGCTGAACGGAGGCGCGGCTTGCCGAGCCCCGAGCAGAATCGGCGCGGTCCACCGCACCTGGCCGTCGCAGTCGTCACCGGCTTCCGATGCCGATCACAGGGATCGCCACTGCCGCCCGGCAGCCGGCCAGCCCAACTCGCAAGGCACATGTTCGAGCACCAGGGCGAAGCAGCCCGCCCGCTGCAGATCCTCGCCTGGCAGCACAAGCGCTCCTGGCTGATCGGGTCGTTGGCCTGGCGGCCGATCAGCCGAACCGATGCACCGACTGGGGAGTCAACCCCGAGGTGCCCCATCACCCGGGCATGCACTACGCACCAAGGCGATCCAACCACACAAGGGTCGCGTCAGCTCCCTCCACTTTCACGGCCCGCGCCGCCGTCTCCACTTAAGAACCTTACCGGCTAGCCCGCCCAACAGCACTGATCAGCCCGCAAACTGATAGCTCAGGAAAGGGCAGGATCGCAGATCAGCCAGGGGTTGCTTGAACCGGAGCGCTGTGCTCAGGCCCCCGGGCCACGGCGCGGGTGTCAGGTGAATCACTCGTCGAGCGTCACCGCGCAGGGTGGTGGGGTGCCCAGCGCCACCCGCCAGCGATCACCCACAATCAAGCGCCTCAGCGCCTAGCCTCCTCCCTCAGAGCCGGCGAGAGCGCATCCCAGGCGGTTCAGCAGCCGAATCGGGTTGCCCCGCCTGTTTTTGCGCTCCGGATGAACACCGGGACGGATCCTACAACGGCCAACGACAGGCAGGCTTTCTAATCCAGGGCTTGCTATCAGCGCTTTCCGGACTCGGACCGATGCGGCCCGGGACGCCAAAGATCTGGTCAGAAAACCGGCCGAAGGGAAGCACCAACCCACGGGATTGCTCCAGGCAGGCGTCGCTCACGGGTCAACCCTTTTTTGCAACTTGCCGCTGACTTCAGACGTTGACCTTGAAGGTCCAAATCTGTGGCATGCCAACGCAAGGCCAACGAAATCCAGCCGCACACCACCAGCTGCACGGTCCCAGCAGTAAGGGAATGGCCGGCCCCGAAGCCTCCGGGTCAACTCGTCCGGTGCCGGTCTGGCGGTTTTCACCGCAGAAGGGAAGGGATCTTGGCACCCCGTCTGAATTCGCCGGCGGTTTGGGTCAAGAGCAGCAGGCTTGGGGCTGCGAAACTGGAGGTGAACGTTGTTCTTGGCTGCTCGAGGCAATGCACCTTTCAAAAGCGGTGGCAATCACTGGTGACGTGCAATCTCACCTCGACTTTTCATCCACCACGGCCGCCAACAAATGATGTTGGCATCGGATCAACCAGGAGCGTAATGAACCTCGGCGGCATTGGTCATATTCCTCCAGGGCATCGTTACCTTGCCACCAGCTGACGTTGATTTCACGTTTCAGATTGCCCTTGGCCCCATCGATCCCGTGCTTGATCCCAGCAGCGGTTGCTCACTGCGGCCTGGGCCGCTTCGGCTGGCACGCGGAGAGGCCTCGAACCCACGCCAATGCCCAGCAGAGGCTGTGCCGGCCATAACGTCATCACCGAACGCAATCGGCAAAGTCAACGTGACACAGGCCGGGTTTGGTGATGAACGCTACCTGAATGCCCTTCAACCCTGACCAACACGTCGCACTCGGGGCGCGGACGCTTCTCTGCAAGGCGAACCGGCGATCGCATACAGCAGACCGGTCATCTGGGAGACGACATCAGGTGTCCGACATGCTCAGCCAGCCTGGCAATGCCTTTCTCCCGCCTGCTTCTGGCGACACTTGCGCCCCTCGAAGCTGAAACGGCTTGGGACGATGACCCAACGTGAGGGCCGCACGTCCTTGGCGATCTCGGCGAGGATCGGTGCGCTCCTGTGCCCGGTTGCCCCGCCACCACCATTCCGCCGCAATAATAGACCAGATCAGCGCCCTCAAGCGCCGCCGAGCAATTCGGGGCGCGCACTTCTTCCGCCGCCCTTCTGGCCGATCAAACCGGTTGCCACCGGCTCCAAGCCCCGGTCAATTTCCCTGGCCCAACTGCACACCGCTTCTGGGACGCCGAACTGCAGCAGCGCCTGAGCAATCGTGTTTGAAGACCTGTAGCCCACCCCTTCGAGATCGGAGGCGAATCATCCGGTTGAACCGACGTACTGCCGCCGCCAGCCGACCCGGATCCTTGATCCGCGCGGTCTGAAGCGAGGCACGATGAACCGAGTGCTGCGGAGAAGGGGAGTGGGACGGGTGTGGTCACGGAAAGTGCAGAGAATCTGGGTCAAGTGAGTGATGGCGTCAGGTGGCAGTCTCACAAGGCAACGCCCTCATCCATTCAGCACTTTCGCAAGCATTATGTCTGCCAAACGTGAAACCACTCTGTTTAAACCGATCACACTTTTGCTTGACCTGATCGAGAAACAAATGACCAGGTCATATTGAGTCCCGCGGCCGTCAACGTCCCGTTGGTAACCCTTTGCAGCCTCCTGGCGGGGGCAGCCGCAGGCCCAGTTCCGTGCTTGTCGGGATCACTCAGATCAATCGATTGATGGTTCGGCCTTGAGTTGGCCTGCAGCTCCCCGGTGAGGTGATGCATACAGCTCAAGGCGACGCAGGAGCTTGGGCATCGCCGGGCCCAACTCACCTGGCCCAGCGGCCTTGGTCCGCAGCAAAAAGATGGCCCATTCGGCTCGCAAACGGATCTCTTGCAGTGGGCTGCCCAGGCTGTTGCGCCGCTCCAAGCTCTGGGCCAACGCCGACGGTCCACTCCTGCCAAGCCCACGCACGGAGAACCATCGGCTGCGGACTGGGTCCATGGAGGGAGACCTTGCACTGGTGGCTCAGGCTCACCAATTGCAGACGAAAATCGACGTAGCCCCGCTCAGACCAGCCCCTTTCCCCGCTGCGCCCGTGCGCCACGGCCTGGCGGTCGACCAGATCGATCCGCAACGAGGAGGAGCAGCATCAGCCGCTCAACTCGAAACGTTTCTCCACCCGCAGCGCCGCCGCCAAGCCTCTGCTGCAACCTCGCTGGGTGGAGGATTGAGCAGCAGGCGGGAAATTGCAAGCCACGGCGGCCTCAACCACCTGATCACACGGCTCACCTGCCTGGCTGCCGAATCAACGTTCACACTGCTGCAGGAACCGCGCAGGCTTTCCAGCCCAGGCGGAGTAGTCCGTAGCCGAGACCCAGCCGCAACAGGCCGAAAAAGGGCCAATCTCCAGAGGTTGTGGAGCCGCCCCGCGGCGGCTGATCGCGCCCAGCTGCCGCCCCTGCGCTCCACACCGGGAGCTAGGGGCTTTGGGGGGGTTTGGGGACTTTTTGGAGACGTTGGACTCACAGCTCAGCAACGGGAGCGCGCCAATCAAGATCATCCATTCCAGCGGCGGTGCCCAGCTCCGCATCGGAAGAAATCAAAATCCTTCTGTTCGCCATTGCCCGACCAGGCCAGGCGGCAACTGCCCTGGCTTTCTTCGGTGAGCGGCGCGTCAACCGGAGCCGAGGGCCATCCACTTCTCCAGGCAATTTCGAGCTTGCTGATCACAAACTGCCCTGGCGGCTGAGCTGGCCGGCCCCTCGAAGCTGCAGGTGAGCCACGCCCATCGAGCAAGGACGCCGGGCGGCGCCCGCAGCCATCAAAGTTGCGACTCAAGAGCCCTTCAGCCAGCAAGCGGAAACAGGCGCTGCCGACGGCGCTCCAGCCAGCCAAGGGCGGTGAGCATCAAACAAAGACCCACCAAGCAAGAGGGCAACAACAGAGCAAGCCGTGACTCCATAAGGCGCCACGCCTCTCACCATACGCGGAACCCTAGTCTCCCCCGCCGCCTCGACACGGTGCCATCCAGATCCACAAGTGATACAACCGCCTGCTCCCACACGCATCGCACCATGCTGGCTGGTAAGCCCGCAAGCGTGTTGATTTCGTTCAGCCAGAGGTTTTCAGCGCTTTCAATCGAAAAAAAGTCGACCCTGGCCCAGCCCCCCGCCGCACCGCCTTGGGCAGGCCGGATCGCCATCGTTGCAAGTTCCGTCCTGATCCAGCGGGCAACGGGCTGGGATAGCGTGCGGCTCAAGCCAGCGGTGGTAATTTGTCTGGATATAGTCGTACAGTCAGGCCTCGACAGATTTTCACCCACACCACCGACGCTTGCCACGTTGCTGCGGCGCCTGGCCCGCTCGGACGGCAGCACCGCACAATTCGAGTTACCCGCGCCGTTTTACCCCCTGCCCACCTAACCAGACGGGGATCGAAGCGGCCGCCTCTCGCAGGCCCTGCCAGCAGGGACGGCGGTCTGTGGCCCTTGCGATATCCCCACGGAGGAAAGAGCCCCAGGTGCACGGCTTGACGATAACAGGGATAGCCGAGCTGACGCCCAGCCTGCCCAGCAGCTTTCAAGGTTCGGCCTCAACGCTCAGCGGCCTGAACCGCCGCATAGGGGACCTGGGGTAATTCCGGCGGCGGCGAAGGCGGCCTTCATCGCCTGCTTGTCCAGCCCACCGCCGAGCCAGCACCCCCGGAGCGCCACGAACGGCACCTGCATCAGCTTGAAACAGGCTGGATCGTGCCGTCTTCGCCATTGGCCATGCCAAGCACCGGAAACAGAACCTCCACATCCAGCGCTCCTCGGGAGCCCCTGGAAGCCATCCCGTTGCGGAGCCGCCGGGAGATTCGGCAGCCCCGTGCCGGCACGCCCTGGCCCAGCACCACCTAGCCAAAGGGCGGGAGGCCACCAATGGCCCCGCTGGTCGATGTAATAAGGCTTCAAACCTCATAGCGCGCGCATTGGGGCCGCTGCGCAGGGCGCCGAATCACGTGATCGCCGATCGGATCGACTACGGCATGCTCACCTGAGACACCCCCGAACACCAAGCCAAGGCAAGCGGGGGGACGGGGCATAACGCAAGGGAAGGGCCGGATCGGCGCCAAACGTATCAAGCGATCGGGTTCTGCCCAGGGGCAGGGCTCAGCGCACGGCCAGGCCGCTGAGCGAAAGCCCGCACGACTCGATCTGGACCATCACCGATCACACGCTTGGTAGATCTTTTCCCCGCCTGTTTGAAGTTGCCGGAAAGAAGGTGAAGCCGGTTGTGCGGGTTCCGGCCCATCAGCTGGGAGGGATCGCGTGGGTTGCTCCCTCCACCAGACAACCTCCTCGCGCGGCCCAGGTAACGCCACTGCGCCGGCGGCTTCACTCTCCACCAAAGGGCATTGAAGCTGCTGTGAAGCGCCTCCAACCCTTGACGGCCCTCACTCACCTGTCCTGGCCAGGTGGCGCAGGGGTGTTGGGCGCGGCTGAGTAAGGCGCGGTGTTGAGCAGGTCGAAGCCGATCTACTCCACCAGGGTCCCATGGTGGCAGCGGAACTGGGCCTCGGATTCCGCCCGGAAAAAGCCCACAATCGCGCCTCGGCACTGATCGCCGCATCGGCCAATCTGCTGCGGATCGCTCGATGATCCGCTTGTACGGCTGACTGCTGTAGCGGCGCGCATATGCCTTGAGCAGGGCGTTCAATCGCCGCTCTGAAAAAGGGATGTGAAATGTCGCAAGGCCAACGTCAAAACAACCTGCACCAGCGACGCCAGGCGTCGATCAGCCGTCGGTAGAATAGCGGGAGGTGCTGGTGGCGAAGCGGATGCGCTCAGATCCCTTCGACGTCGTGAATGTTGATGGAAAGCAGGTCGGGTGAGCGTGTGCTGACCCGACCCTCGCAGTGATGCTCGGGCAAGTCACCGACGTAGGCCATCAATGTATGGCCCAGCAGGGTGATTCGCGTAGCCCCGAGCCGCCAGAGAGCTTCGATCTCCCTGGCGGATCGTCTCGGGGTCGCACATAGCTCCTGACCCCGCACCGCCGGCAACGCCAATAGGTGCAGCGCTCGTTGCAGCCGTGATCACATACCCAAAACCTGTCAGACCGCGCTGCTCGCGGCGGGCGTGGTGATGTCTTCAAGGATGTGAAAGCTGCGCCGTGGCCACCCATGACTGACCAGCTTCTCCCACCATGCCTCCAGCAAATATGCCCAGGCGGTTGAGAGCGTGCTAGGGGCCCCATGACCAGATCAGTTCGGGCACACGCCGCAAGCACGGCATCTCACCACTACCTGCTGGGCCCCACGCAGCCGGCCACCACGACGGGTGAGATAATGGGATTGCAGGCGTTTGCGCTGGGCCTGGAGGCCACGGTGCTGTAGACCTCCTTGCTCACGTTGTCGCGGATCGTGCAGGTGTTGTAAGAGGCACCAGATCAATGCGCTGTGCCATCGTCCAGGGGGCATAAACCCATGGTTTCGAAGAAATCACCGGCCATCCGCTCGAATCCGCTGGTTTCATCTGGCAGCCGATAGGTGGTGATCCAATAGCTGCCCGGCGCCGTCCATGGGTCGGTAGTCATCCTCTCAGTCTCCAAACCACGGCAAACACTGGGATCCATGCAAGGGCCCTGCCAGCGATTTTCGGCTCATCAAAAGGGAACGTGCCGCTGCCGAATCATCGCGGCACGAACCACCGCTTCGGTCGAACGGCCTGCTGGTGGAGGTGGAGCACTGGGGGGCCTGAATCGGCCAGGGCGAAACCGGCGGCTTCGAAACATGTCATCGTCCACTTCAGCACTGACGCCGTGGCCGAGGAGCGAGCGGTGCTGCCCCCAGCGGAGGGCCTGGGTGCCAACGGCACAGCCCCAGGATACCCATCAGCCTGGCAAGCGCTGGAAAGCCCCTAGCTGGCACCCTCTCGCCACCGCCACGCTGTGGCCTGGATCTGGAACCTGCAAGAACCTGGTGGGGCAAGCGCCTTCGAGCAGCCGCTCTATGGCGGTCCTGGGGACTGGAAGCGGCCAGGCCTGCAGTCCCACCAGCATCCCCTCGCCCAAGGCTCCACAGAATCGTGTCGACCAGGCTGGAACGTTGGGGCAGCAGCGGGCGTCAACTTCCACGATTCGCATAAATTGAAACTGGCACCCCGACGGTTCCAGAGCCAATGACCCCGGGCCCTGGCTGCGCACAGTATGGCCAAGCCCTGGGCGGGGCGCCGATGGGCCGGCAGCCAAAAGCGAGCTCCAGGTGGATGCCATGGCGGTGGACTAGCCACCGCCTGTCCAGCTGATTCACCTGGCTGGCCGAGCAGGGGGTGGTGCTGGTGGAAGCAGCCGCTGCCGCCCTGGGCCGATCCGAACGCTGACACGGCCGGCTTCGCCGCCCTCTGACCACCGCACTGCCCGATCCCAGCTGGTGGCCGATGGAGCTGCGGAACCTGGCCGATTGCTGCGGGCTGGCTCCCCAGTGGATGGGGTGAACAATCAAGTTTGCTCAAAAAAAAACCGCGGCTGCGTGAGGCGTGCTGATGCCAAAGGTGCTCGCAGCCTCGGTCTCAGATCTGATGCCTGGGCCCTCTAATTTATCCGACATGCGCCCTTCTCAAAATGGCGCCGCGGCCCAGTTTGCTGCCCCCTGGTGGCGCTGCCGATCCTCGACAGCCCATCTAACTTGATACAGACCAGCATTCGTAGGGACCACGATCGCCTGAGCGGCGACCTGGTGCCAGCCCTCGCTGGCGCCCGGCCCTGGCGCGTGATCAGCCTCACCGCGCGATGCTGAGCGCCACAGCGCCGATCGAGAGGCTGACTGCTGCACGGGGGAGAGCTCGACAACCTCTCCGGACAAGAACCGTCCGGCCCTGTTGCGCCTACACCGAGGCCGGGCCCGATCGGTGGCGGTGGTGGATCCGGCACGCCATGCCTCGGCGGACAGCTCTGGCAAGGCATCACCCGGGCATCCGGAACGGTCGGTGGCCCGTGGTTGGGACAAGATCGCGTCTCCCTTCGCCTATGGGCCCCACGGGTGGCGCGTGGTGAAGGAACCCATGAAACCCCTTCACGGGTGGAACCTTGCCAGCCGGCTCCGCCAACGACCTGCTGGTCGCCCCCGACGCCGTGCCTGATCCGGTGGCCAGCGCCTGCACACTCTGCGCCCTTGCGCACGACCTCTGAGCTGGCGGCATACAATGCCAAGCCGGCATCGAGTAGATCATGGATCTGCCGCAGGAACCGCCGGGTCCTGAGGTGGCCAGCACCGGCCAGGACCGACTGGCCATGGCGGACCCGGACTCCTCACGCTGGGAAAACCGACAATGAGGCCGTTGGCAAATCGAGACGCCTGCCTTTGTCTGAGCGGTGACCAGCCAGACGCGAGGCGCCCAGGCGTGCGAGCACACCGCTCGTCGAGACACAGGGCAAAGCAAGCATCCTGATTCACCGCGAGAGCCCGGACGTGAGCCCCTCGATACGGTCATCGGGTCGACTACGCCTGCTCGGCGCCGGAGTGGACGCAAGGCGGTGCACGCATGGCCGCCGCAGGGGCCCGGGCCCAACTCCACTTGTTTCAGTGGAAGGCAAGGGTAACGCTCATGCAATTCCGAGGATCCAGCAGACAGCCTGACCCCTAGATCCGCCCGGACTAATCGACCACGAAGCCAAACCCCGCCCTTCTCGCGGCTGCAAACCGGGCCGGGGGCCATTAGACCACTGGTCAAGATAGACCATACACGAGCAATTCCCCTGCCCGCCCACTTGAGCCGAGCTGATCAGCCACCAAAATCCTATCAAAAACGCAATAGACAAAATAACATAAAAAAAAAAAAACATCAACGTAAGCACGCGAATCGGAACCACAAATCCACTACCAAACCATCGGCCGTCGGACCTCAGCCCAGCACCGGCCCGCAGGTGCGCGCCGTGGCACTGAACACGCGCTCTTTCAGCGAAGGGAACCCACCCAGAAGCCACGTAACCACGGCAACGCCCCGCCATCGAGGACTGTGTATATCTTCATCCGGACTTGACGCTCGTGTATGCGGCGCGGAGATATGCTCTGAGGGCAAGGGCTCATGAGATGCGAGCCGAGGTGCGAGGTTCTGCGATTGTGAAGCGACAATAAGGGCGAGCGAAGGAGCGGAGTATCGAACCCACCTGTATGGCGGATCAGCAACAACAAGTCCGTAACGCCAGCATATTAAACACCACTTGAAAGAGACGACGAACCCGTAACCGTGGTCTTTCCAATGTAATCAAGGCCAGCCAGCCCCCTGACTTGCCTGGCGACCATCCGCCATGACGATCTCGATGAGAAACGCTTGGACCACATGCCCAGAGACTGCGCAGGTCTCAGGGCGAAGTGGCGCCCAGTTGGCTCACTTGGGCCTTCCACACAAGTCCAGGTCCGCACCGATTTGAAACGCCACTTACTTCCGAACAGCTGTCGAGAGGGCGATTGGCGAGGTCTGCGGGCCCGATGGCCACTAACCGCCAACCAGGCTAAGTGCTTGCTGATCGCAAGATTGAAGCCCGGGACTGATCAGTGGCAACAGCGCCAGATAGCATCGGAAAGCCTGGCTTGGGAGAGCAGAGCAGCCGAGCGCCAGAAACTTCGGCCGTATCGCCTCATACCAGACAGCAGAATTCGGACGAGCCTTCCAGATCACGTGCTGACCAGAGCCGCACTTCCTCAGCCCTTCCCCACCAAACTAACCTACGCCCATCACCTTTGCGCGGGGGCAGCGCCATATGTTCTGATGATCCTGAGGACCAGTCCAGTTTGGCACGGCCAGCAACGTTTACCCGCACCCGGTCATACCCTTAATTCAGAGAAGGCTTGGCGAGCGACAGTCCCGATGGACGAGAGACCCGAGTTGGTAACACCGCAGCGCAAGTGAGCCACGCCGGACGGCCTACCGCCATATGAGGCTGACCAGCGCAGACCTGCATCGCACCGCTGCCGCAGCGGACTGGCCCGCGCCGGATGGGAAGGACTGGTGAGCGTGCGCACATACGGCATGTCAGCCGGCCGGATCAGCCACATCAAGCCGCCTACCCACAGCCCCCCCCAGACCGGTGTAGCTGTTTTGTGCCTCGCTGGCGCTCACGCCCACTGCACATATACGAGGCTTATTTCGAACTGACAAGCCCCACATTCGCCCCACCTCGACAATTATAACGCAACGCCCTTTCACTACCTGGGAGCGCCACCTCCAATGCTGCACCAATGAAGCCTGCGCGCCCTGGCGGACCAACACAGCAACAGGAGCACTCGCAGCTGCTCACAGGACCGCAGAGTATGTGCTGCAGCGGGGCGAACGGAGGGATGGAAGGCGCGCCCTAGCCAGGCAGGCGTGCGGCCAGGGGCTCCACGCGGCCACGAATTGCTCGCCAGCACAAATGTGGAAGAACAGCGCCCGGGCCCTGCTGACGGAGGCCAGCTGGGAGGTCCCTGCTGGACGCTGCAACAGCGCTGGCAAAGCAAGCGGCTGACCCCTGCTCACAAACAAACTGGTGGGCTTGGTCCGGCGGGCGACCTGAGGGGACCGACCAGACCATAGGCGAGGGGGCGATGGCTCGGGACTGGCAGGCAAGGCTCACGAAAACAAATCACAAGATTGTGAGTAAGCGCCCGCAGAAAAATAAAGAAGGACTCACGCCCCGGGCCGCCGGAGGCCAGGACTGATACGTACGAGAAAAGCAGAGACTGGGAGCTCCCCTAGCGATGCCTGGCGCTTCGGTGGGGTTCTCGGCGCCCCCCTTCATCAGCCGCCCCATGCCGGCGAAGCCGAGCCGGATTGCAGGCTTCTGCTCGCGCTCTGGACTGACGACGCCATTGGCTGCGGTTGTCCGACCTGCACGTCGATGAAAAGAAACAAGTCGCGCCAAGGCCGCGAAGGCGGCAAAGCGCTGGCAATGGCAGCGCGTCCGCCCTGGTGGCCCGTGCTGGTGCAGGGAGCAGCGGATAATCGCCACCTTTCCCCTGTAGACCTGCAGCATAACAGCGCCAGCATCGTCCCCAGCGTACCAGACCGCTCGCTGCTTGGACCTCGCGCCAGACGTGATTCGCTCGAGGCGGGTCTGGCCCGGTGGTGGCCCTGCCATCCCACCAACCTCTTTGATTGCATGAGAGGCCAACCCACAGGTGGGACACGGCCGAACCTACGCGACCATCGATGGCGCCCGATCTGCCGACCCAAATTCAGCGGGCGCGGCGTGACTTGTGGCAATTGGTGTGAGATATTACACGTCCAGGATCCGCCTGGTAATTCCAGGCTGGTGGATTTTCGATCCGCTCGAACCATTGATTCGCGGCATGGTCCGGTGAACAGACGACCCAACTAGGCCCCGATGGCAAACGCCAGGTCTGATGCGTTCACCCACCACAGAGCTCGCGAGGCCACAGCGACAGATAAGCTGGAGGCGTGGCGCCTGGGCACGCGGGGTGCTAGCGCGAAAAGGGCCGCGAACAGATCGC
>Ga0163217_1034981_pt1 | contig 12994 bp, 18 predicted proteins | sample SynspAceP_FD_185933 | JGI IMG/M metagenome (GOLD analysis project Ga0163217, IMG submission 185933) | Saline lake microbial communities from Ace Lake in Antarctica - Synechococcus sp. Ace-P (PacBio error correction) | ecosystem: Environmental > Aquatic > Non-marine Saline and Alkaline > Saline ...
CAAAAGCAAAAGAAAGGGGGGAAGAATTTTTTCCCCCGGCCGAGGGGCGGCGCTTTTCCCAACCGCCCCCCCGGCCCCCCCGGACCAAAAACGCTGGCTGAAAGCGATCCAAGGCCCAAGCCCCCAAGCACCCCCATGGCAAGAACGCCAATCCCAATCAGAATGTCCGAGCTTGGGCCGGAAAATCGAAGTTTTCCGGCGCTTGTGGGGGCCTCGATGTAAAACTCCCCGCCCCGCGGGGCCCAACATTGGTCCCAACCGCCCATCAAGGATTTGTGAAGATGCGATCGGCTTCGGCAGCAAATCTTCATCTCGGACCCGCTTTCCATCGTTCGGTCGTTTGGATCCCAGTGGTGGTTTTTTTTCCCAAGCTGCTGGGCATCACTTTTCGCCCCCAGGCCCTTGAAAACGCTGGATTGTTGGTAATGTGGGCCATGTGATGTGAGGCCGCCAAGCAGGATAACAAGCCGTGATCACGAGAGGGTGGGTGTTTTGAGATCCTGCTCGTTGTAAGCAATAGGTCGTGATTTTTTTAAAACCTGCGGCTCCCAGCTTTGAGAGAGGCGGGCAGGCGATGTTAGATTGTAGCCACCTTCCAGGCAGAGTTTTCCTGGATAGCGATAGAAGAAGGTGAGTAAGCAAGGTGCGGATGTGGGCGCCATCCACAATCGGCTCGGTCCATGATCACGATGCGGTGATAAACGCAGGGCCGATTCGTTGAACTCCTCCCCCTTGATTGCCCAAGCCCCAAGCCTGGTGGAATTTCAAGGGCTGATTTCGGTGGGTTTTTTTAATAGATCTCTGGCATCGTCGGTTTTCTCGATGTTTGAGGATCTTGCCGGGCGCAGCGGCAGGATCGCCTGGAAGCGCCGATCCCGGCCCTGCTTGGCTTGAACACCGGCGGCGTCGCCCTCCACCAGGTAGATCTCGATTCGGAGGGATCGCGGGAGCTGCAAGTCAGCCAGTTTGCCCGGCAGGGTTGGAGCATTCATCCAGCACCGATTTTACTGCCGCACCAGCTCCCTGGCACGTCCGGCGCGGCCCTCAGCAGCGTTGAAGCCCTGGATCGCATTTTCTTCCAGGATCAGGTCGATTCACCTGGGGATGGAATTCCAGAAATTCAAATCAAGCGATTCGCCCACCACGCGTGTCCAAACGATGGCCACGAACCTCGGTGGTTTGCCCGAGTTGTTTTTGGTCTGGCCTTCGAATTCAGGATCCGGCACCTTCACCGAGAGCACAGCGGTGAGGCCTTGACGCGGAATGTTTCCCTCGCCGGCCAGATTTGGAATCGGCCGTCCTTTTGCGTTTGCCGCGCTTTTGGCAAAGGTTGTTTTGAAGTGCGGGTGAGCACCGTTTTTGAGGCCCTCGATAATGGGTGCCCCCATGCGACGGCTCCGGATGTTTGTTGGCGAAGCCGAGGAATTCTTTGTCGGAGTAGGCATCGACGGCACCACTGCAGGGGGCTTTCACTGAAACGCGTCCTTCCTCGTTTGTTGACGTAGAATCGATGTCCGGGATGGAGAGGATCCCTTGCCCCGATCATGTAGGTCCACATAATTCGCGAATGCCGCTTCGTAATGATAGATCTCCTCAAATGGCTTCACCCTCAGGGCTCAGGGCTGCCGCCCTTTCGTCGCGGAAAAGACGATCCCGCACCCCGCCGTTGAGGTAAGGCGCCAGCTCGCGCAGGCGGTCCTGAGATGGGTGGCGTAGTCGAAGACGATTGCCCGACGGTGAAGTCTCGGTGTCGGGCCCTTTTGAAGCGCCACGGCTTTGGTGGCCGGTTTTTGCCGCTGCTGTCGCTTCAGAAGCGCATAATCCGATCGGTGTTTGCCCTGCTCAAAAGCGCTGGCGGGTGCACACTGGCCCTGGCGGCGCACGGTGGAACTTTCCACCATTCGTCAAGGGCGTTGACCACCGAGATGCCACTCCCCGTGCAGACCGCCGGACACCTTGTAGCACGCCACTGCCGAACTTGCCGCCGGCGTGCCAGCACGGTTTCAACACCGTTTCCAGGGCCGACTTGCCGGTGCGGGGATGGATGTCCGGTTGGGGATGCCGCGGCCGTTGTCGGGTGACTTCCACCGAGCCGTCGTCGCAGAGGCCCGAACGAAGATTTCGTCGCAAATGGCCGCGAGGGCCCTCATCCACAGAGTTGTCGAACACCTCATAAACGAAGTGTGGTGGGCAGCCCCTTGGCCCGGTGGTGGCGATGTACATGCCCGGCGCTGCGCACCGGTTCCAGCCCCCTTCAAAGGACCTGGAATCTGCTCGCGCCGTAGGCCGTGCTTCGATTCTGGGAGGGATCGGTCCATGGTCAGAATGCTCGCGCTGGCGCCGGTCGGTGGAAACGGCCTAGCCCCAGGCGGCGATGGGCCAGATCCTGCGCCAGCCCCCATCGGCGAGATCATCTGAATTGGGAAACGCTGAGATTGGAAATGCGAGGTTGTGCGGGCTTCAAGAGGACGCTCAAAAAGGCAACCAATCAAGAGGTTGACTTATCACCCCTGGGCCCCCCTGAAGAGGCTCCCAGGGGGCTCTGAAGAGCCTGTTTCGGAGCGTATGGAGACCAACCATGGCCTGGACTGGTCTCCTGCTCAGTCCCCCTGTTTTCGCCTCCGCCCAGCGGCGCGACCCGATGGCCTCCCCAACCCCTGCCCGTTGATCGTTCTGCTCGGCCACGTGCCGCCGGCAAGACCCGACCTGGCGATCGAGATCGCCGCGGCGCCCTCGACCTGGGCTGTTCTGTCTGTGGATTCCGCCAGCTCTTATGCCGGCATGGACATCGGCACCGGGCCCAAGCCCACAGCGCTAGCAAGCGGGCCCGGGTACGCCATGAGCTGCTCGAACTCGCTCACCGGATCGGCCGATCAACCCTCCACGACTTCCGCAGGCGCAGACCGGCCAGCACAGATCGCCCGCCGAGGGGGAGCGTCGGGTATGGCCTTCCTGGTGGGGTCGGAAGCGGCCTCTACCTACAGGCCCTGAATCCAGGGACTCGAGCCCCCGGCCGTGCCACCCAGCCGGCCCTGCGTGACGCAAAGCTGGGGCGCCTGGTCAGGCCAGCTGCCACCACCTGCTTTGCCCAGGCCGACCCGATCGCCGCCGCCCGATTGCCGCTGCCGAATTCGGTGCGCACCGTGCGCGCCCTGGAGGTGCTCATGCACCGGCCCGCCCCCTCGACGGCCAGCGCAAAACGCAATCCGCCTCCCTGGCGCGTGCCTCGAACTCGGCTCGATCCCACCTGACCTGCCCAAGCCGCATCGCCGCGCGCAGGCACCGCCAGTTGTTCAGCGGCGGCCTGCTCGAGGAAAACCGCCGCACTGATGTGGTCGCTACGGCGAGGCTTTTGCCGCTGCTCGACACGATCGGTCTAATCGGAAGCCAGGCGACCCCTGGCCGAGCGACTCAGCGAAAGCCGAGCCCATCGCTCTTACCGAGCGGCCGCAACCCCGCCAGTACGCCAAACGCCAGCGCACCTGTTCCGCCGCCAGCACCAGCCCCTCTGGCTCGAAGGCCAGGATCTGCTGGGACAGGCCTTAAGGGCGGTCAAGAAGCGGCCAGAGTGAAGGGTCTGGGTGTTTCCCAGGGATTGATCTGTCGATCAGCTCTCGGAAATTCAATGCCTCTTGTCCCTCCCGCCCAGACGATCCTAACGAGCGGCAAGCCTCCGCCTCCGTCCCCTCCGCTTCTTTTGAATGCCAACCGTCGTCCCCCGTTTTTGATCGCCGCGCTCAGCGCTGTGCGGGAAGCTCCCCAACATCAAAACGACCGCATCAGTTTTACCAACCCCCCCATTGCGGGGTGGTCGATGCCGACGGCAGCCAGCTTCGGGGGTGATTCACCAGGGAAGGCGGCCCTGGAGGTGGCCAAGGAATCGGGATCTGGATCTGTGCTGGTCAGGCGGGAGAAAGGGCCGATCCGCCGTCTGCCGGATCATGGACTACGGCAAGTTCAAATTCGAGCAGGAGAAAAAGGCCGCAAGGAAGCAAGAAAAAATCTCACCAGACGAAGTCAAGGAGGTGAAGATGCGCTACGCAAGATCGACTCCCACGACTACCAGGTGCGCATCCGCCAGGCCCGTCCGCTTCCCTCAAGGACACGGTGACAAGGTCCAAGTGCAACGGTGATCCTTCCGTGGTCGGGAAATCCAGCACACAGCCTTTGGCTGAAAGTGCTGTTGTATCGCATGGCCAAAAAGACCCTCGAAAGAGAGCGCTGAAGAATCCAGCAGGATCGAAGCGGGAAAGCCGGCAACATGAGCATGTCCTCACCCCGCGGCAAAACTCCACTCAACAAGGAGAAGGATGCTGCTGAACCTGGCAGCCAAAGGCGGTGCCGCACCAATTCCCTCACCGGTGCGTCAGATCACCACGGCCGACCACGCCCCTGCCGAGGCCGTGAAGCAGGCTCCTGGCCCCAACCGGCACAGCCCCGTATGCCAAAGGGGGAATTGTCACCGGGACCAGAACTCGTAGGGTGGCGGCAAAAGCTGGCTAGGTTCCCAACCGGCGTGCGATTCCACATCCAGCAGGAAAGCGAACATCCCGGCGTCGACCCAGGTAACACCAAGAATCTTGTTTTTCGCCATCGCGGCGCGCCACTACCCGCCCCGCACCGGGCTGGCCCAGCACCCGCCAGCTGGCGATGCAGACCGGCCTGCAACGCAACACAATCAGCAGGATTCTACCGCCAACTCGAAAAATGACGGCGTTGTAAGAGGCCATGGGCTGGTTCCCGGCATTTATGTGCGCGGCGCAGCAGAAGCCCCGCCGGCTCAAGGGTGCCGCCGGGCTGCGCAATCGCTCCGCCCGACATTGACCGGAAGTGCGGCAGTCGGTCGACGCGGCTGCTTTAATGCCGGTTGCACCCTGCAAGCAAGCCCGCGAGCCTGATCACCCGCGAGATCCGACTGGCGCCTGCGCTGGCGGCGACCCGGGTGCTGGTCTCCACACCCCGGGAGGACATCGGCGCCCTTCCCTGCTGATCGCTGAGGAGCCTGGGAGCCTGTTCTGAGGTGCCGTGGAAGTGGTGCCGCTCGAGAGCGTCGAAGCGGTGGCTCGAAAACCTCCAGCAACGGCACCGTGGTGACCAGGCCGCTCTTCCTGCAAGACCGTTCGAAGAGCTGGCCCAATCGCTATGGTGTGGCGGGCGGTGGCCCGTCGACCTCAATGATTTTTTCCGGCCACGTCTAGCTCGACCTTGCTCAAAGGAACTTGCGCAAACCGGCAGCTGCGTGGGCTGGTGAGCATCAGCCCCGGCATCCTGCGGGCGGCCGAAGGTGATTCTGGCACAGCATGCGCGGCAACGAAATCTGCTGGTGATGACGCGCCAAACCGGATTGTTCGGCCAAGCCGGCCTGCTGGCGCTGCTGCGTGCGCCAGCCATGTGGCTCTGCGACAGGCCCAGTTTGCCGCTGGTTGAGCAGACCCTGCGCCAGAATCGTCCCAGCTGAATGCGCCTGCCCCAAGGTGCGAGAGCTGGTGCCTGCAGAAGCTACCTGGGGGCTGCCAACCCATCGAACCTGCCCTGCGTAAAGGAGTCGGCCTGAAACCCGTCCCCCGCCCGAGCGGCCCTCCTTGGATCGGGGCAGTCAGCCCAGGCCGGCTGAGCTGCCTCGCCACCCCCTCCCAGCAGGCCTTCCCCGTTCTTCTCCCACCGTCCACCTTTCCCCGTCTGCCTTGGGTTTCCTCGTTCCGGCAACTCCTGAGCAACCGTGGCCGCCGATCTCCGGATCATCCGCGAGCGCGACCTGCGCCCGTGGCAACCTGGAGAATCCTGCTCTGCTATCCCGGGATTCCACGCCTGGTGCGTGCAATCGGTTCAGCCCACCGGCTCTGGCGCTGCCAGATTCCATCTTGCTGCCGCGGCTGCCTCTCCCAAGCTGGCTCCGCCAGCCCTCCACCGGCGTGGAAGATCCACCCCCCGGCGCCAAAGGATCGGCTCCGGGGTGTTCAATCGACCACGGCAATGGGCGTGGTGGATCGGCGAAAAACGCTCCGAGATCGGCAAACGCGCTGCCCTCCGCTCTACCAGGGCGTTACCTGGGCGGCATCCGGCAAGGTTGCACCGGTGCAAGCGTCACCCCCACCCTGGGGGTAAGAGACGAGTGGTGGTGGGCGCCGGGCGGCCCAACGGTGCTTCGGGGCGAACTTCAGCGGTTGATCCGAACACGCCGCATGACGGCGCTGTATCGGTGGTGCTATGCATGACGTTTCAACCCGACAGCACCGTGGTGGGCAATCTCGGCCGGGTGGGTTGCACAATTCGGGGGCTGCAATTCGACCCCTGCCCACTCCACTGCGGATCGGAAGCCAGTTGTGATTCGCAATCTGATTGGAGCGCATCCGACGCGCTCGAAGGCGACCTCAGCGTCTGCAGCACTGTCTGCGCGAGGTGGGCGCCGGGCGTCGCTGCAGGAAGCCCTGCGGCGGCACCTCCCAGGAACCTCAAGGATCGCGAAATCATCCAGTTCCCTCGCCGAGGATGCTGCAGTGATTCCCGGCGCCACGCAGCACCAGCAACTGAGCGGGGCGGGCCGCTGGGCGGCTTTCGCTTCAGCCGGTGGCCGCACGGCCGGCTGTTTTTCCAATGCGGGCTGGAAAACATGAACCATTGCAAATAGATCACATTGGCGGGCGCATCGAAGTCATCGATGTCGAGGACATGTCGTAGCCCTCGTTCTTGTATTCGATGCAAAGGGGATCCTTTCTGGCCGTAGCCGCGCAGCCCCACCCGATTCACGCCAGGGCGTCCCCATGCCTGGAGATGCTAGCGCCGGGGTGTCGATCTGCTGGAGGAAATAAAGAAACGCTCGGCCTCCGGCGCAAATGCAAAGTTGGGACGGGGATTGATCGCACCTGGCTTTCCTTTGAGGTCATAGGCATTTGCGCAAAAACTGCTCGCGCAGGAAGGCCTTGAGCTCTCCAATCCGACCAGCCCTGCAAACCTGCTCAGGCGTGAGATCGGCCAAGCCAGATAAACGAATTCCCTGCACTTCGAAGACCACCGGGCCAGATCCCACTCCTCGAGGGCAGGTCCGGGTTGACGTAGCCTCGAACGACGTCGTCCATGGTGCGCTCCCCGTAAAGCCGATCACCTGCAGCTTCACCTCCCGGCCCTCCACAGAACACGGCGGCCCGTTCCGGCATACACGGCACGCCGCCTGGTTGTTTCATCAACTTGTCGTACTCGAACACCTTCTTGCGATGTCGTAGGTAAATAAGGTTTCGACCCTTTTTCTGTGCTCCCGTCGAGCGAGCGGGTGAGCATGCCCGAAATTCGATCGCATGTCCTCTCCCACCCGGAACGGCATTCATCAAGACCGGCCACCCGATTCCCACCGGAAGATGCGGCAGGAGGTTGTCTTCCAGCGAGAGAAGAAGCCGGGTTGCTGCCGCGGTCCCCCTGGCGGCCCGGCTGCGGGCCACGCAGCTGGTTTTCCACCCGTCGCGAATTCAATGGCGTTCGTGCCGAATTCACGTGCAGGCCGCCGGCCTGCCGCACCCGTTTCCTCCTCCTCTTGGACCACGCCAATCGTATTCGGAGCCCGCACCCGGTGAATCAGCTGGCCGCAGGCTCTGGATCTGGGCTAGTCGTCGGTGGGGGCCTTCTCGGCCGTCCTGGGCGATGCGAGTCTTCGAGATTCAAGCACCGAGAGGGCCCGATCGCCCCAAAGGCCTGAGCCAGTTCCCCTTGCACCAGCGTCCACCAGGGATGTGTTCGGTGTGCGGCGTCGGTGAGGGCCGCAAAGGGGTAAGAGGCGCGAATGGCGCGGGCCTCGCTTGGGGGCAATGGCCAGCCGGAGGGGTGCTGCCGGAAGCCACCGCCCGGCAGCCTCCCGCGCAAGTGGAAACGGGGGGACGGTCGCCCTCCTCCGGACGCACCAGCGGGCAGCAGTCACCTGCGCGCAGTTTGAGGCGGGCCATGTAATCGCTGTTGCCACCGAGGATGATGTCCGTGCCGGGGGTCCGGCCATGTTGGTGGCCGATCGTGACGGCCACCGGCCCGGCCGGCGCTGGGCGATGATCTCAGCCTCCGCTCCACGTTTCGCGGCTTGGCGTTAACAGCCAGGTTGTGGGGGATCCCCTGGTTCGCAAGAAGGGTAACTGGGGAAGCAATTCTCCTGATTTCTCCACGCTGGTGTTCCAACCAGACCGCCGGCCGATCGGGCCGGGTGGATGCCAGCGGTTTCGCGCGGCCCAACGCGCGCCATTTTGCGGCCTCGTTCTTGTACACGCTGATCACACCAGATCCAGGCGTGAACGGGTGCGGTTGTGGGTACAAGAACGGTCAGCTTCGAGCCTTGTAAAGTCTTCCGTCGAATTTCCACTTCTTCGGTCTTGGCGGTGCCGGTCATGCCAGCCAGACGCGGATAGAGCAGGAAAGAAATTCTGATAGGTGATGCTGGCCAAAGAGTCCCTGCGTTTCGGTTGAGATCGCCAGGTTTTCCTTGGCTTCAATCGCCCTGGTGTTGGCCGTCGCTCCAACGGCGCGACCATGGCATTACCCAGCGACCAGTGAACTCATCGAACGAAATCAGCGGCAATCCTCCGCCGGGCACGATGTAGTTCACAATCACATTGATGAACAGGATTTGAGCGCTTGAGGGCGTTTGGTAGATTAGTGAGTACCCAGGATCTGGCGAGGGAATCCGAACAGAAGTCCCTGAACATTTAGCAAGCTCTTCTGCTTCCGCGTAGCCCCTCGTCGGTGAGGCCGTCACGTTGCCGCTGTTTTTCCATGCTACCAGTCGTAAACTCGACCCTTTCGGGTCGCTATCCCGTCCTTTTGAGGTTCCTTCCGGCCCGCCGTAGCTGATTCGGCGATCTCCGGCAGCCACCGTCGATACTTTTCCTGGGGCTCTTCGATCTGGCCTGAAATGATCAAGGGTGTGCGCGGCTTTCATCCCACCGCACGAATGGAGTATCGACCTCTATCGATGTGCATAATTGAAGCTTCGTTGTACTAGCCCGTCTTCGATGTCGTTGGGACAGTTGTCTCGCGATAGTCAGAAGCCCAGCTCACTTTTGGTGGCATAGGTGAGTGTCCACAGCCGATAGTTTGCGCGTCGCTCGGACGGGGGCATGTCCTTGTCTGGAGTCAGCCCCACGTAGAGGCCCACGGAAAGCGATGCCCACCTGGCCCAAATCCACTCGGCAAATCGCGGCGGGCCAGGTAGGTCGTTCACGGTCACCACGTGCCACCGGCGCCGGTGAGGGCGTTGAGGTAGGCCGGCAGGGTGGCCACCAGGGTTTTTTGCCTTCGCACGGTCTTTGTTCATTTCGGCGATCCTGGCTTCGTGCAAAGCACCAATGCCGCCGATCAGCTGCACGTCCGAAGTGGCGCATTGCCCAGCACCCGCTTGCCGGCTTCGCCACCACCGCAAAGCTTCCGGCAGCAACTCATCAAGCAGCTGGCCGCTGCCTGCCGGGGATTCCGACTTCAGCCAGCATCTTCCTTGAAGCTGGCGTCCTGCCACGCAGCTGGTCGTCGCTGTATGGGGCGATCTCCGCCTCCTCCAGCAGGTTGATGTCCGACGCCGGGGCTGAAAGCGCTCAGCTGCGCGGCATTGGGATCACCGCAGTCAGGAATTTGAGCAATTGCAGCGGCCACCTTATTGGCTTCAGCTTTATTCACCGCTTGAAACCCTCTGAACGTATTGACGAAGCAATGGCAGGGCAAGGGGTTTGCTCACCAGCGTCCGCTAAATGAGAGGCTCAAGGCAGGGTCTGCGGGCAGATTGAAAGGGGCTGCGGCCGGTGAGCTTGAGTATGGCAGCCGGCCCTGGAACCCATGCCTGCCCGCCCCACCCACCTGCTGAAGCTGTGTCTGGCCCTGCGGCCTCAGGCCTGATCGCCCCAAACGGAACCGCTGAGCTGCGGCTGGCTTGGCAGTCTTGGCGCCCTGCAGCAGTTTCTCGATGCCCCACAGCTTCTGGGCCTTGCGGGCGCAGCGCCACGACCTGCGCCGCAATGCTGGGGGGCAGCAGCCGCGTGGTGAGTGCCTGGAGGGAGGGCGATTGCTCGGCTTGGGCAAGCCCCAGCGATGGGTGTTTCCGAAGCCTCGTGCTCTGGGACGTGTGGTGTGCCGAGGCAGAAGCCAGGGATAGGGGCTGGCCGCAGCAATCGCGAGGAGTTGCCCTGCACCGCACCCGGCGATCAGGCGGGGCCGAGCGGATCTTACCTGATGAACGACCCAGGGAGCTGGCTTCTAGCGAGCGACTCGGTTTCAGCTAACGGCCGAGAGGCCCAAACCTTGCTGTGCGCGACCGATTGGCTATTCAAGCGATGAAGCAGATTCGACACTCTCGACTTTCTCCACTTGGCAAGGGATGCTCTAACCAACTGAGCTACATCCGCGATTCGGACGCTTTGCCGCCGATCAAGAGCATGGCCCTAAAGGGTTGCCCCCCAGTCAAATCAGAAGGAGCTGGTGCCGTCCGTGGGGTCGTAAGTCTCAAGTCCATTGAACCGCGTTTCCGTCAGAGCCTCTGGAAACAAATCGGGAACTCTGTGGACCCTGGCAAACCTAGGGGGAATTCAGAAGTCTCAGCAACGATTGGCTTCTGGCTGTTTTCCGTACCATTGCCAGCAGTTATTGAAATGTTCGTGGGGAACGAACTGCCAAGCCGGGGCCTGGATCTGTTGAAAGCCGGCCAGCCTCAGCATAGGTTTGAGCGCTTGCTGTTCAAAAATCGCCAAGGCACCCGCCTTAAGTGGTGCACATCAGAAATCTAAGGGACGACTAGTCATCACTTCGAAAAGACCTCCTTGCGTCTTCGCTTCCACTTCTATTATGCCACCATATTCAGGGAACCCAGGGCTCGAAGCCAAATTGCTTCTAACTGGCTAAGCAATTTAAATAGCACCAAGTCAGATGCTGGCTCCTGCTACTACGTGGACCTGGAAAACACCACTCTGAACCATCTGATACCACTCAGGGACTGAAAACGCTAATCATGAAACTACAAAATCCAGTCATGGAGCTGAATCAAAGTAATTCCCAGCAAAGCTGCAGATTTATTCATTAAGTTTGGGGAAACCACTCTATTCCTCGAATTCTAATACAATAACAAATGAGACAACACAGCACTCATCGCCGCATCCACGCGCCAAGACGGGGCATATTTGCTCGCCCATCTACTTGAGTCGGGTTACCGGTAGTGGGGCAGTAAGTCGCGATTGCCCAAAGTAGTGATACCAGTCGTCTGCGCAGGCTCGTCTCGGCCGATCAAGACATTGAGCCTCATACTCCTTGGCCCCCAACAGATTTCCGAAAGCGTGCTTAAGGCACTGTCCATCTATCGAGCCAACTGAGTATATAACCCTTGCCAGGCAAACGAGTGTGGGGCCTTCTTCGTTTTGAGCAGGCTGTTTGAATGCATGGAGTCAATCCGCCAGTGTGACGGTTAATTTTTTAGAGGTGCTAGCGCTACCTTGACGCAACCAACACGTCTCTTCAGTGCTGGCAGCTCGGAGTGCTTCGGTGATAACCTCAGCTGAAACCGGCATGAGACAGAACGAACTGCCTTTCGCATCCCAGAAGCCCCTATGCGTCGCCAAAGCACAGCCTTACTTGGGGCAGGTGGCAAACTAATCGTGAAGGGCCTATGGTATTTTTCTGCTGTAGCATGCGGGTTAATATCTTGCCAACCGACCACGAGTAAAATCGCTCGCATCAGGCCTTACGCTTTTGTGACCCGAAGATGAAGGGAAGGTACAGTTCGTTGACGATCTCAGCCGGTGACAGGTACCGCTATGAGCCCTTCCAGCCGAGAATCGGCGGCGTGAGGCTAGGATCCAATGGCAGAGTATTCTAAAGATCACTTGGCCCGCAGGAAGGTGGCGTCGCTACAGGTAGGTTTCCCTAAACTGATCCAGAGGCCCAGCAGCAACAAAAGGACCAAGGCGTACCAAACTCACGCCAGTGATGTGGTAACACCCGAGTGGCAATTAAAGTAGTCCTATGGGGCTCTGGGCCTGGAGCATTCCTGGTGCCAATGGCCAGCAACGAGCTACCGATAACCTCCAGCGTCGCCCAACCCAGTACGCGCCAAATGTCCGAGATTGCCCGAGTCTATAACTCACTGCTATGATATCTCCCCGTCTTGGATGGCTTCGTACTCCACTTTCAATGAAATCTTGCTGGTCACAAAGCGTGAAGGCCTGAAAAGCGGGTGATTCGTGGTTGGCAAGCATCAACCCGTGGGCAGCAGAAAAATACCGATAGCCTCACGATAAGTTTGCCACCTGCCAAGAAAGCCTGTGCTTTTGGCGACGGCAAAGTAAGGGGCTTTCTGGGAGATGGCCAGGCAGTCTGTCTCATTTTTGCCGGAGTTCTCTGCTGGGTATATACAACCGGAAGCACTCCCGCCGGACTGCCAGCAACTGAAAGAGACGTTGTTGGTGCGTCAGGTAGCGCAGCAACCTCTAGAACAAATTTAACGTACCACTGGCGATTGACTCCGATGAGCAATTCAAACACAGAGCTGCTCAAACGAGAGCCCCAGCACTCGTTTTGCCCGCAAGGTTATATTCTCAGTTGGCTCGATAGATGACAGTGCCCTTAAAGCAACGCTTCGGAAATCGGTTGGGGCCAAGGTAGATGAAGCTCAAATGTCTTGATAGGTCGCCGAGCCTGCGCAGACTCGACTGGTATGCACCTACTTTGGGCATCGCCGACCTACTCCGCCCACTCCCGGTAACCCGACTCGAAGTAGATTGGTCGAGCGCAAAATATGCCCCGTCTTGGCCGGTGATGCGGCCGATGAGTGCTGTGTTGCTACAATTTGGTTATGTTTAGCAAATTCGAGAATTAGAGTGGTTTCCCCAACTTAATTGGAAATAAATCTGACAGCTATTTTGCCTGGAATACTTTGATTCAAGCTTCAATGACGGCATAATTTTGTAGCTTCCCCAGATCCTGCGTTTTTCCTTTCCCAGGCTCCTTTAGTCCCTGAGGGTATCATAGTTGGTTGTTCAGAGTGGTG
>Ga0163217_1075734_pt1 | contig 12994 bp, 16 predicted proteins | sample SynspAceP_FD_185933 | JGI IMG/M metagenome (GOLD analysis project Ga0163217, IMG submission 185933) | Saline lake microbial communities from Ace Lake in Antarctica - Synechococcus sp. Ace-P (PacBio error correction) | ecosystem: Environmental > Aquatic > Non-marine Saline and Alkaline > Saline ...
TCCAAAAGGGGAGAAAAAGGAGGGGAAATAAAACCCTTATACTTTAATTGGGTTTTGGGTCCACCCGTATTTTGGGGCCCCCCGCGGGATCGTGCCCCGCAGTTTGGGGCGCGGCGGATCCTGGCTTAAATCAAGGTACATGCCGTTTATTTTTAAAATCCCATGCCTCGTTGCGGGCGGTTTTGGATTGTTTCAAATCCTGGGTACTTGGCGCAAACATCCGACGAATGAAGCCGAAACCTGTTCCCGAGCCCCGACGGGTAAATCCTAACTTTTGCGGTGTTATCAGAAGCGGCGTGATTCGCCCACAGCGGGGTTTCTGGGGTTATTGGCAGGTTTTTCTGGTGGGCAGCGTTTTTTCCCATCCGCGTTTCCAGCGGCCGTTTTCCCCAGACCTTCAATTTCGAATGGGGTCAGCCCCTTTTACCACTTTGGCCGTCTGCGTTCCGTGCACACTTCTGCGGTAAATTTTTTGCGTTTGGTGGGTAACGCAGCTGATCGCGACGCTCCCCTTTACGTCGTGAAGCGCAAACCAAGTGGGTGTGCCGTCTGTGGGGGCGGCCAAAGTACCGCATGTTTCGTGTTCTGGGGTTATCAAAACTGTTCATCCGTTCTGGCGGCAACCGCTATCTGCCTGGGCGCGACCCAGTCGAAAAGAATACGGCCGACCGAGTGGTAATGTGGAATATCTGGCTGACCGTCATCTTGGCTGACCCTATCTGGTCATCTACATGGGGTACGATTTTTAAATCGTAAGGAAACGCCAACATCTTATGTGGCCTAACTGGTTTTTCCTGAGCTTCATCATTACGGTTGCGATGCTCCATGTGGTCAACAACCTGTCCTATTCCAGTCAGCATTTGGGGTCCAAGTCCTGTTCAGGTCTTTCTCGGTGTGGGCAAGGCATGCCGATGACGCAGTGGTGGTATGGCCAGCAAACGCTTGTAGGCCTTCTTCCTGACTGCGGGGTTTTTTCTGGGCCATGATGTACTTTACTTTCGTGCCCGAAACAGGCGGGTTCCGCCCTGTCTATATGCTACAAACTGTCCATCATCCACTTTCTTGGGCCTGATTTTTCTTGGTACATCTGGGCGGGTCCACACCACCTGCATTAACACGCGCTTCCCGACTGGGCCGGCAAACCCTCTGGTATGGTGATGTCGATCGTCCCCTGTTGGATGCCGTCCATGGGGCCGGTATGATCAACGGCCTGATGAGCTGCAAGGCGCCTGGGACAAGCTGCGCACAGATCCCGATCATGGCGTAATGTTTGTTTTCTGTCCGCTCGCCTTCTACGGTATGTCCACATTCCGAGGGTCCCCGATGATGTCGATCCGCGCTGTGACTCCCTGTCCGCCACTACACAGACTGGAACATCCGTCCACGTCCCACTCCGGCGCGCTTGCTGGAAACGGCAAATGATCACTTTCGGTGCCCATCTAACTTCCTGACGCCGCGCTTGGTGGGTGCGCAAGATGTATTCGATGTCCGCAATCACTGGCACTTTCTGCTCGCCACGCCTGGGCATCGTTCTCTATGCGTCGGTCTATGTGGGTATCTGGCATCATGGAGGGTTGCTGAATGTGGCGTTGGAAGGTCCGACAACCAGGGCTTCCTTGTGAACTCCTTCGCCCGACACGGTAAGCGCCAAGTTCCCGATGTAAATGTGGGTTTGGCGTGGACTGGGCGGGGTCATGTTCCTCAGCGGTGCGGTTGATCATGTGCTGGAACATGTACATGACGATCGCCGGGGCAAAACCTCCCCGCAGCCGTCCACAACCGCAACATCCAGCAGAGTAAGGAGCAAGAACATGGGAATTCTTGACAAAACATGCGATCTAGAACGCAGCCCACTACATTGCTTCTGAGTTTCTCCCTTCCTGGTGGAACTTGTCCGGCGGTATCGTGGAAATGCGCCTTCTCTTCTGGCCTCGAACACTATCGAAAAGGTAGATAGGCGTGCGCCCCTATAGCCCGCTCGAGCTGACCGGGCGTGAACATCTACGTCCGCGGAAGGGTGCTATGTCCTGCCACAGCCAGATGATCCGCGCCCGAATGCGCGGACGACAGTTCGAGCGGTATGGTCACTATAGCCCTGCGGCGGAAATCGATGTACGACCATCGTTCCCAGTGGGGAAATCAAAGCGGACGCGAGGCCTGATCTTGGCCCGGGTTGGCGGGCGTTATTCCGACGCCTGGCACGTGGACCACCTACGCGAACCCGCAATCGGGTTGTGCCTGAAAGCGTGATGCCGAAATATGCGTTTCTTGCCAAACACGCAGGATCGACGGCGAGCAATATCGGTGATCTGCTCTCGACCCACCGCTTTGTCGGTGTGCCCTAAATTCGGACGAGCAGATTGATGTCGCCTATAGCGACTTCATGGCGCAGGCCGATCCGAACGCTGATACCGACGGTTTTGCTCGAGCTGGGGTAAATCCTGGCGCTGTGGTCTCCAACTTTGACGGCCAGGCGGAGGCTGACAGAGATGGACGCATTGATCTCCTATTTGCAGTATTCTGGGCAGCGAATGGGTTCGTTTCTCGACCTTCACACCCCAGACGCAAGCCGATAGGAGGGGCGGAATGGATACGTATTCTCTCCTGCGTGAAAATCGCTGACAGCTGGGTGATGCCTTGGGCATCTTCGGCTTTTTCTCTGCTGGCGCGGATCTGGCCTTCCCTGCCGCACCAGCCACAATAACCGCGTCGAATGCGAGCATGATCCCTTTCCGTAAAACGAAAAGCCTGCAAAAAAGGCCTGCGCGGGAAACCTGCCGCAGATTGCCTGAGGCAAGCAATCCTCCTCTGATACGAAAGGGGCCTGAATATGTCGACCAAAGGCAACAAATAAAGACGAAGCCACTGGCGTCGAGACAAACGGCCAACAGCTTGGGACGGCATCGAAAGAATTGAACAACCCCGTTGCCGCGCTGGTGGCTTGTTGGACGTTCTATGCCTGTATCGTTCTGGGCCGATCGCCTATACGAATCTTTTTACCCGGCGTGGCCGATGGTTTCTGGTGCGACGACAGGTGTGCTGGGCTGGTCCACACGTGCCAACGTTGGCCGAGGAAATCCGGTCCACGAGGCCAAAGAACGACGGTCCTTGGTGAGTGAGCTTCTGCAGCCGATATGGCCCACCTGGCGCCCGGCGATGATCTGCACCGCTAATGGCGTGTCCCGCGGCGGTGCTTGTGTTCCGTGCGCAGTGGGCAAGCCAGTGCAACGGTTTCCGGTGCGGCGGGGGCCAAAGCTTATCCTAAACTGCTTGGACGATGAACTGGCTCTGGGGCGGGGATGTGGACAACATATCTACGCCACCATCAACCACGGTAATCCGCACACGAGACGATGGCGATGCGCGCTACTCGGAAATGCCGGCCTTCGGCGAATGCTGGAAGAACACAGAAATCACCGATCTGGTGGAATATGTTAGGTCAGCCTGTCTGCGACGGAATTCGATGCGGAATGGCGGCACGCGGCACGGAAGCCTGTTTGTGTGACAACTGTTCGGCTGTCACGGCGGAAATGGCCGAGGCAACTATGATCTGGTGCGCCAAAACCTCAAGCGATGCGATCTGGCTTGTTTACGGCGGAGACCGCGCAAACGTTGAGCAAACCATCCGTTACTCGCGGTTTTTGGTGTTATGCCTGCATGGGGCCAGCGCTCTCCGAGGCAGACGTGCGTGCCCGCGGCGATCTAGTCCACCAGCCTCGGCGGTGGCGAATAAGACAAAAGCGCGAAGGCGGCGCCAAGGACGGGGTGGCCCTGTTCGCATACACGTTGGCCACTTCGGGGCGTGTTTTCTGATGCAGATCAAGGCACGCCGTTTTCGTTGCACTAGGGTTAAGGGCAGGCGAACAGGAAAAGAATCCAAATGAACACCCAACACCCCCGCCCTCTAATGCCCCCGCGAAGCCCCGATTTTTCCGCGCCGCGTGAGGGCGTTTTCCCGCAGGCTCAAATGGGATCTGATCATCACGGCTTGGCTCTACTATCTGACCACGTGGATCAGATGGGACCTGGGCCCGAACCTGCCCGACCAGCGGTTCTGGTGATATCACGCAGCCGCCGCTTCTATTTTTTCTGGATCGAGATCTGCCACACGAATTCTATTCGTTGCGGGTCTTCTGATTATGGCGGGTCTGGGGCTGTTCCTGTTCACCTCGGCGCTGGTCGTGGTCTGGTGGCGCGGCTACACCTGCCCACGCAGACGGTGTGGACTGACCTGTTCATTCTGGTAGAGCGCTGGATCGAGGGCGACCGCAACGCGCGTGTGCGCCTGCACAAGGCCAAGTGGGATGTCCGGAAATGGCGTCTGGCGCCTGAACCAATGGGACCGTCCTGGATGGCCATTTCGGTGGCAAACGGGGGGGCTGGGTGTTTCTTAACTTTTAAACGGATGCGCCCACATTGTTGGCGCGATCTGGTGTCATTGTCTGCGGCATGCTGCAGCCTAATATCACAATCGCGATTCTGACCGCGACAACCTTTGTCTTCGGCGGCTTCATTGCGCGAGCAAGTCTGCATCTATTGCTTGGTTCTTGGCCCCGCATTCAGGCCTCCATGATGGACCCTGACACCATCACCGTCGCCTACCGCAGACTGGCGTGGCGAGCCGGCGGCAAAGGCCAGTTCCGCGCAAGCGTGACCGTGCTCTGGCCGAGAAGGCCAGCGTGGAGGCCAGCCGCGGGGCCGGGTCAGGAAGTGCGCTAACAAGCCTACCACCCTATCCGAAATGCCCCCATCAAGCTCGATAGTGGCAACGGCCCACCATCGCAGCTCCCTGCCGAGCAGAGCATGGCGAATTGTATCGACTGTATGGCCCTGCGTGAACGTCTTGCCCCTGGGGATCGAACATCCGCGAAGGCCAGCAGATGGAAATGCATCACCTGCGCGCTTGTGCATCGATGCTGCGCGATGTAATGGACAAGATTGCAAACGCGCGCGGCTTTGATCGATTATATGGCCTTGTTCGGACGAAGTGGCGCGAACGGGAAGGCGAGGAGCCCAAATCCATGCCTGGCGCCACATCTTCCGCCCCCGCAACCATCCTCTACACTGCGCCTTTGTCGCTTTCGGTTTTCGGTCTGGTTTATGCGGCTGTTCATCCGCAGCGATATCGAACTGGACGGTAGCCCTGTGCGCAAACCCAACGTATGTGGTTCAGTCCGATGGCGAAATCCGCAACATCTACGACGTGCGTCCTGCGCAACAACTGGGTGTCCGACCGTCTGCTGCACCTCAACGTGACGCAAGCGACGAGACCCTGCCAAATCGAGCTTCAGGGTCAGGATGGCGAATGATAATGGGGCGTGCTGGGTCCTGCGATACCACCGTCCTGCAACGGTCTACGTTTCTGCCCGTCCGGGCGACGCCTGCGGCAACGATGCAAACACCAAAACCGATCTGCGCATTCTTGGGTCGAAGAACCTTGAGAGCGGCGAACGCGCAAGTCGTGCAACAAATTCAACGGAGAGTCCAAATGACAACGCGAAATCAAGGCTGGCAACGTTCTTACCGGGCTTCATCATGGCATTCGCGTCATTATTGCGGTCAACCTGACACTGGCCTATCAAGGCAGTCCCGGAACCTTTTCCGGGGCTGGAAGGTGAAAAACCCTACGTCGCCAGCCAGGTGTTTGATATCGAGGCGGGACCAACAGGTTTGCCGTTGGGCCTGGGAGGTTTCTGCGGAATTGCAGAACCGACCTAGTCTCCATGCATCCTGAAAGACGGTCAAAGCCATCGCCGCCGGTGATCGAAGAAGCCACATTCGGGCGCGCCACCAAGCGTGGCGCAGGAATCCAGGTTCCGAGTTCACCTTTGACGGCGACGCCCCTTGCGCGCCAAACCGTCGATGGCGCCCCGGCAACTGGAACCTGCGGTCAAGGCCCGCGCCGAAGACGGGAACTGGTTCAGCAACAGCGTTTATCGTTGAAAGGTTGGTAAAATGACAATCCGCATGTCCTGCATGTTTCTGCCGTCTCCTGCGGCAAATCGGCCACGGCACAAGGGCCGGGCCCTGGCAATTCTTTTCGTTGCCCTACGGTCCATTGTGCCGCTTGTAATCGGCAAGATCGAGCGGGGCCATGGGCGATGTCATCGGCGTGCAGGATGTGCGCGTGAACCCTGTTTCGCTACAAACGTCGACGTGACGGGGACCTGCGGACCCTGATCGCGTTCTGGCCACTATGGCCGATCTGGGGTTTCCGAGCTTATCCGCTGGACACCGGCCGCGCTGGATCGCGCGCGTGATGATCAGGGCCGTGCCCTGCTCAAGCGTATGGCTGTCGCCGGCTTTGCGATGATGAACGTGATGCTGCTGGTCGATTTCCGGTCTGGTCCGGGGCGGCATGACGCGACACGCGACATTGTTCGCACCTTGATTTCTGCCGTGTCTCGCTTCCGTGGTGACTATTCGGGCCAGCCGTTTTTTCCCACAACGCATGGCAGGCGCTTTGCGCGTTGGGCGATTGAACTGGATGTGCGATCTTCGCTGGCGATTTTTGCTGGCGGCGGCCAATGTCCCCTCTATGAGACGCCTTCAACAGCGGTGGAACACGCCTTTTCCGATGCCGCACTGTCGCTGACGTTCTTTTTGCTCATCGGACGTTATAATGGATCACCGCACCGCGCTCTGCAGCGCGATCTGCCGCGAGGAGTTTGACGACGCTGGAGGTGCACACCGCAGAGCGGATGCGCGATTGGACCGTAACCCAGACTGTCAGCGTGGCAGAGCTGGCTATGGGTGAGTATCGTGATGGTGCCCTCGGCGCGCGTGTGCCCGTTGACGGCACGCGATCACGGGAGCGCGCCTGCTCGACCGCTCCTATCCTGACGGCGAGACCGGCCGGCCATTACCGCCGCTGCGGGCAACATCTGCAAGCGGGGCGAGATCAACCTTGTCCGGCCCGTTCCAGATGCGCGCCACACTGCGTGGGCGCGGATACATCCCTGCGCCGTATGGCCGCGAATGGTCGAAACCGGCCGAGAACGCGCGTAATCAGCTATACTGCACTTTGCCGACGCGTGCCGCCGCCCTCTACGCGCCTTTTGGTGCATCTGGCTGGTCGCTGGCGGCGTTTTCTGGTCCTGGCTTCACCATCTCGGTGGTTGTGCGCCTATCAGCATCAATATTTGCGGATCGCCAAGTGCTGATCATCAACCTGTCCTTGTGCGCTGGGCCTTGGCGTGCCTGCAAAGTTTCGACAAGCTGCCGATTCAGCCGCTTGTTTTTTTTCCAAAGGCTTTCTGGTGAAACACCGCCACGGCGCTGGAGCGTCTGGCGGAGTTGGATCAGGTAGTCCTTTCGACAAGACAGGCAACACTGACCCTGCCCGTCTGTTGCTCTGCCCGAAGGTCTAGGCAATGCCGACGCCGCGCGATCCATCAGACGCTGGCACAGGCGTCCCATCCACCCGAATGTCCAAAGCATTGTGGAAGGCGCTCGACTTATGCCGGATGTTGGGCAGATCTGCGCGCGATCAAAGAAGTGGCGGGCGACGGTGGATCGAAGCGCAAGGCAGGCGGCAAGACCGTGGCGTCTGGGCCGCGGGGAATGGCTGGGGGCGGATATTCAATCGGTCTGGGCTACAAGACGGGTGACGCGCCTGCGGTCGTACTCGCAGCTGCCGAAGTTGTCCGGCACCGGTGTAAACGCGAAGCGCTGGAGGGGCTGGATATGCCCCTGCGAGATCATGACAGGCGATGCGCCGAACCTGCGCAAAAGCTCTGGCGGATGAAAACTGGGCCCTGCCCGTCACCGCACAGGCGCGCCCTGCGGACAACATGCGCCGCCCTTGGAACAAGCTTGCGCTCAGGGGCACCATGTTCTGATGGTGTGGGGCGACGGGCCTGAATGACACGGCCAGCCCTTGCTTCCGCCCAGCCTCTATCGCGCCCGCAACGGCCGCTGGAAGGCCCTCGCGCACGGCCGGCGAATATCGTGGTGCTGAAGGAGAGCTTTGCCGATCTTCCGCTGGTTTTGGTGGTCCGCGCGGGCAACACCGCTTTTGCTGTCGCAATGGCCAAAATTTGCGATTTGCTGCTGTCTATAACCTAATTGCTGTGCCGATTTGCCTTGGCCGGGCTAATGCCACACACTGGCAGCAGCCCTTGCCATGTCGGTTTCGTCGATTACGGTATTGCTGAATGCCGCAGCGGATGAAGGTGGATGAAATGAATATACTGTATAACTGATACCACGTTTTTCCCCTGATTTTGGGAGCTCTGGGTCTGGCGGCGTTTTTTTTGTGGACTGTCCGGTTTCCGACCAATATGAACGATGATAAAGGCAAACGCCGCGCGGATCTTTACTGACGAGCGACTACGCGCTTGCCAAAGGTCTCGGGACGCTTGTTCCACGCGCGCCTGTGACTGTGGGCGTGTTCTCGGCGGTTTCATCATCCAGCTTGCCGCCAAACCGCTCCAGCCTTCGGGGTCCAGCGTGCCTGCGGCCACGGCCCGGCTTGCACCGCCAGCCGGGTTCGTGCCGGTGGGTGCAGTCCGCGGAAGCGGCAGTTGGCGCCAGCTCGGTAATCTCGGCCAAAACAGCACATCCAGGCCGGCGCCACAATCGCTCACGTGCAGGGTGCGCATGCCCGGAGTAAAATCGATCACCCAGCCGCCGCCGCATGGCATGAGCGAGCGTGACCGTGTGGTGTGACGGCCCTTGGCGTCATCCTCGCGGAGCCACACCGGTCGCTGCGCATCTTCGCCCGGTCTTGGCGGCGAGCGTAATTGAGCAGCGTCGATTTCCCCAACACCGGAGGAGCCGACAAGCGCCAACCCGTTTGTTCCCTCACGCACCACGGCGCCAGAGTTTCGACAGCCCCCGGGTTTTCGCGTTGAGCGTGACGACCGCAGATCAAACAGCTGCTAACGCCTCGGCGCGTTCCCACAAAGTCAGCGGTATCCGCTGACTTGTCCGCCTTGGTCAGACGATCACGGTTCGTGGGCCTGCTCATTGGCAAGGGCCAGATACCGCTCAAGCCGCGCGGGGAATTGGAAATCCTCGGTTGCAGGAGGTGACCGATAAACAGCGTGTCAGATTTGGCCGCGATCAGTTGTTGGTGTCCCGCGCGCCTACGGTCTGGCGTTTGCAGCCAATGATTGGCGCTCCAGCCTGCGGACCAAATGCCGGGTGTCCCGCCTTCGGCCAGCAAACCCAGTCGCTCCTAACGGCGAAATCGGAGGTGTTGGTGGCGGCGCGAGCTTGAGTTTGACCGGCCGTCCGGCCCCGCCTGCGCGGACATGCGCGAACCGGTGCACGGTTGCAAATGCGCAAGCGGGCATGGCCGACTTTCGTCAGGGGGTAATTTTGATCCTCGAAATACGGGAACCACCCCAAGGGGTGTGATCGGGATGCGGGTTATTCTTTCAACAGCTCCTGAATGGATCGCACATTGCAGGTCCTATGCAAGCTTTTCTTCTGCACTGCGGGTGCCAGATATTAGCGGATGTCAAAGATAAACCCTCAAACCACGCCAATCTTGCCGCCCTCGGCCTGAAACCGGCTGGCGCATCTGCTGCTTCGAGGTGAGCACGCGGCAGTGCCGATATTCAAAAACGCCGCCTCGGCTAGAGCTGAGCCATAAATCTGGGCGCAGGCGAGCTGGCCCACGAGGTGCGAAGCGTCTGGCCGCGATCCGGCCGGCAAGTACGGCCCTACGTCGGCTGGCGCAAGCGCAAGGCGCTGGTAAAAGGACCTGAGCAACGCAGGCCGCGATGATCACCGCCAAAATTTCGCCCGAAGAAATCCCTCCGAGGCGTTTGTAATCTGCTGTGGGAGTTCGTCGCAATTAGCGCCTTCTGTTTTCGAGCGCGTGGATGATCAGCCGCGGCGAGGTGGGCGATGTCTTCGCGGGCCTGACGCGGCTGGGCGATATTGCCCCGAATGCGGGTAAACTGCTCCCTTCCCGATCTGGCTTGCGCGCAACGTGGCATGCGGTGCTGGACAACAGCTATGGTGTGTTTTTGACGGAATCATCCCTCTGATGGTCCCGATGCTTTGGCGGCGAAGGCTTGGCGCAGTTCGCGATCTGGTTCGAAGCCGCCACGCAGAAATTCCTGTGCCGCAGGCAAGAGGAAACACGCGGGCACTTCGGTTCCTGCGCGAGTTGCCGGGGCGGTGAAGAAGACTAATGGCCACCGGACAGAAGGACCGCCTGAATCCGGCGAGCCTTCAGAGATCGCCTTGGCCCAGGGGGACAACCCCGGCCTTTATCGCGCAGTAATACGCCCGACCAGATGGCGGCAGCCGCGGCATCGCTGCGCAGGTAGCAGGATGTTGTTCGGATGGCGGACGCACGCATGAAGGCGCCTGGAATATTCTGGAAGCTGTGGAGGGGTTTTGCGGGGGAGCGGTTTGGGATGCAGCCTATATCGGCTGCTTCTGGGCAATGGGCCGCCGTTGCGGATGCCCAAGCTACCGCTGACCTTATTTCGTGACACATTGGATGTTGCAAACCCTGCGCCGATTACTCAACCAACTAACCGGATTTTCCCGAACGATATCGAGGTGGAGGAACAGCGCCAAAGCCTCATGCGCTGGACTTCCCCGACGTTCATCCGCCTTGCAGTTTTTTCTGGACTGGCCCGATCACCTTCGCCCACATTAGCCGCGCGCCTGAGATCGAGGCGCGTGGGGCGAAGCTGGACGGCAACCCTTTTTCCACATCCTGACCCCCGCGCAGAGGCGGCTGCGCGACCAGGCATCCACTGGCCGCGGTGCTGCTGTGCGCGCGATGATCGCTCCACGCGCTGTGGGAAGGGCGCGCCGGGCCCGTTACGTCTACGCCGCTGACCATCTTATGGACTGTGCCGCCGCCGATACGCAGTTCAACCGACTAAACGGCCGCTTCTGCCAACACGCGATCGTCGAAAACTGCGCGGTTGGCCGCACAGACAAAGACATCCTTCTGGGCGCGCGTGCCCTGAGGATGCGAAGCAGTCGCGATAATTTCTTCGTGGCCGCCCGCATTTCCTGATCAGGCCGCATTCCACAGCTAGGCCTTCCGGGTAACAGGGTGGGATTATGAAGATTTGTGCTTAACGATGGTCTATAAAAACCGCGAATACTGGGCGCTTGGGCAATGGTACCGGCATTATGGAAAATATTCTGGGGCCGCGCACCTCTATGTGATCTCGCCGGCTACGACCCCGAGATTGGCCAAATCTGCCCCGAGGCAAGTTCATCACCATCCCACGTGACGATCTAAGAACTTTGACGCGTTTCGCATGCGCCTCATGAACGGGATCCCCAGTCAGGGCTGGGCATCTCTATGACTGGGTGATCCAGACCGACGCGGACGATTGGTTTTGTTATAATCCCGAAACCTCGAGTTTTTCGAGGCGATGTTCGCGAGCACCAAGGCGCAGCGCTCCTTCGCGCTGGGTCTGAAATCTGGCCGGAGGTGGAAGGCGCACGCACCGCTTTGCCCCCGCATGTCAGCGCGCCTGGCGCATCGCCGCGTGGCCTGCGTGGACTGGCCATTACGCAAGGCCTGGGCGGTGCGAAAGCATTGCCGTTGCTGCCTGGCAATGGGGGTTTTTTTTGCGGTTACCGCAAGACTGCGGAATTTCCCTTCGAGGATGCCTGACGATGTTTTTTTCGTTCCACCTTCAAACACGCAAATATTGCCGCGCTGGATGCAACGAACGCGGTTCGGCTCGGTTGCGCCAAGACGTCGGCGAGGACGGGGCGTGAAAGGCTGGGCCAAACAGATGTACATACCCGCAGATTTTTCAAAAAAATGGCCGGACCGCAAATGAAGTTTTCCTTGGCCGGAGGCCGTTGCTTTGGCTATGAACAGATCCGCGACAACCCCGTGCGGCGACCCAAAACGCGGTATCGTCAAGCAACCTTTTATCCATTACGTCTGCCGCACTGTCCGCTGCCTGAACTGGTTCCGTGGGCTACGGTATAACGCAAGCCGACCTCTTGATGGTCCAGCTGTATCGCGCATAATCGCTCCTGTGAGAAGTAACATTGCTCGCAACTGCGTCCCGTAGCTCCAACTGGATAGAGCACCTGACCTTCCTAATCAGGAAAAAATAGGATGTTGGGTTCGAGTCCTCCCGAGGATTCGCCATTTCTCTAACTCATTGCCAATCGGGGCAATAAAGTGCAAATTCCTGCCTGTTCGTGCAAATCGGTGTCAAATTTGTGTCTGCACGTAGGAAGCTTTTTATTTTTGGATCGTATGGTGCTCATACGGCACAATACTGAGATCTTTCAGTTCACCAAATTTCAAATCGGAGCGACTATAAACCTTACTTTCGCGAGACTATCCGCGCAAGGCTTGATCACCGCTTCGAACGTCCTCACGTAGATTAGAGCGTTCCAAAATCCTGAGCGTTCGGGGCGAAAGCTTCACATGGCCGCTTTCAGCCTTGCGAGCAGTGTTCGTTTGTGGAGTCGAATTCTCGTTCCCATGGTCGAGGCAGTCACGAAGCGCGCGTGAAATTCTGCGATATCTTCTTTGGAGATATAAATCCGCATCCCCTCCAATTTTTTTCGGGTGTGGCATTCGTGTTCCAGTGATGTGCCCTGCCGCCATGAACTTCTCGAACAACCTTCCGGCGAACGCATCCCCGACGGATCGTGCAAACGCGGCGGCGCTGGATCATGGAAATCCTCCTGCTGATCCTTTACGTAACGATTTCAAAGCGTCGACCTCAGACTTCAAAACGCTGAAACGCTCGGCGGTAATCCCCAGCGATCCTCCACGGTGCCCCAACCTGAGCTGCCGCGACCGGGCAAGGCCGCGATGAGTGTACCCCACGCTCAAATCGATCGGCGCCTGGCCATTTGTATCGTTTTCCCATAGCGGTCTATCATTCCGTGGATTGAGCTCGCCAGCTCCGTGGAGTTCGGCAATCAGAGCCATGCCATCAGCAACCCGAGGAGCTTTGATCGTTGGTAATGTCGATCCGTGGGACGTAGGAACCATTATCCTCTGCAAAGAACGCAAGTTGATGTTGTGGTA
>Ga0163217_1020681_pt1 | contig 12993 bp, 12 predicted proteins | sample SynspAceP_FD_185933 | JGI IMG/M metagenome (GOLD analysis project Ga0163217, IMG submission 185933) | Saline lake microbial communities from Ace Lake in Antarctica - Synechococcus sp. Ace-P (PacBio error correction) | ecosystem: Environmental > Aquatic > Non-marine Saline and Alkaline > Saline ...
AGCGACAGAGATCAGAACCCGGTGACACAGCAGTGCATCTCGAGCAGGTTGCGGGCCTGGTGCGCGCCAGCCCTGCTGACGGAGGCGGTGGCCGAACCGAAAGGTCCTCCCCTCGAATTCCAAAAGGCGGCTCTGAGGTGCCTGATTCAGGCCGGGGGCCGTGCCCTCGATCAGTTTGCTGGGATGGTGGCCGGGCTGGCGCGCCGGCCGAGGCCCGCTGCACGCCCAGCCCCCTTTGCGCCGGGGCTGGGGTGACGCCCTCCGGCGACCCCTCGTCGTCGCTCCCCTGCCCGGAACTGGGCCGGCCGGCCGTTTCTGGCCCCTCAAAGGTGGCCGCTGCAAGGCTGCCCCATCCACCTCCGCGTGGCCGATTTCGCCGCAAGCGGCTCGCGCGTTTGTCCCCGCAAGCCGCAACGCGTGCCGCAGCCGCCAGCGGACTCGACGAGAGGGGCCAGCTGACCAAGAAGCACAGGATGCCGGCCACCGCGCCGCCGCACCAGGCGACCGGCGAAGCGGCGGTTGAACTCCGGCTCAAGAGTGCATTCGCTGATCAACCTTCTGAGCACTGTTTTTCCAGCGCCTCGCCAGCTCCATCCGCGTGCTGCCCGCCACAGCGCATCCGGGTTCGGTGACCGTGAGCAGGGTCGTCGGACCCAGGCCCAGGTCAGGAGCGGCCGGCAAACACAACCTGCACGTTGTTGCGGAAGACCTACCGCCACGTGGGCGTGAAGGGATGCAGGGCCTGGCGTTGAACACGTTCCACGACCGTTCAGCTCGCGACAGCCAGCGTCGCGGTGCTCTCACGCACCGCGCGCGGCCACTGCCGGCGCTCCGGCGACAAGGGCCGGCGCTTCCCTCCCCGCTAGCTGGCGCAAGTTGGGCAATCACCCCCTCCACGCGCGTTCCACCCCGTCTCGGCCCGCGTCTCCGCTGCCCGCGCGCGCTCTGATGCGACATCGATTCGCCGGGATGATGGCCAGGACATCCGGGTGGCTGAGATACGTCGTGGGGGAACAGCACGGGTGCTTAGACGAGAGGCGGCCGCACGAAAGCGCCCTGCTCGCGATCCACCAGCCCTCTCCGCTCCGCACCGTCGTCGCCACCAGCTCGATCAGGTTCAGTACGCGGCGGCGGTTGCACCCACAGCAGCCTGCAGGGCAAAGACCAGCAGCAGCGGCCGCCACGACCGCCAGCAGCGCGCGGCTTGGCCCCGATCAGCCCAATCGCCTTCCACACATCAGGTGTTCCGGTGCAGCTGCCCCACCATCACACCACTATCCAAGGTAACGGAGGTTGAGGGAGCTCAGCCGTTTTGAGTGGATCTAAGAACCCATCCTCCGGCAGACACGGCCCATACTCCAGCGAAAGCATCCTGATCGGGCTCTGGGGCAGTGGGAGCGTTGGGGCGCCCGGCGACTACATGCCGCGCACCTCCTCCAAGGGAGACCTCTTCTTTGTTCGGGCTTGAGCCCCCACTGCCCCAGCCGGCGAGGCCGCTGGGGATGGCCCGCTGCAAGCCGCGGGCCACCCACACTGGTCGGCCAGGGCAGGACCAGGGCCGCGATCAGTGACTGTCCGCAGCGAGATTCAGGCATGGCACGGCTGGGGGCAAGGGCCTTGACTGTGAGTTGGAGCCTCAAGCAGAAAAGCGCATCAGCTGCTGCCGGTTCTAGCTTCGGAATCGTTGGCCATCTGGCCGACCAGATCGCCACCGCGAACAACGGCTCCACCGGGGACGTTCGCCTACGTGGCGGAGATTCGCTGGCGCGGAGCTAAAGACCACCTGGTAAGTGAGTAGGGACCCCCAAAAGCGCGGGTCACTCAGCATCAGCGCGTGCAGATTGCGGCGGTGACGCGAAGCAATGTCGTTCGAGAGCTTCGTGGGTGGAGAAAGGCTGGTGGCTGTGGATCAACACAATTCGGAAGAGGTATGCATCCCGCGCCAGCAATGCATCCTGCAACACCTCCCGGGAAAGATCTTCGAAAAACACCCCTTCTTCCTCCTCCTAAACATCCAGCGCAAGCCACCGAAGCGTCCGATTTCACAAAGGCTCGATCAGGGCCACGCGTGTCGATTCAGGCCACCCCGCTGACCATTCACCAGGATCAACAACCGGCTTCATGCAGTCTGATGGTTTCACGGCGGATGAGTGTGGGTTTTTCCGGCATCAGGGAACATGCAGGGATCAAATCACCTCCGAGGCTGGACAGGGTGATCGAGTCCAACATATGGTGATGCCCTCGCGAACGCCCAGCGCCGCATCGGGTAGGGGTCGTCGGCGACAACCACAATGCCGAACCGCGCAGGATCCTGGCGCACCGATCCCCGATCTTGCCCGTTCCCACAATGCGGCCGTCTTGCCATTGAAGGAATCAAAGCCGACCAGGCCCTGCAGGAGAACATTGAGTTCCCGACCCGTTGAGAGCGGGTGCACATGGCGATTCAGCGGTCATTACAGCAACGCCACGGGCATGCTTTCGGACCACGGCAATTGGTGAGTAGATGGGCCACGCGGGTCACGGCCATAGCCAAGTATCGCGCGCCCGCTTCGATGTCCACGTGTTGGTGCAGACCCGGTGCAGCGCAGGGCCACCAGCTCGACGCCTGGCTGCAAAGGATTCCCCAAGACAGCCTTTGTCAATCACGATCATTGACAAACACCAAACAGCCCGCCCGCATCGGGCCGTAGCCGCTGTATCGAACATCTCAGAGCGAAATTCAGAAAGCGCAGATCAGATCGGAGCCTGCAGGCTGGCAAGGTGCAGCAGGTCGTAGGGCTTTGTGTCATAGACAGCACAGAGCACTGCGTCTTCTGCAGGAAATGGTCCATAAAGGGTCGTGTGGAGGGAACCTAGCCATGAGCCACCACCCCTTTCCGGCTCAGCCATCCGCACAGCGGGGTGTTCGGCCCCAACGATCTACTTGAGGTCTGGGTTTCCGGTTGGTGCGGTGATCAGGCTCCTCCCAGCGCGGATTTCAGCTCTGAGCGGCCCCAACAGGCTGGCTCCTGGGTGCAGCTGGGTCGTGCTTGAAGCGCACCCATCAAAGGGTGACAACGATGGCCGACAGACTCGCCAGGATGATGGAACTCAACGCCTGGGCCAGGCCCCAGGCATGGCAGATACCCGAGAGACCCGTGACGACAACAGTGCCAGCAGCAGTTTGACAACAACTTTCGGCGGTAGTTTGCCCACGGGCCGACTATTCGCTGTGGAGTCAATGATGAAGGAATCCTTCAGGCGAGTAGTGATGGCACATCACCGGCCCCGCCAGGTGTTCTCAGGCCATTACGTGCCGGTGAACACCACGCCCGATTCCAGCGCGGAGATCGTTGCAGCACAGCCGAACCCTGTTCCACGAGCTGGCCTGAGCTGATGCGCTGGCCCACGGACGACAGTTTCCATTCCGACTGTTTCCGGCGGACATCACGTGGCGCCAGCGGGCCGATGCGAGACCGTTTGGCTGGGCGAGCCGTTATGCCCTGTCGATCTAGCGGCACGGAGTAAAAGACCAGCAAGTGCCCGTTTGGAACCGGGCAACGGCTACGGCGATGGCCGGGCCATTTCCGTGTTCGAAGGCTCTTCGAGGGCAGGCGCTGGAGATTGCAATCAAAGCGGTGCCCCCACGCCCTATTGCCGGCGGCGCTGATGGACGCGCGTGCTTGCGCTCCAGCGGTGCGCGAGGTTTCCCTGGCCAGGAGTTATGCACGCCTTGGGTCCCACCTCACGCTCGCTGATGCTGGTGGAGTCCGCGAAGGCGAACCGTGACGCAGGGCCCTGGTTATTTCCGCGAATTTCCCGGTCGTTCGAATCCCACATCCCTGTGGACACCCGGCGGCGATCTGCAACACGCGTGGCCCCGTCGTTTCTGCGGGTGGGCAACCTGGAGCTGTTCGCCCTCGCGCCAGCCAGCGAGGCCCATCCGGTGCGTTTGAACGAAACTGCGATAGATCACGGTCCCCCTGATTGAGCGCATTACCGGCAGGAAAATGATCCGGGCCTGGAGTTCAAGCGATTCAGCTAGTGGAGCTGGCGGGATTGTTCGCGCACGGCTCACTTCGCTGGCTGCCACTGGATGCGTCGTGGGTTATTGCCGAGGGCAATTTCACAGCGACAACTGCGCCGCAGGAGGCTCACCCTCGACTACGGCCCCTTCGGCGTCTGCGACTGTTCCGAGCCCAGATTTTCAGCCCTGGACACGGCGGCGGCGAGCATTTTTCATGTCTTAACCACCGTGCAAGCCGAAGCCAACTATCAGATGTTCTGGGGGCCTCCATCGACTGCTGCTTCGATGGCAACACCGAGCCCTGGCGCGGCTGGATTCTAGATCCACGATGGCTTCGCTGAAAGCGATGACCCTGGAAAATCGAGGCATGTGGGCACCGGACTGATCCACTACGACCCCACGGCTTGTGAACAGTTACTGGAGCTCCTGGTTCTCCTCCAGGTTACTTACAAGCGACTCTTCCTCGCAGGCTCTCTGACATTCCCGAGCACTCTCAGCCCTGAAAGAGACTTCTACCCTGCCAGTTCAAGCAACCGATGCGCAGTGGAACAACTGGCTGCAATCGTGGCGGGAGCGATCCCAGAAAGCGGCGACAGCCGCGTGAACATCCGAAGCGATGAAGCGCGTCAACCCCCAAGATCCCTGCGCGAAGTTGGCTGATCGCGCCCGCCTATCAACAGGCCGAGCAAGGTGACAGCCAGCCCTGATCGAGGATTGCAGGAGGTGTTCAGATCCATCCTATGACGACCATCGCGGAAACTGCGTGCCCATCTTACGACCGCCTGAAGCCCCAGAGGAATTCCTCAAGCGCGGTGGCGTGTCCCCACTACATGCTGTTCGTCGTGAGCCGATCCCACGTTGGCGACCGTCTCAAGCCAAGCAAGCAACCAGGGCCTCGCGGCCGCCAGCGACCTCCTCATAGCCGAGCGGCGAATCGGAAGCTCATCCAGCCCGGCCACCGCGATGCATCCACATGTCTGTAAGCAGGCTGAGCGAGTCTGGCCAGAACGGAATGCTGCGGTGTGGCGGATCAAGCTCCGCCAACCCAGAGGGGCCACCACCGGCCGGCGGCCCCGGGCTGTTTGGATGCGCGCTGGCCGAGGTGCGGCAGGGAAGCGGTTCTTTGGTGAACAGGTCTAGGTTGCCATACCATTGCCACCTGCACATCGAGAGAAGCCGCACTCACGCCAGCTCGTCGCGCAGGTTGTTCACTACGAGCTCCAAGATCACGTGCTTCCTTCTCCATCCATGGCAGCAGGGCAAAGGCCGTTGCGATGGTCAAGGACCTCTGTTTATTCGGAACTGGAGCCCTGACGCTGGCGCCACCAGGGTCCGGGAGCCAGCTCACTGTCACGGCCTCCCAGGCTGGAGCGCTTTGCGAGCCCAGCAACCGGCTTTGGCCGGCGCGCGACTCTGGCTCTCCCAGTCATACTGGCTGCCGGAGATCGATCCATCACCGGCAGTTTTTTTTTTCTACGCGCCTGACTTGGGCAAGGAGATCCAGGACAGCTCATGGAATGCAGGTGTCAATGTTTGCCGATCCCGCGTTCCTGGGAGGCACAAGCAAGAACTATCGGCTTCGGCGGATTTCCGATGGAAGCGGCCAACTCAATGGCTGTTGAGTGATCACATCACTTCCTGGCTGCGGCCGATACGCTTCGTTACCATCAAAGAGATGGTTTTTTGATTAGGGAAAAGCCGAAGAATGCAGCCTTTCGATGAGCAGTGGGATAGAGACAACACCTGAAAAAAGTCTGGCGGAGCTGGGAGTTGATCCTCCAGCAATGCCAATGTTCCCGTAAATCCGGGTGAACATCGACGTGGCGATCAAAATCGGCGGTGCAGCTCAAGTACCTCCCGCGAGGCGGAGATAGCGATCAACGCCAGACGACGGTAGAGCTCCTCGTTTTTTTTGCCCGCAGGTTCGATGCGGCTGCTTCGAAGTCTGCGGAGGAGTCCGGCTCAGGAGATCGCGGACAGCGGGGAGAACAGAACCCTCCTTGTACTTTTGAGCATCCCGCTAGTCTCTCCAGGGCGCGGGACTGTTTCTTTCGTTGAGCCTCATGGCGGGAGCCATGGCAAGTCCTTCCGGAATCTCCAAGGACAGGAGAGGTCGAAAGGGGAGCGGCCCCTCAAACCGCCACACGCCAGCTCCGATAGAACGCCCGAATCGGCCGGCGATAGCCGCCCAGCGGATCGCCCACGGCGTTCGTTCTCGTTGATGTGACCCTTTGGGTTCGCCTATCGTTGATAGAATAGCGGCTGGATGGATCTACGTGAGAGAAGCAACTCCTCTGATTACCTGCACGCCCGGGATATCCGAAGCGGCAAACCCTGTATTGGGCAGGCACCCGTATCAGTGTCTTCGGATGTGTTGGATGTAACCTGGCCAGCGCATGCGTCCAGGAGAATATCTCAGTGGCCGATTTTTCTGACTGCGGGTGAGCATCGTTCAAGCTGTTCCCCCCTTTGAGCTACGCGGGAAAGATCGTAGAGCGCTGAGTGACCGCTCACGATCCCGGCGTGATTGCTTTCGATGGCTGGCAACCTTCTGATCTGATGAAAATCTCAGTCTCGTGCTGGCACTGCAATGGCTGGCTTGCTTTTCCAAGCAGCATCCACATTCGCGAATGCGGGCCTCAAAGGGTGCAGCGATCTTGAAAATCTGAGTTTCGCTTCAACGCGTGGTTCACCCACTCGTCACGAAGGAATGATGACTTTCGTGACTGAGCCTTTTACGGGTGCAGCCACCCCAGGTGCTGTGGCTAGTGTCGGCAATACCCAGCACTCCAAATACCATTTCAGATTCTGTTGATCAGGCGGGATGTGATCGTGTCGTTTCATCAAGGAACCCCAAACACTTACTGCTGACGTTGCGCTGAAGGCTGCGCAGCCAAAGAGCAGCGCTCAGCGCACCCCCCACACACCGCCACCGCCAGCTCGATTAAATCGCCATCGGCCGTTGCGCCTCCGTGCTATCGGATCCGCAATGGCGGCAAGGCACAGGAACGGCAAGCGTGGGAAACGCGCAATCCCTCGAGTGATGGGGAGGACGAGGCCGCATCCAGGCGTTGGATGCGTTTCAAGTCGCTGGCTAAGGCACATTGGGGCGTCTTTGGCTCAGTACATCCTAGCAGAGAGGTTTTGAGGCCAGGGAGGTCATTCTGGATCGAATCCCAGAAGAATCAGCCTGATCCACGGTTTCGTAGACGTGAATGATTTCTGTCGCGGGTACCTCACGATGCGGCGGAGAATCGGGGATGACATCGAAGAACCTTGGGATCGCCTCGATGGCCTCAAAGCGCGTCCAAGCAGGCGTTCAGCGCCCTCCATTCGGCATGTTCAGGAGTTCCAGAGAACCTGCCGTGACGCGGTCCCACGTCTTTGCGGAAATAGGGAGTTGTGGATCATGGATTCCGTCAGGAAGATCCACCGGACGGCCGAGAGGGCTCCCAATTCATCGGCTAAAGGAACAGAACGCCGGGCATAGCCCGTTTTCAGTGGCGCCGTCATCTGCACGATGAAGATGCCAGATACTGAGTTGGCAGGGTCAAACAGGCCCTTCGCCGCCGAAGCCGAACACTTCAAGCGCGATCCACGCGTAGCGACGCACAGGTGCCCTGAGCGGCTCAAGCCGGTCGATCAGCGAAGGGCAGCAGTGGGGCAGCGTACGTCCATGAGTGGTTAGTGGAGTCGTGGCCCTCAAACTCGCCACCGCCAGCTTCCGGGTAGAACGCCCGGAATCGGCCCCTGCAGGCCAGCAGCGAAATCGCCAGCGCGTCACCTTCATGGCTCATCGTAGTCGGCAAGCCGAGGCGCTGGCTTCTGCCAATCGGAAACCGGGAGGGGCCGAGGGCCAGGTCGCGGGTGCGGCAGCCGTCGCACGTTTCGGATTGCCCGTCAGAGGGGATGGCATCCGCCTCCACTGCAGGTCTGGAGCTCCTGCCGGAGTGCCTTGTTCTGTCACGCAGAATCGACAGTTGCCTGAGCAGATCTTCCAGGAACAGCTGAAGGCCAATAGAAGCGTCTGGCCGGTGGCAGGGCCGTCGAAGGCCAACGCAGCAAATGATCCACAAGTCGCCTGCTTTCATGTTGCTGTGCCACGCGCCCCAGGAGCCGAATAATTCGCAGGGCTGTGTGCACCGCGAGACGCTCACTACAGACCGGGCGCGTGGCTGGCGTAACTGCTGATCAACGTTTCTGCACTGACGTCCATGGCCGGACTGGGAACGGCTCAGGAGTGGTCTGGCAACAAGGCTAACGCGCCACTCAGGGCCGAGGCTCCGGAGTAGAACACCCCCGGAATCGGGCCGCCAACCTATCGCCAAGGCTTGATCTGCTCCTAACGCACGTCGGTCAAATGCCTTGCCGATCAAGGCGTTCCGGAGGCTCACGGCAAAGAACAACGGCTTTCGGGTGGAATTCCGTTGGAAGCGGTTTAACTCATAGCGGGTTAAGCATGCAACATCACTTCCATGGCCTGCATGGCCAACCACGCTTGTTGCAATCCACTAAATGGAGAGTTCTTGTCAGGTGAAAAGCCAAGATCGCAGATTTTTCGATGAGAGTGGGATAAGAGAAATCAACACCGTGAAAAGATCCCGGCAAATCCGGGTGACCGTCCGAAGCGTGGCGAGTCAATCCGGCCGGTGCAGCTCCAGTACATTCACTGAGCGGAGATAGCGGATCGACGCCAGACAGACGGTCAAGAATTCCTCATTCTTTGCCGAGCACGTTCGAATGCGCTGGTTCGAAGTCGCGCGAGGGCCCGGCTGAGGAGATGCGGGACGCGTCGAGGCCAGACCTCCTGGGGCCAGTTGAGCAGCAGCCCGCCCACCTCGGCCAGGGCCCGGGACTGGTTCATCGTTGAGCTGCAATGGCGAGGAGCCATTGGCAATGGATCCAGAACCCCAAGGAATAGGAGAGCTTGAACGGGGGAGAGACCCCCTTAAACCACCACCGCCAGCCCAGGGAGGAGATGCCACTGAGGCGGCATGCAATCGTGGGCGGGATCAAAGAACTCTGAGGAACTCACTGACGTCGATCCGGGAGCCCTGGCGCAAGAAACCTGCCGAGGGTGCCCACCTTGGAAGCGGTCCGAATGCAAAGGAACCGACGCACTAGGCTAACCGCAGGCGCATCACCACGTGGCCTTCCGTTTTCTGCGACAGCGCTTGAACCCCAGCGTCCCAATGCCGCGAATTGGACCTCCCGACGCAAAAGGGTGCGGAAGTTCAGGAATGGGCAGGAATGCGTGAAACATACGTGTGATCCGAGTGGGTGACCGTTCAAAACGAGGTGAAAACTCCTCGAGATAACAAAGAGTTCGCCTCGCGCAGGTTTGCAAGTGGCTTCATCATGCTCGCCCTGGCTTGCGGTGCCGTGTTTCGGGGTTGATAGGCCACATAGCCGCCTCTTCGGCTGGGCTGAGCACGGCTGTCAGTTCCATGGATCTCTACGGCTTTCACTTCCCACTCACTGACAGGGCCTGGCAGCGGCCGGAAAGATCCTGAAAATTCTGAACGCGTTCTACACTGCCACCAGCCAGCTGCGGATAGAAAGGCCCCGGAATTCGCCCGCTGCAGCCGCCGCGAAGTCGCTCATCGTGGCCGTTCGCCTTCGTGGCGTCACGTAGTCGGAAAAGCCGAGGCACAGAAACGGCAGCGTCACGCCACCTGCGCCTGTTCCCTCCGCGCACCAACAACAAGCACCTCCGCTTGCCGCACTCGCGGTGAGTGGACTATAAGCTGGCCGGTGGATGAGCTTTCGCGGGTGAGAACTCTGGCTTCTCCCGTGGAACTCGCGGGTGCCGAGATGGCGTAGTCGTTGTAGCCGGGTGGTGGGGGAGAACAAGCGCTCGGACTTCTTGCAGGGTGATGAAGAACACGTCGCAGCGCGAACTGCCTCATCAAGAAAAGACATCCCTCGGCCGGGATAAGGGGCTGGGCCTCGTTTCAATAAACCCGGAACACGCCGGCGAACACCTTCGGCCGCGGGAGTAGCGGCCGTGGAGCTTCAGGGGCAGCGGCGGGGCTGGTTCGCCAGCGGCCAGAGCCGGCCAGGCGAGCGGCGCCACCAGAGGTCGGTGCGCCTCCAGCAGCAGCGGAACAGCTCCACCAGCTTCGGCGCGAATGGCCGCGGCGGGCCCCAGAGCGCCACCAAACGCCTCTGCGTAGGGGCAGATGTGTGCGGCCATTGCCCCAAGAGCTGGGCCAGAGGCATCCGCCACTGGCGCTGCGGCAACGAGTATCGAAGCGTCGCCGGATCGGGCGCCAGCGGCTCGCTGCAGCTGATCCACCAGCCAGCGCCAGGCGCTTGGTGGTCGTCGAGATGAAAGCAGGCCGCCGGCGATATCCCCGCCCCAACCGCTCCTCATCCGCCGTGGGCTCTCCCGGAGCTGCCCCTGCCCCCACCCCAACTCCCGCTGCAGCAACGCCCAAACACGGGGGGCCGCCACCCGCGATAAACTCCCCCAGCTGCAATGCCGAGCCTCCTCCCAGCAGGCGGCCGCCAGCGAGCAGGCCGCCGAGGCGACGGCATTCGGCAGCTAGCTGGGGCGGCGGCGCTGGGCAGCGATTCGCGCAAATTTGAAGATAGCACCCGCGTCCGTGGAGACGCGATCGAGCTGGAGGGCTTGCTAGCGCGGCGGGGAGGAAAGGGAAGCCTGGCTTCGATCTGCTGGCGCAGCTGGTCGCGGCTGCCGCCGAAGCAGGCGCGGTAGCGGAGGCGTGGCGGAGCGGGCGATGGGCGCTTGGCCGATGGTGAAATCGAGCACCGTGAGGGCAGCTCTTGCCAGGGCAGAGGCGCAGGCCGCGGCCGAGCTGCTGCAGGAACAGCGATCGCGCTCTGCGGTGGGCGCGCAGGAACAGCGAAGCGGTGTGAGTCTCGGGGATTGTGAAGCCCTTCGTTGAAACAGATCCAGTCGCGGCGAAGAGGAACTGCAGGTTCACCAGAGCGCTGAGGCGGCGATTGCATCCGGCCGCCGCTTCGTTCCGCGGGACTCGAGGCAAATCTTAAGGAGGGCGGCGCGCAGGCCGGCATCGGCGAACTTGCGGGCCATCCAGGGCGGCGTCTCCACGCTCACTGCAAGAAGCCCAGGCGCCCGCAGTCGTGGTGCAGGTTGGTGAATCTTGCTCTCTGAGTTCCGCGCAGGAATCAGGGCGCAGGCGGGCGTCGTCGGCGTGTTAGAGGTGTGAGCGCCTCGGCTGGCATTTAGCCGTTGGCGGCGTGCCTGGGATTCGATCTTGCGAGAGGTCCGGTGCCTGTCGTGGAGGCGGTCGACCGTAGTTTCGTCGGCGTGCTGGGCCTCCCGAACCATTATGGATCGGCATGTCGAAGTCCGCGTCTGATCTGTTTCCGGGAGGGGCGGTGAGGCCGAGCCAGCAGGGACGGCGCCTAGGTGGAGCCAGCCAGGCGCTCGTAGCGTGGAGGCGGCGGCGGTGGTGGAACCTCCATGCAACGATTGTACCTCACGTCGGAACGTGCCGCGCCAGGTCCGCCCGATCCATCGCCGCGAGCGACTGCAAACCGAGGCGAACACCATGGCGCCCAGCTGGCCTGGAACGCTGGCATCCCACGTCAGCAGTCACCGGAAGGGAGCCCATCCTGCGCAGCACCTGGTCGGAAGGTGGCGGCTGGCGCCGGCAGTGAGCGCCGTGGATCCGGATCCTCCGTAGAGCATGCCGGGCGGAGGGATGCAGCAGGTTGCCTCGTGGAGATGGCCCGGGTGCATGGTCTGGAGCAGGCCCACCAGTTGGTTCAGCCAAGGCCAGCTGGTGCTCAGGGGTGGGCCACCGCTCAGGTGCTCAAGGGCAATGCGGCAAGACCCGCCGGTGCCGGGCCATCAGGCGGCGGGGGCTTCCTGGGGATTCAGGCCGATGGTTCGAACGCCAGGGCTTTGCCTCCTGGAGTTGGCTGGCAGCTTGCTGCTCTACGGCCTCGGTGAGTGAGTTGCTGGTAGAAGGCGTGGGGTGGGGCCTAGTCGGGTATTGGGAAACGCAGCCTGCGCTGAATGCTGTAGTTGCTGTGGATCCCCAGCCGGAATGGGACTCGGATTGTTTGCGATGGTTTATTCCGAAATTCCCGGATAAAAAATGAAAGCCAGCATTCGACCAATCAAGGGCCGGGATGCTTGCTCCAGCAACAGATCGCTATAGTGAAGGCAGAGATCCGAATCTGTTTCTTATGCGGAAGCAAAAGCGGCAGCCGTGGGGATTTTTTATGCGGGAGTACTTGCCAATTACAAGTTTGCCTGAGAAGGCATGATCCTCTGTTTATCGCGTTTGATATGGTTGGTAAGTTGTTCCCCACTGAGAATTTAAGCAATGCAAGAACGCACGTCAAAGCTAATTCAGTCATACATGGAGCGTTTCTGTTTGGGTTGATATTCTAGCTTGGCTTGGGCCCTCCTCAAACGATTTTGGGTAAACTGGAATGAACGGATACATCCAAGCCTTCTTTGAGCTCACAGATCACACTAAAAGGAAAGCGGCGAGCAGTTTCTTTCTTCCTCTTTTAATACTATTAGCTCCGCCTTCTTGATCTTGGACTTTCCTTAAAAGAAGTGTTCTTGCTTTCTTGGCCCCTGCTTTCGCGGTGATTGCCCTATGATTTCGCTGAAGTGTCTCGCACAACACAAAGATGCTAGCAGGGAGATTTAGGAGCAAAAGTGCTTGCAGAGCTTCAAGCAACATGTAGGAAGTATCAAGTCTATTGAGGATCAATCACCAGTTTTTTTTAAAAATGCGTTATCCGAGGGGACATGGGTAACAAATTTGATGCCCTCGTGGCCAAAGTCCCTTCAAGCGGTATGGGAAAGAGTGAAGCTGAAGAAAAGAATTATACACGAAAAGCAGATTGCCAAGCGAAATCTCCCCTCTAGAATCACTTAGGATGGTAGAAAGAACTTTTACTGCTGAAATAATGGGATATTTTTCTAAAGCTGATGAAGGAGTGGCCTGACGGTTATGCTGATTCGAGACGTACTA
>Ga0163217_1078873_pt1 | contig 12993 bp, 18 predicted proteins | sample SynspAceP_FD_185933 | JGI IMG/M metagenome (GOLD analysis project Ga0163217, IMG submission 185933) | Saline lake microbial communities from Ace Lake in Antarctica - Synechococcus sp. Ace-P (PacBio error correction) | ecosystem: Environmental > Aquatic > Non-marine Saline and Alkaline > Saline ...
AAGAGAGAGATTTCTACTGCAGGTTCAAGCGCAAGTATCATTTCTGCCCCGCTTTGAAATCGCCGTTGACCCCCACCGCATTGGGCCTACGCGTAAATCCCGTACAATCTGATCAACGGAACGCCCCGTGGCAAAACAAGTTGCGGAACCTGGCGACCGGGGCACAAAAGGCTCCTTGCTTGCCGCCCAAAACGAACATATAAACCGGGATAAGATCCGACTCCAATGACCCCTTTGATCGAACAAATTCCCTCGGCCGCCGCTTCGCGCGGCCAAACCGCCTTAAGCGGACCGGTGCTAGCTTTTGGCCGAGACCTGCCCTGATCTTCGACCTTGTGGCGGCTAAAGTCGACAAATCTCCTTCAACGAATGCCGCGGCTCTTTGGCCCGGCGCGCAATCCGCCGTGGGACCCGGAGAAACCGGGCGAAAAGGCCTGTCCGCCGCGACGATGAAACTGCAGTCCCGAGATATAGCGGCAAAGCGGTAACAGGCCCTACGCCGTTGATTTCGCCGAAGACCGGGGCCTCCAACCCATCGGTGATAGAGCCGGGGGCTTGCCTTTTGGTGATGCGCCATTTGGTTCAAGTGGCCCAGGCGGATTAAACCCCGACACCGATATTTGCGTTCATCATGACGCTCATAGGTTTGTGCCCAAGGAGGCGAGACCGAACGTGTGTCGTTTCAGTGGAGGCTCGTGTTCGATGACGAAAGCACCGAAGGGTCCTAATCAATGGTGTCTGGCATGATAGCGGCGAATGGCGTCTCGAAATTCCGAAGCACGGTCGGCTTTAGTTGCGCGCGCATGGATCACCTCCCCCCTGATATCTCCGCAAATTGGCCTGTGGCTATGCACAAGGTGTATGTTATGCTGGGGCGCGATAGAAACCCCCGAGCGCGGTAGAACCTAATGAGGTAAGGTGATCTGCGAACCATGACCGGCTTCGACTCTGCTGCATGAACGACCCCGTAAATAGCGGTCCGAACTGACCTAAAGCGCAAAATCAGCCAAGGTGCTGACGTTGGTGGTATTGCGGCCGCTGCGGCACAGGCGTCGGCCGAGTTTCTGCGCAAACCGCCGGCTGACAGAAGACATGCCTGTCGTCGGCGGGGGACAGCAATCCAAAAAACACCTGCGAAGACGCAGCAAGGGGTCCCTAGACCTCGATGATCAAACGCCCGTTGGAGATAACGGCTGGTGTATGACGCGATGTTCCCGACGCCCCGCGCAATGGGAAAAAGGCTTTAACCGTCGATGGGCGTGGGCAACAAAGGCGGGGCGTTTTGCCGATCGATCGAACACAACAGGAGCCCGCTTTAATCACAGCTGAAATGCAAGCCTGCTGTCTGACGAAGCTTCGCCAAGATCTGCGGTACGGGTCGCTGAGGTACATGATCTACATGTCCCGAGATGCGACATGCTGCCCGAGCCTGAGCTTCTACCAGCGTGGCACTGCCAAACACAGACGGAGCGGCAGGAAACTGCGCGCTCCGGCGATCGAGAGCTGGAAAGGCATCTTCCAAGGCTCTTTGCGTCCGGTTACAGGCCAACCCAAAGGACGTCTCCTATCCGCTGTCATGCCGGATAACAAGATCCACGGATTATCGGTGAAAACCGGTGCCGGGCAAAATCGACGCTGATGCGATGCCTTTACGGATTTCTTACAAGGCGGACAAAGGCGACATTTTTTATCGCCGGCAAAAAGACGCGATATCCTGACAGCCAGGCCGCGATTGCCGCAGGCATGCGGGATGGTGTTCCAGCACTTGTAAACTGGTTGAAAATTTTACCGTTCCTGGAAAATATGCATTCTGGGGGCACAAGGACGGACGGCTGCTGAATTACCGTCGCTCGCCCAAGGCGCGCAAGTTCCCGCTGCGAAACTGCGGCGGATGATTACGGGCATCCGAAAGGTCAGATCCGATGCGCTGGTACAAGCATCGGCGTGGGCATGCAGGGCCAACGCGTAGTAGATCCTGCAAGCGCTGTATCGTCAGGCAGCATAGTTATCAATGTCTGATGACCCACCGCCGTGTTGACGCCCTGTCCGAAGCAGGAATCAAGTTGTTCGTCCGCATCCTCGGGCGGTCTGCGTCTGAGGGAAAGACGATTCATCCTGATCAACCACTAAGCTGCCGCGAGATCATGAAACGACGCGACACCGTAATCCGTCATGCGCCGGGCCGAATGACCGCCTAACCGCAAAAACCGCCGAGAACCTCGCCCGCGAACTGGCAGAGCTGATGGTCGGCCGCAGGGTCCCTGCTGGGCGTGTGGACAAAAAACCCGCCGCCCCGGGCCCTGTCATTTGGATATCGAAAGGGTGCGCGCGTTGAATGAAAAAGGCGTAGAGCGTCCCTGACGGCATTGGTTCTGCAATCCCGTGCGGGCGAAATCCTTGCGTCGCTGCGTGGCCGGGCACGGCAAGTCCGAGAACTGCTGGATGGTTCGGGGGCGGGCCTACCGGGGACCGGCAGGGCAGCGTGCGCGGTCCAAGTGGCACGCCCTGGACCTGACCGCAAATAAAGAGCGGCCCCAGTCGCGCCGCAATCATGGCAGTCGCCTCACGTCCCCGAAGACCGCCAGCGCGAAGGTCTGATCATGGACTTATCAGGCGTGGGAAAACACCGCTTTCGAGCTAGTCAACAAAGACCCGCTACCGAGCGGTCTGCTGAATGGACACGGCGGCGATCAAAGCGACACTGTCGAAAAGATGGAACGTTCGACGTGGCGCCCTCCCCAACCCCAAACTGGCTGGGGCCAAGAACTTTGTCGGCGGCAACCAGCAAAGATTTGTTTGGCCCGCGAGATCGAACGGCAACCCGGACCTGCTGCTGATGCGGTCAACCGAACCCGTGGCGTCGACATCGGTGCAATCGAATTCATCCACGAACAGATTGTCCGCCCTGCGTGAGTCAGCAGAGGCGACCTGCTGGTGCGGTTCGAGCCGCTGGAGGAAATTCTGGCGTCTGGAGCGATCGGGGTTGCCGTCATGTTGTCGACGGTCAGGTCGAATGGCATTCGCGACGCCAGCAAGCCGATGCAAAATGAACTGGGCATGTTGATGCGCACTAAACCGACTACTCGATGCCGCCCCAATTCCAAATCGACGAAATCGAAGACAAGTCTGGCCCATTCGGGCGGCGATTCCGCATAAAGGAAAGTGTGACATGTGACGTAAATGCCAAAATGGGCCGAGGTCTGCCTCTCGTGCCTGATATCGCTTTTGCTGGCAGCGTCCTGTCGGCGCTGGTCATGTCTGGCATCGGTGAAGACCCCGTCCGCCTGTCAATTGATGGTAACCGCGCTTTGGTCAGCACCTATGGGTGGGGGCTTAACGCTGTATTACGCCACAACTTTATGTTCACCGGCTGTGCGTCGCCATCGCCTTTCAATCGCGGCTGTTCCATATCGGCCGGCGAAGCGTCAGGCAATGCTGGGCGGTTTGGGGTGTGGCGTCTCGCCTGTTTGTATTCCCGTGGCCCACTGGTTCCCTGGCGCTTTTGGTGGGCCACTCGATGGCGGCTGTTTTTGTGCCGCATGGGCCCGCGATCCCCGCGGTTCCTGCAAGCCAGCGCGGCAGCCATATCTGTGATCAACAACGATCATGTCAACCTGTTATTGCCGCCGCGGCACTGAAAGCTATATCCTGGTCAATCATGCGCGTCCCCCATAGGCAGCATGGAACCCTTGCGACCGCCCGCTTCCTGACGCCGAACAAACTTGCCAACGTTGCCAAGCGATCCTTCTGGCCCCGCTCGGGATTCTAATTTTCCAAGGCGCAACCGGGCCAATATCTCGCTTTTGGTGGCGGTTCGCCTGTATCTTTTTGTGGGTGCTGATCTGGCGCACGCGGCTTGCTATGAAATCCGCTGCTACTGGCTCATTCGGAATCGCTGCGAAATACGCCGGTATCTCTCCGGTCAAGATCACCTCATGATCGCGATGACCATGCTCGGGTCGGTCTGGCGGGATGATGGCGATGTTAACAACGTCATGGCGAGCCGAACGGCTGGTTCTTGAAACGCCAACGAAAGCGCGGGCTTTATCGGCTCGCGCTGTGCACTGATGGGGCGTAGCCTTCCTTTGGGGCGTGTTTCCTAGCCGCGAATCCTGTTTCGGGTTCTCTATTCAGGGCCGGCGCGGGAACTGGCGCTCTGGACCTCGATCCCGCGCGAAGCTTGATCGTCGTGATCCAGGCGCTGGTGATCCTCTTTACCGGCGCCTTGGACAATAATGGTGCGTATGCCGCTCGAGAAAATCTTTTTTTGGCACTGCGCGCGCGCACGCGCCCCAAGCCTGACGCAAACCGTGAGCCAGTGGAAATAATGGATGAACATCACGCTCATCCAACCTGTCGACAAAGCAAACCGTGCGCCTTGTCGACACCATTGCTTGCTGGCGTGGCCCTTGGCCGGCTGCTGCTTTCAGAACGTGCTAGGCATTTTCGACATCGGCCTTGATGGCAAGATGCTGGCGCGGCCGTTCTTTTGGCGGCAGTGGCGGTCACTGACGGTAACGGTCTGGCTGGGCTGTTGGCAGGGTGAATCGCGGCGTCGATGGCGCTGAGCTGCTGCACGGGCCTTGCATCGACTTTACCTTTCTCGGCAACCACTGAATTTTCAGGCGTTGCGATCAACTTTCTCGCGGCGGGGCCCTGACCGTGGTCTGATCGCGCACCCGACTGGTTCCAGCAAGGCGGGCGTTACGCCGTCCCTGATCGCGGCGGCGGTTCAGCCCGAATCAACCCTGCCTTTTCGCTGACGACAAATTGCTCAGACACCATCATCGGACCGCTCTACGCCGGCTGAATCTCGGGTCACTCGATCCTTGTCTCTATGGCGTTCCTTGCTGGTGGCCGCCGAAAGTGGTGGCTGCTCTAGCCGTAACACGTTTTCGGCCTGCGCCTGCGCGCGGTGGTGAAAACCTGCGGCAAGTCGATACGGCGCGGGGTGTTCCGTCGTTGGCCTGTCGCTAATGCGGCGGTGTTGATTCTGCGCGTTCGGCGGGTGCGGGTCTTTTTCGTAATCCTTACGCACAGCGCTTCAGGCCGGCTTTATCAGGACATGTCCGCAGGCCGTGGCTAAATATCGCATTGGCGCGCTGTCTTTGCGAATGGCGCCAGTTGGTACGCGCTATGGGCGCACGCTGCTGTTCGGGCCTGTTCGGTGCGCTGGAAACTCCGCCCGACGTGAATCGAGGGCGCTGGTAACTTCAAAGGTTCAGGGGCAGGTTTGCTGCGCGGCCCTTCCCTAGTGAATGTGACCGTGATCATTCTGGCGGGCTTTGTCGGGCAAGGCGATCCCGCCGCGTGCCGGTGGCCGAGCCCTACGTGAAAGAACGCTAACTCTCGGTTGCGCCGTTTTTGCAATTGGCGGCGGCGCAGCATCCACGATGGGATTTCAACTTTCGATCGGACTAACTGCCGTCTAAGCAAATTTATCTGCCCATCCGCCGACATTGTCGGTCAACGGCGTTCCTCCTTTTTGGGTTTGGCGGGATTGTGGAGCGCTTCTAATCCCGGCATGTTCGGCGTCCGGAGGCGGGTTTTCTGATCACGCCCAGCTGTTGTTATCGGCATCCCCCGCAGCGGTGGCCGGTGGCCACAGCCGCGAACCAGATTGTGGCGTCCGTCCCGTTTTCGGCGCTGTTTGGTGCTCTAAACCGCAAAGACGGTTGATCTGCGCAATGGGCAAAAGCGTCTTGCTGGCAGGCGGTCTGGTCCGGGGCTGCGGCTGGTGTCACCGATCTTTACATACCTCAAATGCTTGTGGCCAGGTCGATCTGCGGTAAAACCTTTGCTAGCGGTCGTTTTTCCTTGGGATCACGGTCGGGCTGATGTTGTTGAATTCGCTGCAAACGCGAATGTACAAGACACGCACCCGGAAAACGCCCCCCGCGCAAGAAACCACGTGGATACAAAGCTGCCCATTCAAGTGCGCTTTCGGTTAACGGGCTTAAATAATCTCGGTCATTTCCGGCCAACTGCTTGTCGGGCCCTTTGTCGGGCTTTCTGCCGCGATCATGGCGTTGGGCGGCGGCTTTATCAATGGTGCCCGCGATGACTATCTGCCGGGGATGGCCCGACCAAGAGTCGCGTTGCGCAGATGATGTGTTGGTGGCAGGGGTTTACCCGGGATGTTTGGGAATGGCAGCGCGGGCGCCTCAACTAGGAGCCGGTTGGATGGGTGCGGTGGGCCGCGGCTGATCGGCGGGGCGGTCAAGTCGGCGGAGGTCAGTGTTCGGTGCAACCGACCCTGGGGAGCGCAAGCCGAGCGAACAGCTGCGCAATGCGGTGGCGCTGTTGTTGGGTGGTGGCTGATATTCGTCGTGCGCAAGCTGGCGCTGGACTGCTGTGTGCAGGCTGAACTTTACTGCATCGGGGTGAAATGCCTATGATCCGTGTGGCGGTGCTTTAATGGGTGGCAGTCCTGCCATGGCATCGGGGCGGTTCTCGTGGCGCTTCGGCCGAAGAAGGCCAATCGTTTTGGGGCTGAAAAGCAAAGCGAAGTATCTATCGTCGACCAACTTTAACGGGTCGAGATCATCATTTTTGGCGCGTTAAACGCGCAGACCTATCCCATGAGGGCCCCGAGCTTGAGGTCCGTGGTTACCGTTTCGGGCCTCTGCCCCGTGACAGTCCGGCCGCAAGGAAAAGACCTTTTTGCATCTGGATAAGCGACCGCGCCGTGAGTTGGGACCTCGCGCCCCAGCTTTTACGCCGTCGCCACCACGGCCCCACTCCAAGACTCCTGAGCCGCACCGAAAGACCTGTCGCTACAAAAATCTCTGTGCCCCCGTGCCCATCCATCTGTCGGGGCCCGCGATGGATATTGGAGGATTCGCGCGCCCTTTTCAGATCGCGCTGATCCGTATCCGCAGCAACGCAAACCATACCACTGGACGAAGCAGGCGTGAGCGTGACGAACAAACCCTGTTTCCGGGCGACCGTACAGCTGCCCGATCTGATCAGAGGGCGGACTATAAATACCCGCATTTTTCCTGGAACCCGTGGCGGATCGGTCCCCGGTGGGCCATACGGGACGTTAATCGACGTGCGCAAGGTCGGGTTTGGAAACGTTGGCTTTACAACATGCTCGCGTGAAACGCGCCTTGCTATACGGGCTGAATGTCACTCGCCATCTGCTATTGCCGCAGGATGGGGTGCATCTTGCCATCTTTGGTGCGCTGCGCCGCTAGTGGCGGCTGCAGGAGCAGCCAAAACCAGCCTTTATGCGGCGGGTCATGCCGTCTGCACCATCAAGGCTGAGCGGGTTGCCGCAGGGGCTGCACGCATAAGTCATCCCCTTACTTCCCCCGGCAAAAACCACACCGGTCCCCGACGTTTGACAGACGTTACGCACCGCACCCAATCAAGGGCGCTCCTGCCGCACGGGTGACATCCCACATAGGCAAGGGCGCTTCCCAAGGGGTTTGCCCGCTCGACCGCCCATACGCGCCGCGCGAAAGATCGGGTGGTCAACAGCCTGCACTGTACCCACTGCATGCCCTGCCCTTGGGTGGATGGTGATCGGCAAGCCCGTGCAGAACGTGGGCCTCCCATGGCGTCGCGGGCAAAGGGGATGAACGGCTCTTCCTCGTCCCGTTTTTTCGATCTTAACGATGGATCGCGGCAGAGATCTGAGGGTCCTTCGGGCCCCCATCACATGCAGGCGGCTGAAGCCTCGCTTGTGCGACCATTGCCCAGATAGACGACCTGCGCGCCTTTGATAGGCTCGGTGCTTCGAGGTCGAGCCGGTTCTTGCGGTGTTCAGTGCAGCTCGATCCCGTCACAAATCAGCGGCTCGCCATTCCCAGCAGCGCGTCTTCTGGTGCCCCCATTATAACCGCCCGGAATCCTTGGATCGCCCGGATGCGCGTCGGCCTGCGCGTCAGAACCAGCAGCAGGCGAACGCGCATCCAGGTCAACCTCTACCCGCTGCGCCCAGACCAACGCGGTCATCTTTCTTTGGAAACGTCCTTCGATCATGCGTTCGAAGCTGCTCGAATGTCAGCGCGGATCGGCCAAGCGCGTTGCGCCAGATCAAGGACTCGGTTGTCGGCCATTGCTTCTGGCCGGGGATACGGCCCAGGTTCACAGCGTTCTTTGGGTTAGTTTTTTCGAACACATCGGTGCCGGAACTGCCCCACGGGGGCCAGCTGTGCCGGAATCGCCAAATAGCAGTAGCGTCGGAAATCTCTTTTAGATCTCGCACTGCTTGTCATCCAGCATAGAGCTTTTCATCGACGAAACCGATGTTCGAAGCGGTCCTTCGCGGCGTTCATCTCGTGATGAAATCACTGCCGCGCAGCCCCGCTGCAGCAATGCGCCGGGGATTGATTTGTTGTTCTATAAAACCGCCAGTGCCCGCATCCAGACGCCCGCAATCTCGGTTCAATTTCCCTCAATTCGACCGGAAACGTCGCCGTTGCCTGCCAGCCACTCTGCGATGCGTTCATATCGGGGTCATATATAGCACAGGGGTAATAAGGAGGATACGGTGGAACTCGTGGTCGCGGCACACCGCGCAAACGCAGTGACCGGATGTCCGCCTGTTGGTGGCGCGGAGGGATCGCCAGCGTGCGCTTGTCTTTCTTTTTGCGTTCATAGTCAACACCGACACGGTCGACGCCCGCGTTTTTCCAATGCCTTGTTACAGTTCTGCCAGCAGCAGAGTCTTGCCCGACCCCGCTTGCCCGGTCCCGCCATGCACCTGATCCCTGCGCCGCCCGCAGGCCGCATCACACAGTTGTCATCAAGATCAAAGTGCCCGCATGGCGCAGCAGGGTGGGTCCGGCAGTTTGGGCTTCGCTGGCACGTCTTACTCAAATGAGGCGAGACCGGGGGGGGGGCCGGGGGAATAAAAGGTCCTGGGGTCTCTGTCGAAATCGGCGAATGGGCAGGTACGGGGTCAGAGGCGCGACCCGTCCTATATGGAAGGTGGGGGGGGGGCCGGGGGCTGCCGTGCCCCCAGGATGGGCATCACACGTTATCCACCATTCAGGCTTGCCAGACAATAGCAACAACGGTTCCCTGCGCATGTGGGCAGCATGCCGGAAAAAAGCCGAGATCCAGGGACATGCTATTGCGCGGATAAGAGTATGACCACCCCCTAGGAGGACTTCCGAAAGTTGGGCCGGATTCTTGGGCATTGTGGGTCCCCTCAGATGCTCAACGACACCACACATGGTCGATTCGATTCGAGTGCGCGGGATCAAGCCGGCGAAACAATGTTTCCGTTGCTGGTGCACGACAAATAGACCTAAAACCGCCTGCCGCACCTCCGAAGACGCTACCTGGACGCGCCCGCTAACGCCGGGAATGGCGCGAGCGGCGAAAAAGAAATAAAGTGCGGCAGACAGGGATCTCGCTGTCTGTCCGAGCGGGGTGCACCTAGACCAGACACGTCGAATATGCGACCAGCAGTACTGATCACTCAGGCCGTTGCTGGGTGTTTCGTTTGCGAGGGTCCTCGCGCAGGGCAGTTCTTCGATGAGGTCGCGAGAGTCTGCAAGTGTGCGGAACACAGTGCATGCCCATCTGTTGAGCCGATTGCACCAGCAGACCACCCCAGCGACGCTGCTCCTATGTGGTCGCGCCCATGCACAGACCTGGCGCGCTGTACTTCCGTGTTCCTAGTTACGCCGTCAGTGTCTCTGCTTCAACGTTTATGATATCAGCGTGACGCCGCACACACGGCACACGATGCGGCCGGCGAGAGGCTATGAACGAGATCTTGAATGACAACATCTGCCTATGAGTGAGCCGGTGCCTGCGGACGGTGGCGAGAGCAGGGCTGGTGACCGGCGAGAGCGGGGGGGGTCGGCGAGAGAGCTGGGCACGGCGGCGCCGGTACCGTAGCATGGAATCTAAGTGAGCAGGAGGCGTTACTGTGAGCCATAACAGCCTTGCTTTGCGGCCGCCTCGACATCGTGTCGAGTGAGCTATGAACGCCAGAAGCACATGACTTGAGCAGAGTCGCGGAGACAGCTGCTCTCTTCTGGCGTTAATCTGCTCGTGTCTCTGCGGTACATTCACACACAATTATGTACGGGCGAACGTCACGATACCCTGGGTTTGGTCGCCGAGTGAGATGCCGAGCGAGCCAACGAGGGAATTCCCACCGTATCCTCTATACCGCAGCACTGCACGTGACTCATGACGCCCGAATACGTCCAACTGCCACTCTTTGTTGGCGAGAGCGCATGAGCAGAAGTAGCGATCATCAGGGCAGAGGCGATCGCTCGCTCTCCGCGGTCATCTGGAGGCGTGATGTCAAACGAGAGTCTTAAGATCGAGTGGAAGCACTGTAAGTCTCGCGTACATCTACTATAGTAGCTATCACAAAGAACCGTGTCGGAATCCCGGACCCGTCGCATGGGCTTCACAAGACGGTGCGGGGTCTTTAAACCTAGACATTTGGTCACAGGGGGCGCGCTCTTGTCAGAAATGCGACATACTAGTGGTCCTTGAATGCGACCGGATGAAACAGGCCTTTCAGCGCGAGACCCAAGAGGCGCTCGTATTCCCGCGGGTTTGATAACTGGGTCGAGATGAAGCTCCTATCTGGATGGCATAGCATTCCGCGAGCGACAGCAGTTATGAAAAGGACTGTGCATTGTGCCTCAGAACGCACGACGTTGGCGCCCTAAATTTGGCGATCCGGGCACGACGAGCTGCACGCCCCAAGGTCACGGGGCCTAGTCTCGTCCGCAGGAGGATGCGACGATTCGAAAAAACTCACCATGCCGCCCAATAGATAGCACACGCTTGTCGTGAAATCTGAAAAGTCCGTGAGTACTCACCGGCAGAAGGCCGCTGACGAAACGCCGACGCTTGATCTGCACTACGCATGCAGCTTGCGACCGATCCGCGCCAGACGCCGCTGATTCCCGGAGGCAGTTGGCGAACCGCATGATTCGACGACCACGCAGAACAGGAACGTTCTGACCAGGTTTTCAGCAGTCTCAGTTGCGGACAGAAAGACTGCCGCGTGTGGCCACGAAAGCAAGCCGGAGTAGAGCGTTCGAGTACACTGCGATGGCGCGTTCGCACTGTGGCTGGTCCATGTGCGCAGAGTGCCTGACACGTCTAGCATCCCGGCCGTATCAAGCGCATGTCCGGGCGGTTTCCTAATCGGCCCGAAACCTAGGATCGAGGTGCGCTTGGCGGTGCGCGTGTGGCAATGACGAGAGGCTGCTCGGCGATCGTGACGAATACGGCGAGCCTTGCACTGAACCGACTCGCATAGGAAAACGGGGGCGTTCGACCGCGAAGCGAGGGCGGGAAAAAGGCCTGGGGCCCTGATCATATGCAAAGGCGGCAGTAAGCCGACAGCGTCTATCTGGCACATGTCGGGTGCTGCCTCGCGAGACGCCGGGCTTCCAGGACGCCTGCATGTGATGGGGGCCCGAAGACCTCAATGCTCTGCCGCTCGGTGGGCCACATCGATAAAAGATTCGAAAACAACCGGTAAACGGGAAAGGACGCCGTTCATGCATCTTTCCTCGCCGGCGCCGACCATGGTGCGGGCCAGCGTTTGCTTACTCGCATCGCGTCGTCGCCCTGCCGTCTCAAATCAATGTCCCTGCGATAGTGCAGCTGGTTGAGGGCTAGGCCACGTAGGCGCGATTATCATGTGCAGGTTGTTTTTGCAGCCCGTTATCTGGTTCGCAGGCGGCGGCTAGGTTATCGATTTTCTGGGCCGGTGCTTGAGGCGGGGTCAACCGCTCCGATGTGAACGCTTGCCCATTGCGCTTAAATGTGCGACACCAATTCGTGCCGCTGTCCAGCGCGCGCCCTGTATTTGGTGGTGCCGTAACCGTCTGGTCCGAATGACCGTCGAGCGGCGTCCCTGGAATCGATAGCGACTTGATGAGTGACGCTATGCACACGCCAGCCAGTGCGGCATGCCGCGATGGTGGCACCAGCGTCGGGTGGCGCTTAGTGGCCGGGGCGAGAGAGACGGGGCCTATATTGGTTGCCCAACGCATGGCCCACCGACACGCGTGTTATAAGTTCACACCACGTACCCTGTCGCACTGAGCTAGTAAACGGGAAGTGTAACGCACTTCGTCTCAGGCATAAAAGGTCGAGGCGTCTTTCTGGTCTGCACTCCTCTCAGCGCGACCGTCTCACTTCTAGCGGCGCCACGCGTCACCAAATAGAGGCACGTATATGTCGAGCACATTCCATCGTCGTAGCGCTATCACGCGTATGCGGCATGAGGTACCATCAGCGCGCGTATCAGGCTACTGGCGCTTGTTTATACTATACGACCGAGTCGGAGCGATTCTCATCGTCCGTGTAATTTCGCGTACAACGGTTTCACAATCCCGTTACCCGGAGTTCGGCTCCATGGATCTGACGCGATGATTCAGAGTCTCCGAATGCCCGTATTGCGGCTGCCAAGAACCCAGGTGAGTCAACAGAGCCATCTGGGTCTAGGTGCCGAGAGAGAGAAGTGCAGAAGGCGAGTCGGCGATACATACAGAGGAATACGCTGATCTCTCTTAGACTCGCAACAAGTGCAAACATGCGGGCACGTGCTGAAATCCGTCGGCCACGGACTTAGCGTCATGATTCTATTGGCAACTATTAGCACTTCGCCAGCTCGCAAGCAATTTCCAACCTTGTTTGACCGCTAATCGTCCTCAGACTGCGAAATACTAGGTTTGCGTTTGCACTGGAATAGATACGTGCTCGTAAGCGCGTCCGTAAAAAGTGCGGCGACAGCAATACGCAAGCAGCATCCACTACGAGCCCCGCGCACGATGGATGGCAACGCCGCTAGCGAGCAGGGTGTTTCTGATCAGCGAGGGCGATAGTCCCTCTTCGCTGCTGGCTCAGGAGTCTTGATGCCGCTGGTGGCGACGGCGTAAAAGCTGGGGGGTACCCGCTTGATCCCTACCATCCCTCTAGCGTTGGCAGACAGCAGGTGTTGAGATACCAGAATTAGCCACAAAAAAGTCTTTGTTTTTTTTTTTTTTTTTT
>Ga0163217_1118084_pt1 | contig 12993 bp, 10 predicted proteins | sample SynspAceP_FD_185933 | JGI IMG/M metagenome (GOLD analysis project Ga0163217, IMG submission 185933) | Saline lake microbial communities from Ace Lake in Antarctica - Synechococcus sp. Ace-P (PacBio error correction) | ecosystem: Environmental > Aquatic > Non-marine Saline and Alkaline > Saline ...
CTCACACAACCCGGGGGGGAAAAAAAGAAAGAGAATTCTCTTTCTGTTTTTTCCCTATCACAAAAACCTTTGTAAAGTTTTTCTTTTAAACATAAGGCTCGGGGCATAATCGTTTAATGGTAAAGGGGGCATAAACTTTTTCCGGTCCCCCGTTTTATGTGCTGCCTCCTTTGGCCAATTTAGTATTTGGGTGCAATGGTGGGGTCATTATCTAAGTGGTACCTGTTTTTTCAATTTTTTGTTATAAATGCAATGGGGATTTAAAAAGTAATGCGCCTGGCGTTGAACATTATAATCCAAAAAAGTAATCAAAGCCATTTTTTGTTGGAATGGATCGGGTTAATGCGGAGCTCCCCAGTCCCCATTTTGCCAAATATTGGCGGCTATACCCAACTCTTTAGCCTTTTGGCTATGTAATTGGTGGGCTGTCCGGCATAGGTCGCTGTCCCTCCAAAACGGAATCCTTGGGGCCTCATTGCCCTTGTGTTCCATACATCCACGCACGTTTTTTCCCCCATTGCTTCAAATTGCCCCCGAATAATAGCATGGTCAGAATGGGTCCCCGGTAAGGTAACATGTACCTAGCAGGAGCACAAACAGGGCACCTGTATATGTGCTGTGTGAACAACATACCTTCTTTAGCAGGGCATACAAATATTAGGGGGTCTCAATTTTTCCTGTCATAGGCCCCAATTCGCAATATCCCAGATCAATCTGCAAAATTGTAGATGACTGTTGGGTTTGGAGTTCTTGAGCAAAAGATGGCTCTGTTTTTTTTCTTCCTTACAGGATAAAAAGGTGAAAGGGAAATAAACAAATTAGAGTAATTAATTTGTTCATTGTATCTTTTTTGGTTTTCTGGCTTGACGCCTTTTTAATCTAATAGACTAAAGTCTTGATTCTATTTTTTGTCTAATCTATTTTCTTTTCTCTTTTTAATATGGCTTTCTGCTCTAAGCAATCAATATTTTTAATCATCAATTGCCCGTTTCAATCCCCTTTAGTCTCCTTTACAATTTTCATAATTAACCCTTTCTAATGGATTTATTGCATGCAACTGGTTTTCCAATATGAAAAATCGATATTCGGAGCTACACCGTTGGCCGTCTTTCATGGAAGGTAAATCCATGGCAGTTTTTTCATCAAAAAAAACCGCAATTTCTGTCATGAAAAATTTGTTCTCCATATAGCACCCCTGCATAATCTTTCCTGATCTTTTCTTGCCGTGGGCATCTTGCTGTAAATTTTGGCTTTGGTAAGTTCGTGCCAAAGTGCCCAAGTGTCGTAATAATCCATTGATTGGTATATTCCCCATTCTGGATAATGTGGCCTCAACCTCAAGTCATGAAATTCTTCTAGAAAGGAATGTGCTGGTCAATGGTACTGGTAAAGTGGTCTTCTAAAACTGGCTATCAAATTCCATTTCTCAGTTTCTCGGATCAAAAAAATAGCTGTATAATCCGTAGAAACTATTACCGAAGGTTCACCCTTTTAATAAATTTATAGTGTTCCCCGCTTTCACAGTTAAGACCCTTATAACTTTGGTCGCCCAGCACCTTCATTCCCAAATTCCCCCCGTAGCTCCTTCCCCTTTACCCCCGTAAAATTATTTTTATACTCATGCAGGGATACTTTTGGGATCCTGGGTTTCGAACGGACTCGCCACACGAAAAAAGTATCTCTTCTTTCCGTTTTCCGTTTACCTTGCCTAATCCAAAATAGCCTTCTCCCAAAACCATTTGGCCATAAAATACTGATCGCTATTTACATCCTCTTTTCGGGTACCGTTAATTCATTTATAAAATCACTGAATGTCCGTGTCGGCCGGAGTGGCAATAGGACAAAATGTACCGAGGCCCCTTCTACCCCATAAACAATCTCTTTTCCAACATAGGTAAGATTGCATTTGCAAGCTTGTCCAACATAACAACTTCCTGAACTTTCCGCAGAAAGTATTCCTGTTTTTTTCCAAAACTTGCAAGTCTCACATGTGTACCTCTGGATTTTTTTGGGTAATTTTAAGACTCCGACCCTCACTATTTTATTTCTCCTGTTGGGAAACTTCTAATCTCCTTTACGGATACCATTCAATGAAACTTTTAAGTTTTGAAGATTCCATTGCACCTTAAGCATTAGCAACTTCCCAATGGACCGTTTTCAATCGGTTGTTTAAAATAGGTGCTGAATAATAGTTTTCCCATCATTTCCCAATTCCGTTCAAACTTATCGGAAATAAGCTCTTGATTCTCCTCCACATTAATTTACTACGCCGGCTATTCCCATGACCGGGTTTGATCGGCTTTCGGTAAAAACCTAGTTTCTTCTTGAACAATGGTTTCTTGGGAATCGTTTTGGCGCAAAGTGGTACAGGGGGAGCCAAGAGGGCAGGTAATAAAAATACATATTCCCAATATATTCCCTATACCCATATACCGTTATGTAATATTATTTGCTACTCTTTTGGATAACCTTAACTCCAAAAGATTGTGTTTGTCAGTGTGAATGAAAGTTTATGGTCGTAAAAGTTTGTTAGTAGATCTAACTAAATTCTAACGCTATAAATCCGATTACCCACTACCCCTCTACTTTTCCCTTTAACCTTTCCTCGGATTCTACCAACTCTTTTTTAAAACATTTCGAAAATATATTTTAGGGTCGTGGTGAAGCCTTACCGAAAAATTGCGGCTCTGACTACGGATATAATTGAACAATCGGCAAATTAAAATGAGCTGCTTTTTTAAGCCGCATGGTCCTAAAAAATCTACTATTCTTGGCCAGTCCTAAAGCTTGGAATTTTCGATAAATCGCAGAAATAGCTCATGTTTAGGTCGGCTCTGAACAAATTCCTCTCAGCTTTAAAACTAGGATTAATCCATCTGGATTTTCAACTAGACCAACCCAATGTTTTTCAAGAAAAATTTCATCTTGGGATTTACCTGGCCCAGCCCTTTGGGGTATCTTAGTAAGATGTTCTTATATTTTAAAATCAATCGATCACCGCTTGTGATGATTGTTTATTTACTTTAAGCACTAGCTCGTTTGATTTAAAAGGCTTATTTTATATATTCTAATGGACCAGTACGTAATCCTAGTATTTTGTTTTTTGATGTTTTTTTTTGCGGTTAGGAGTGACTATAGGAATATGAGTGGTATGCCTCATTTTTTTGAAGCTGCACTCATTTTACATCCATTTTTGGCATCAATAATATCACTAATTATCAATATTGGGTTGTGCTCCAATGCCAAGGCATAGCCCTCTCCCCATTTCTTCCCCTTAAGAGAAATTATAGTAAATCTTAAATATCCTTCAGGATATTTTGCAGTTCATAGTTATCCTCTACCAACTAATATAGTTTTGGCCAGTTTCGTTTCCCTACTGCAATTAGATTTTCCTTCCTTATTTCATTGTCAATATCCTCTCTTCAATAATGGCATCCGCAACTATTAAATCGCTTGTAAAGCTGTCTTCTATTTTCATTATATGAGGAAATTCGAACACTAAAACATGTGCCTTTGAGGTGTCCGATTTTACAATCGATCTTACCGTTTGTAAATCAACCATTTTCCTCTTTTGTCAGGGCCAAACCTATTTCAGTACCGTACTTTTTTTGCTTATCCTGAATCGGCCTGATAAAACAATGTGAAAATATTTTCTAGCTCCTCTTTGGAATTCCAGGACCTGAATCGGTTAAACAGATATTTTTACATTTTCTTTCCAACTCTAGCATTACATCCAAAGTTATTGCCCGCATCCCTTGGGTGATTTGAAGGCATTGGATCAAGGAGTTAAAAAAAATAATGTTCATTTTATCCTTGTCCGTACAAATTTTTCAGCTCTTCGCTGGATAGCTGCATTTAAATACTTCCTTAAAGCCCGCCTGTTCTTTCAAAAGAATTGGAAATATCCTTTAAAAGTTGTAACATAGATTAATTTTCTGTAGGTTCGTCAATGTCAACTTCTCCAGTCTTATCGCGTAGTGATGTAATGTTCGAAAACGATCCTTGATAATCTATTGGCATTATTTGGATGATTAAACGGAAGGAGGCGTGGTTGTGGTGAAAAGGAAGGCGGATTGCCGGGGTGTTTCGCTGCCGCGGTCGAACAGGGTGTGTTTCGGGCAAAGGGAATGGGCAGATGAATCAAGGGGGTGCAGTGGGGGCGTTTGGGAATGGTGAGGTGACGTGGTTGGGGTGGAAGAGGGAAGGGTCCCTTTTTCTTAATGCATATAGCTCCCTTTCATGTTCGGTGTTCCAGCCCTCATCGGCAATTACTCCTATTTCTTAAATCGTAATCCAGATTATGATACGTATACTAAGACCAATTAATAAAAGTGGTAATAAAAAATTGAGCCAGGGAAGATTCCCAAAATGGTTGTGAAAATATAGATACCTACTGATTTCGGTTCAATGTCCATTCAGTATTTCCCAGAAGCTGGCCTTTACTGTTCGAAAGGGTAGGTGGATTTCTGGAGGTATGTTTGTATGGGTGGCCAAGCGTGTGGCTTTTGGAGAAAATCCAATGATTCATTGAATCTTTTAATCTTGTAGGCAATGTTGTAATTGGCAAAAAGTACATTGTCTATTGCCAAAAAGAGAAAAGAAATGAGGACTGGTCACTGATCCAGTTTCCAATTCCTGCTATATTTAATCCTACCTTTGGTTTTGATCTGGAATTATACGGAATTGGCAGGTTTGATTTTATAAATATCTATTTTTCTTCAATAAATAAATGAAGCAATAGTTCCTTTTACGATCTCCTAGGCCTTAAAATAAATATCTACGTCACCATTTAATATCCCCCAAAGAATAGAAATTTTCCATCCTGTCCATTTATGGCATTCGTTGCATAAAGAATCATCCTGAAGTCCATCACTTTTTTTAACCAACCCTTGAGAATGAAGTCCCTAACTTTCAAATTCATATGCCATTGTTGACCCACCATTAAATTACCCTTATTTTCCATAAACAGACCTAATATATGGTGTTGTCATAAGTTCCTTAATCCTAATTATGTGTCAATGATTTTGATTAGCAATACTAATTCACCAAATCCCCATTCACGGTAACCATCCATAGTATTTCTCTCCATCAGAATTGCCATTGACCATGTCATGATTTTGTTGGCAAATTATTATCGTAAGATCAGAAAACATAGTGAACCTTGACTTTGATAGGTATCTGATATGTTTCATTAAACCTAAATAATCCACCTCCATTGTAAGTCAACCACACGTAACATCGAGAAAATCTTGCTACCACGTGACTGTGAAATTGACCCATATTAACTCAGCGAGTACCATTTTCAAAATAGGCAAAAGGTAAAAATTAATCCGAATATATGTATACCCCCAGGTCTGTTTGTCACTCACATTCTTTTCTTTAGAATCGCTTTGAAATAAACGAACGTCCCAAGACCATATTTAATTTCTTGAATTCTCCGCCAAGCGGGACTTTAGACAAACTTATTGGTTCAAAGGTCGTGTACACCCATAATCCGTTCTTATAGTCCCTACCGTCATATATTCCCTTATGATCCTCATTTATGGAATGAATATAATATGCCCTTATGATCGATGGAATTTTCAAAAACTGTTCCTCTTCAATTAGGGGTGGTATTTTGGGGTAATACCCTCTCCATCGGTTCCTATCCATAAAGTACTCTCTTTTTGTCTTATACTGTAGATAATCACTCTAGCAGGGTTGTCTTGTTTAGATCCGAATGATAATGCATACCTGGCTATTCTCGTTCCCTTAAAATGTTGAGATTTCCGTAATTAGTAACGCTACCCACAAATTGTCATTAACATCTCATTTATTCTATTACAAGTTTACGGCTAAGCGAAAAGTCATTTAAACATTATTCTTTAAGATTCTATTTGCCTGAATTCTGGAATCATTCTATAGAGACGCATTTCCATCCGTACCTACATATATTAACATATGAAATTCAGTATAAAATGGCATAAAAAACTTCATTCAATCTGGATGGCCGTATTAATTTTGAAAGATTTGTCTTGAACAAAGCTATCTTTTCAAAATCATAACTTGCAAACCAAGCTTGCATATGATGAACATAATCCAAAGCCTATCTTTATTGTCCAATGTTGAAAAGAGCGCTTTGGCAGATATATCATAAAGAACATCTAGGGTATCCACTTACGATTATCTAAGTAGTATGAATAATAGGTCCTAAGTACGGTAATTAAATTAATTCCTGGATTTTCTGACAAACAATGGATATAATTAGGGATCCATCCAGGGAAATATTGGGGATAGTTGTTATCTATCCATCACGAGCATGAATGAATGTAGCCGAAAACAGGACCCTTTTTGCGCTTGCCAGAAAGATTTTCTCCCAACACTTTGCTGGGTCAGATACGTTTTATGGTCCTATTCTGTAAAACTTGTACTTTATTATCAATGGAAGAAAATTTACCATTTCTTTCTAAATGGAATAATTGTCGATATTAAAGGACAATACCCAAAATAAGCTACCAACACGTGGTTATACTTATAGTTATTAACTTTTATACAGGGTCCTGTTGAATTTTATATTTAAAATATTTTGGAGGAAGGAAAAACCCCAAAATTATAACATCAATCACTGAGACACACCATTTCGGGGTGGAAGCACACAACAACAAAACCTAACTGTCCTTGCACAGCTGCTCGGCGTCACTCTCTACCACCTGGTTTCCTAATCTAAAAGGCGTAATGAAAGAAATTAGCACCATTTTGGCGACAATAAATGGGGCAATCAAAAAAGAACTATACACAAAAATCAGGAACATCCATGCTCTTTCAAAATAATACATTCAATTACTCATATATTTCGCTATAATCCAATAAAACGCTTATAAGAGCTCTTTAACAAAATGTACCTAAACATACCTCACTGATAACCCAGAGAATTATTTAACTTAAAAGGTGTAATATTCGGCAGATATGGGCTTTTTTCCAAAAAATTTACCCCTAAAAGCAATAAATATACCTTTATCATATACGGTAATTTTTAATATTTGTTTAACAATTAATATAACCACTCTAAAACTAATTTGATGAAGTATAGAAGAAACTTTATTTAAAAATCACGCCAATTCAAGGTGCCGGTACTCGCATTCTCCATCTCCAATCTAGGATTGGACCAATTCTTTTTGGCAAACGACCTACAAAAATTAAGAAAGTAGCTGTAATTGGGATCAGACTTGAGAGACTAAGAGGAACAAATACAACAATTGACAATCTTTTAAGGAGAATGATGTACGTTGTAACGCCATTTGTGATATAGAAACAAAACCCTGTATTGATATTGCAACAAGACCATATACAAAAAGCAGGAAGGAAAGGAAAGCGAACAGGGCTTTTGGAAAGAATGACACGATTTAAAAATCTGTTTGGCGCTACAGGAGATAGACGCAGTGGTTATACCAAGCCACCACTTGGTTATGGCACACCAAAAATGGAGTAAGATCATTGAAAGGGGTAATATACCGGTATTGAAGTATAGGCTGCTCAATACCTTAGAGGAATGTTGGGGCATCTTGTAAACACTCATTGAGGAACTGGTTCCCATCTAATGATTTGGAAATGGTAAACTATAGACCGATGTACTTGCCGTTTTGACAACATCATCCGCGCTCCACACCCAGAAAATGTTTTTTGGGTGAACTTATTCGCATTAGAATGTGGTTATCCTAAGCACGACTTTACGAGGGGTGAAATTTAATGGACCGGGAAAACGGCATAATAGGCAAATGGTGCCGAATTTGGAGACAAAGGTATTTCAGAAATCGGCATGGAGGCACGACAACATTTCCCTGTTTCAAGAAACGCGATGTCTATCCTACCATGGTTTTGGGACCAAATAAGGCCGTTTATGCAGATATGCAATCGAGGAAATCGATTTTCTCTATCATTACATCACATGCTACATAAGTGTGGCTTGCAATAAATATATTGTAAGAACCGCTGGCGAATAATCAACCAATGCGAAACCTAAAGTTTTAAACAGGGAGATATCATTACCTCACCTATAGAAACTTCAATGAGAAAACAATTGTTACCCATAACGTAAATTAACCCCACCCACCCCCCCCCTATTCATAATTAGGATTTGAAAGTTCAAGGGGCATCAAGTGGTTAGCGGTTTCGGACTATCACACACTAACGAATCCATATCGAGGGCCCACTGACGGCCATGGTTGGGAAATATGGATAGCCTGGTTGGAAAGTATGATCATCCCTTTGTGGAAAAAAATTTGGCAGTAAGCGCCACTGAAGCGGTCACGAGGAATAGATTTTCGTATGTTAATGAACGCCTTTATAGAATTGCAAGGAGAATATGCACCTCCTATGGGCATGCCAATACGATGCAGCTCGCCTGGAGTGCTGTTAACCCGCTATCTGAACTATTCCATTGACAATATAATGGTGAACCACCACAGGATTTCCTGATTTTTACCAGAGGTACTTGGATTAAGAAGAAAGACCATAATAACTGGATTACACCGACACGTATTAAACATTGGTTATTACACCATTTAATGATATTTTGAAGTTGTTTGAGTTAGTTTGTTTTTTTAAAGACCTCGTTTCCATTGCAAATGGAAATGGGTTATCCAACTAAAGATCTAGCCCAATCCCTTGAAAAACCTAAATAGATTTAGATGATTTTATACTTTATAATAGTTTGCAGCAAAAATATAATAACCCAATAACAAAAGCCCCTTATGACGTAAACCTTATTAGATTGTTAAACACTTATTAAACTTTAAGATCACTAAATATGTAAGCTTAAAATTAAATCAATGAAAATAACGTAATTTCAAGAGGATTATCCTATTCATTGTAGTGCTCACTTATTCAATTCAAAGCTACAAACAAGTGAAGTGCAGGGAACTGTAACAGAGTGTTTTCGGGAGTTCCTTTGTCCGGTGAGCTCATTAGCAGTAAAGGAACTCAAAGGGGGTTATTGCGGATTTTGATGGAGAACTAACTTCATTAATGTTTTAGATTCGATGTGCTATCGGCATTTCTTATTTGGGTTCTTAATCCAAGAAGTAGCAGTAATGGTAGAAATGTCCATATTAACGTGTCTTTAAAAGAAGAATGAGAGTCAGTTAAGATGAGTAGTTGAGTGGGATTGGCACCCAAAAGAAAATTAATCTGACAGGGGCCATAACTACATTGAATGCAGAAGAAATAGTAGAATCGACCTATTACTAGTGCAACACAGTTATTAATCTGGATTGGCCTCAGGAGAGTTTTTCGGTTTCGCAAACTTCAGGGTAGACACAGGAGGAGACGATGCGCCTATTAGAATTAGAGGTGTTGGAACACTCGTGTTATATAACAATCCTTTAGTATTAATCGATGGATTGGCCTGGATCTTTAATAGTAATGTCAGACCATCAGATATTGAGAGTGTAATGTTCTGAAAAGATTTTTGCATGCAATCAGAACCTCAATTTATGGGTCAGTCCAGGGCAGCTCTAATAGTGTTATACTTATAACAAACAAAAAGAGGAAAGGAGAGTAAACTACGTTGCTTATGACTTTTTATCTGGTGTACAAAATGCAACAAGATTAACGATTATGTAACAAATTCAGCAGACATGATATGGAGTTGGTATAATCTTGCATTCAAGAATGAAGATCCCTACGGCCTCGCCATTTTAAAACATCGGCTCAAATAGTGAAATTTAGACTGGACAGATCCTTATATCTATCCTAACACAGATGGAATTGACCCTTTTGTATGAACTGGCACCAAATCAATTCAATAAGTAGAATAGGCGTGTAATGAAATACCAGATATTCCTTTTCCGTAGGTTATTAGCATCAAGGATTGGGGTGCCCTTGGTGGACTAGTGCGCCCTACATGTACAAACGTTAGGTTCAATTTGGATAAAAGTATCGGAAAAATTCATTATTCTGGGTCAGAAATATCCGGCCAGACAATGATGATGTATATGACTCCTATGGGTCGGAAAACTTTGACCGGATGGCCTAATAAAGAGCGAAACTCATATTACACGCTCTTCTCGAAGATGGTAGATATGGTGATACATGGATCGAATGCTTCTCTAAAATGCATTGGCCAGCTGCCCAAGATGGAAAAAAATATGTGAAGATAATATTGTATTGAACTTGTCCGGTGAATTGAAGATTCTTTAGAAGGCTTTTAAATATAAGAGGTACAGTAGGTGTTATCCAAAAGTAATCAATCCATGAAAATTTTAGACGCGGAAAAATTTTTCACCTAACGATCCAAAAACTTTTGAGGCTCGACATTAGGTTTTTGGTGGTTCTGCCCCAGATCTGCCGATTAATTAGAGCTTTACGGAATACTGATACTAACTTTTGATTAGTACATTGTCGTACGATAAAAACCTTTTGCAGAAAACCAAACATAGGATGTATTAGGAAAGGTTTTCAGCAAGAAACAAGAAAGTTTTGATTATCTTCAGAAGCGTACAACAGCTGGAATTCTAGCAACCGCCTCAAGATAAATGCTGGATCCATAGACCCCCACTGCAGAAGGATATTTGGTGGAATTCGGTTACAATCTTTCTTTCGGCAAGGTCGAACCTAACAATTTAATACAGGAGAAGTAATCTATGTGGAGGCCAATTTTAGGCTACGATGGTTCTTCTAATTTTTGGACCAGGTACAAATGGGGCTTTTTCCGCATCAGTTTCAGGGGAATGGAATATTTCAGAGAAATCATTTTTATAGGGATAGTAATATTTGTTAATAGCTTACCATATTAAGAGGTTCTTGGGACAACTAGGAAATACAGGCTAGTTGACCTAACGCAATACAAGCGCAACGTATGCTCTAGGTCAAAATTATCTATGGAGGTTCACTAGTAGGTTTGGAGGCCCTGCACAGACAGTTTTACCGAATACAGAGGTTACCTGGGAGAATACTTCTACCCAAACTGATTATTGGGATGTTGAATCTTTGGCCTTGGGGAAAACTGGGATTAGTCCAGTTGTATTATTTTTCCATAAATGTGACAGATTGATATTTTAAGACCGTGGTTAGATTTCCTCTGTTATTGGAGTTATTATCACCCCCAACCGTAAAATTTGGCTTCGGTTAGAAAATTCTGGATTGAAGTTTGCAATTGACTGCTAAAAATCCCATCGGCGATTGTTAAATTATGGTGTGGTGTAACTTACCCTTCAGCTATTGATAGACGAAGTTAAAAGGATTCCAGCCCCTGCATTTGGTGGATATATAGAATGCCGAGGAGCCATTGATGAATTTTAACCTTGTTCAACAATGATGGTATTTTTCAAATGAAGCAGAAGTTTAATGCTCATGGTGCGCAATCGACTGCTAAAACCAGGGAGATTGTAAATTTGAAGACTTGACGAAATGGCATTTATGGATGCAGGGGATAGACAGGGTAAGGCAAGTTCAATTCCAAAGCTAACTTATGGTGGTACGTTGGATGCTGGTTATATGGGCTTGAACTTTTCAGCCGTTCCAAGGTGTTGAAGAGTTAGATGCTATTACCCCGAACAACGAACAAAACCCTTTTTTAATGGAGCTGGTTAACACATTCTGGCAAGATAACGCTTGGACAGCAGAAAATTCCAAATAATTCCTATCCAAGATTAACAGGGTCCAAGCAACTATAACGTCAATGCATGGCAAGATCTTTCTTTCACTTTCTTGAAGATGCTTTCTTCCTCAGGATACAAGATATTCAACTGGCTATTTCCTTTCTGATCAGTTTGCTAGAAAAATTAAGTTTGGACAGATTGCGTGTTTTATGTAACGCCAAAACCCATAATGTAAAGACGGATTATAGAGGATTAGATCCGAAAAAGAGCGTACAGCTGTAGGGGATTTACAGCAATTGTAAGTATATATCATTGGGTCCTTAACATTTTCACTTCTAAAAAAATAAACTATGAAACAATAAGAAACCCTATATTAATTTACTGTGGTATTTAGGCCTGGTTTCATCTTGTGACAAAGATGTTTTTAGGGTAAGTTCGACTACCCAGATTTCTGCCGAAACCTTTTGGAAGGACTGAAAGTGCGCAAAACTGGGGATTGACGGGGTTTACAAGCAGATTACTAAAGTTACGCAATCAAATTTATTTAGTACTACGGATGCAGTTGCGGAACAATTCTTACAGCAATTACCAGCTTGGGAGGGTTTTAAAAAGCCATTGCAGATGGAACCTAATGATGCACGGGGACCTGGATCGATTGACTGGTTTTGGATGGTTTCTGGAAAGGTATTGACGGGCAAACACATTATTAGATAATATTGATGCCGTTTGAATGGATGAGGCCATAAAAACCAGAATGAAAGGGGAAGCCTTATTTTTTAAGAGCAATATTATTTCTATTTTCAGTTAACAGATTTTTATGGTGGAGTTTCCTCTAATTTTAGAAGCCCAAAATTGAGCACGGAGCATTACCAAGGAATACGAAAGAGCTTGTAGTGGATAGATTTAGTCGTTGATTTGACGCTGCTGCCTGGGATGTTGGAACAAATGGCATCCGTAAACTCGGAAGAGCTACTGAAAGTGCTCTGGCTATTGCTTAAAAGCAAAGGTTTTGTTGTTTAATAATCGAAATGCAGAAGCTGCTGTTTTGCCGCTAACGAGGTTTATGGGCATGGGCTACAGCTTTATTTCCCTCTACCTGGGATTTGTCAAGGAAGAAATGAGAATAATGAAGAGGTGAATTTTTGACGCACATTTAAATCTCCAGAGGTTGGTATGTTCTACGAGTTATAATATTGGAGTGATGGTGGAGGAGGCTGGGCCTCAATCATGCTCTTTACCGGGAATTTGGTAGTGATTATGTAACATGGTAGACGGCTTACCAAAAGTTTTCTCCAGTTGTATGACCGCTGCCAATCCTACGAAAATAGGGACCCTCGGTTAAATCATACCTTATTTGTACCTGGATCTTACCTACAATAATGGAGGTACCCTTAAATGATCTAAATACAAAGTTACA
>Ga0163217_1096643_pt1 | contig 12992 bp, 15 predicted proteins | sample SynspAceP_FD_185933 | JGI IMG/M metagenome (GOLD analysis project Ga0163217, IMG submission 185933) | Saline lake microbial communities from Ace Lake in Antarctica - Synechococcus sp. Ace-P (PacBio error correction) | ecosystem: Environmental > Aquatic > Non-marine Saline and Alkaline > Saline ...
TCTGATTTGAAACCTGCAGACTCCTTTACATACGAATGCTTAAGCGAAATGACGCACAACAAAATATCTCAGTCTATTATAGAACCATAGCATGTTCTGCGCTGATGTTTTTGCTTAAAATAAAACATCTTGGAAGTGCCTAACCGCTCACGACCGGAGGTTACCTCCTTAAATCGCCCCACGACTCGCAAACGGGGACGGGCCCCATTCGTTTTTGTTCCGCCTATCTGATATTTTACACTTTTTTCGATCCTCAAATCTCTAATTTTCGTTTACTGTATGTACATACAGCAAAATGAAAGGGTTTTGTCGGAGTATGAGCACTGTCCACCGTTTTAGGCCCTGTGGGCAATCTCAGAGAGTGAGTTGGGCCCCTTTTTTTCCTTCTCGAGTTCAAGCTTGGCTCCCGTCTCCCGGCGCAGGCATATGGAGCAGACCCTGGTCGCTGGAAGGAAAAAAAAAAAAAGGGCCCTGTTGGATATCGATGGCGCCACAAACACTTATCTCGTGCGTGCCGATGGAGATAGCATGACGGCAGCAGGTATTCTGGAATGGGGGATGGTGGTAGTGGCAGTCGGGCGTTATCAAGGGCCCGGCATGGCTGACGGTGGTGATTCGCAGCGATCAACGGTGTGGACTTCGTCAGCGATGTAGCGTGTGCGTGGGAGGAGTCATTCCTGGCTTCTCGGAAAATCCTAAAATACCTCCCCAGGCTATGTTGCTTGAAAGGCGATGATCTCGTGATCTGGGGCGTAGCCACCGACAGTATCCGGAAGGCATCGCTGTCATGGCTGACCAGTGTTTGGCACTGTTTGACTGCGACTCTTTTCTAACGCGTCTTGCGAACCGGGTGTTCTTGCGGACCTGCAATCGGAATACCATTGTGGTGCTGAGCAAACAATGGATTCTGAGGGGTGGAAACCGTTTAGTAAAAATCCTTGTAGAAGTCCGCGCCACCTTCTGAACCGCTGGGACAGCCGTTTCCAGCCTCCAGAGGAAAACCATCAGCAACTGGCTTAAGTAGCAGCGGCTTGAGGCTTGTATTTGCAACAAAAGACCTAACCCTGGCAGGTAGATCCTTCGGAAGGCTTTTCCGTTGCTTGATTGGGTCCTGAGGGGATGGCAGTCGAGGCCAGCGCAAACCCTTCTTTGCAAGCACTAAGTCGACGTTCGGGGAAAGTTCCTTCTGAGCGATCTGACCGTGAAAGCCTCGGACGCACCGTCTATACGATTTACTTTACTCGCCTCCCTGGACGCCAATGGCTTGGCCTGGAACGAAGAAAGCCCGCACGGTCTCAGCGTTCCCTCTCGCAGGTAAAGGGATTGGTCTAGTGGGAATTATCTCTTGATCCTGGGCACGGTGAATAATCGCCCTGGCTCTGGTCGTTAGGTTCTACCGATGGGCCAAACAGCGCGGCCTTATCACTAATCCTTCCTTTTTGGGAGAGAAAAGGGTGAGAGCGGCTTCCTCACCCATCATGGACTGCTTTGCGTCACGTTGGCGAAGGGCCCTGGAGTCGAGACCACCAAAGTGCTCGGTGATGTGTGCGTGACCGTAAGCGACGACAAAATTTTGAGTAAAGACCAGGTCAAGGTAATGCCTTGCCAGCGGCAATCTGAATTTCCTAGTACCAATACTGTTTTCCATCTCATGGTTCGTAACTGGACTTTCGCTCTGCTTGAGGCAAGGTCATTCCCCCTAAAGTACGTTTTCAATCCAAGATTAAAAATAAAGTGCTGTCGCACTGGCAGATGAATAAGCATCGCTCTTGATCCTTTCTGACATGCATATCAAGTACGAACGGCCGAAGAAACCATTGATGTGCCTTTGGTCGTTGATGGAGGACAAGTGGGTCTTATTCCCTTTATCAGCGTGAGATTCGTTAAATCTCAGGTATGGTGCCGTGACGGCGCTCTTGGCTTACAACGAAGGCAGGGCCTACTCCAGAATCTGTTGTGGATGTTAATGAAGTCTTATGAGGCAATAAGTGCGGCTTCTTACGTCGTTGGCACATATTGCTTTCGCCACAACCTATTGGTACTTACACGCTGCTGGCCTTCGGAAAAGTAAAGTACTTTGAAGGTGAAACCGTTTATTTGTAATGTAGGAGACAGGCTGGGCATTCTGGACGTCAAACAACAATGATATATTCTTGCATCTGATCAATCAGCTTGAGGCTCATCCGTACTTGCGCCAATTGAAGATGAGATTGACATGATGTTCATAGCTCTAGCGCCACGAAGCAGATCTGAGTAGTTACATTGGCAGCAAAACAATACACGGCTCGTTGAAAACCATCAACAGAGGGATTCGAGACTGTTGAAAAATGATATCTAATGATCTTCCGAGAAACCCTAGAGAACCATAATAAAACTAGACATACAAAATATCCTAGGTCTGGGCTTCGATGCCCTGTGGCAATTCAAGAAGCTTGGCAAATGTTCATCAGGGACATTACTTCACGGAGAATTTCTCTGTGCGACCTTGATGAAGTTATTCTTCAAACGGGCTTCGGTATTTTTTTAGCGTTCTTGGCCGGTGGACGCGGTCGGATCTCCTCCTCGCTACACCTAAAATCTAAGCAAGCGGCATTTGGAGCGTTTCGTCTCTTGGCCTTCAAACTGAAATATCCGAAACGGATACGATCAGCCCCAAGAATTTACACTAGCTTCAGTCGCTCGTGATCGTGCTTGGCTGATTAACGGTTTCGTAGAAGGCGATCTTGATACACTGCTTGCCACCAAACCCGTTTCCAAAACAATCTGCCAAGTCACCAAAAGATGCAGATCCCTAACCATTGGGAATGCAAAGGCTGCTAGGAGCATTGAAATTCCGATCTTGTCGAAATTCATTAAAAGGAACATTTTTAGGTAAGGCGCCGAGGCGAGTGGACAGTGATGTTAATATCACTGCCGCAAGATCGGGTATCAATACCACGCCACTTGCTAGAAATGAAAAGGGAATGCCTTTGCAGCCTCACCATTTATTCCTAGTCTGTGCGCTTGATTACCGGACGATGAAGCCGAACGGGGCAAAGGTGCGCAAGGAGCAAACGATACGCCAGACCAATCTTGCTGATGAGTACAGCGCTAATTGCGCTAGATGGCGTTGCTGTCCTGAATAAAGCTTTGAGATGAGTAAATGAACTCTTGTGCCGCTTGTGCATCGAAGGATATCTCATCATGCGTTGTGGTTTTATACCGTTCTGCAGCCGGGCCGCTCTGACGAAATTGCAACTCTAACTCCAAGTGCAAGTTTTTTTCATCGACCAGGAAGTAATTTTGCCGAACGAACATGCGCTCAAGATGATCAAGGGATATCATTAAATGTCACCCCTCAGCGGCTTGAGAAAGACAATGGAAAGACCGCTTTGAAAGCTCAGCGGAGGGATATTCTGAAGGTTTCCTCGGTCTATGGGGCATACGCCACGGTTGCAGATAACCACTATTTTAAGGACAATGACGAAATCAAGGCTGAGGGAGCTATTTGTTGGTGATACTTTTCCTGACAAGTTGCTGTGGAATCCACGTTACGCCTACTCCTCCTGGGTTGCCAAGGAATCAGCCTGTATGGCATCGGGCGCCTAAGGTGGGGTTCACTCAAATTGCTCTGAGTTCTCCACTGCTTGGGTGCCCCTAGCTATGCCATCGTCGGGACACTTGAGGATTTTATCGCCTACTTCAGACTACCAGCAATTCCTCTATGCGGAGGTTGAATATTCTTGACGCGAATGAATGGAAGACAATGGCGCAAGCGCAGTTCAACACATACAGCTACTGAGAATGCATTTACTCTAACAAAATTTTTTTAAAATTTTTGATCCGGCTTTGGTTGCCCGAGCAAAGGCTAAGGGCGGAGCCATTCCGCATTTGTTTTTGGGCAAAAAAATTGAGTTCAATAAAAAAAGAAGGGATGGCAAAAGGATTTGAATATCAGGAACTCGGAATGCGGTTTTTCGAAGGCGTATGATGTCCTCATCGCGCAGCCATTAAGCAATGGCCTGAGCGCCCGCAGAGCGAAGACGCTATATCGTAAGCGCTATTGTTGACGAGCATGTGAAACGCTGGTTCTTAGCAAGGCTCGGGGATTCCCAGTGGGATCTTCGACCATTTTTTGCATCAGGCCATGCTGCCGAATACTTTCAAGTTCATAAACTGGGATACGACATTGCTCAGCGCTCATTGATGATTGCAAAAGCCCGTGGACTTATGCGTGGTTTACCAAGGGGAATGCCCAGCTCAAAAACCTCCCCCCTATCGCCAGAGGTATCCCAACTTTGGCGGTCGCAAGCGTTTATGCCATTTTGCGCTGGCTAAAGATCTTGGCATCGCGAGATTCCTGATGTACGTCAATCCATCATCAGTTAATTATATCCATCATTGTAGCATGAGCTTTAATTGAGGCCGCTTCCGTTGTAATGGGCGAACTATACGGATTAATCGATTTCCTTTGGGGTTTTTCGCTGCCGATATGTTTGTTTCCGCTCCAGTATCCGTGGGTAACTCTACACTGTGGCGGAATATGTGGAAATTAGAAGGTAAAGGGCTTGATGCTGGTAACAAGAACCGTAGGTCGAACGGAATAATCCGCCTGAAAGATTCTGTTCCAAAATATTCAATTTTCTGAAGCTGTCATTCAGGATATGAAATCCGAGCTATTCGTCAATGGCATTGGATACACCTATGCGATGATCATCTATCAGTACTTTGCAGAGACGCGGTACTTTTTATAGTTTCAATAACTAGCGGTATGCCGTAATGATGAGGCATTGGGATCGAGGTTGGAGCTTGGCGCCGTGTCGGTTAAAGACGAGCGTTCGTTGTTTTGGCTGGGTTTCCAAACGATAGAACCGCACAAAACGGAAAAGGGCGCGGTAGAGTATCTCGTCCCTGAGTTAACTCTGAACGCGCTTGAAAAATTTTGGGCAAATTTCAGTAACTATTCAGAAAAGGAGCTAGATCAAGAGAATCAGGCTTCTTGCAAAAGCTTACCTAATCCAAATGACCCGCTGAACACCTGCTTCGGTTGGAAAAGGCCGCGAAGGGACTCAAAAAGCTTAATTTCTTGGACGGCTGCCCTCGCGGGTGGAAGACTTCAGATAATATGGTAGAGGCCCTTAGCGGGCAGGCATCCAATTATGCTTTGATCGGTTAGCCGTCAGCGCCACAAATCAGCACCTGTTACCCGTTCAATTTCCATACAACCATGATTTCCATCGCACCTACGGCGAAGAATCCAAATTGGCCATCAGCAGCGAACGACTACTGGCAACAACAACTTGATACTGGAATTGACTCCGGGCTTTCAGGAGCCGCTTTCTGTAAGCAGAAGAAAATTGGTTTATCAACCATTCCTTATTGGCGGAGCAAGCTATCTAAATCAGATAAAGCCCCTTCCAGACCAAGAGCCCTGCCGGGTTTGCTTCGGGTAACCAGCCTGCAGACGTTAGCAATGCGCGAATTAACCCTGACGCTGCTGGTGGCATCGCCATCACCGGATTACCGCACTGGTAATGTCGATGTTCTAAGGTGCCATTTTGAGGCAGTTTGTAATGCAGCCCCGGTATTTGCGCCCAGCACGGGAGCACTCCGAGATCTTTTTTGGTATCGGGGGCGCCGATTGATTTTTTCGCAAGCAGGCTAACGGCCTTGAACTGCTGATTGACAGGAACTGGGCGCAGCCTTTTACTGGCGCCTGTAATGCCTTCACTAATCGCCAGCGCAACACGATTCATACTGCCTGAATGTGGGAAGACACGGCTTTCGTGCTCTTTACAGGCGCTGGCTGCAGGAGAAATCCAAGTGGCCAAAGCCCCGGCAGATGAACTGATGCGCTGACCGTGAGCAGATCAACTGGTTGCTTGATGGCTATGATCCAGCCTGCTCAAGGGCCATAAATGCCTGCACTAATGAAGGCCCTTGGCTACACTTTTTGCGTGCTCCCAACTGCCTGTTTTTGCTATAATTTCTGGCATGAAATAGACGCCAGAACGCTCTCAATACAACCCGATATCAGCGGTTTTGTCCGCCGCTTGAGCTACTGTCGGTTGTGGCTGATCTGCAGCAAAACACTGGTTGACTAAGAGGCTGAGAATTCAACTGCACAGCCAAGCGGTCAAACACCGCGACAAATTACATCCAGATCCCCCCCCCTTTTTTGGGAAAAAAAAAAAGGGGGAAAAAAAAAGCTGTTGCGTTGGGAAGCGTACGCAGGCAATTTGCCCGCAGTAGCGAAAAAAACAGCCCACCAGAGGTTCATCGTTCGACCGAAGCCGAGATGGGAAGCTGAAATTGAACGGTTGCCGTGATCAGCTCCGGACGACCTGGAAGAAGCGGATGCGCCCCAAGGTCACGCCAGCCGCCGGCAGCCGTGGCTTCTCCGACAAGCTGCTGCGCGAACGGATCGAGCTGCGCTCAGTGCAGAGAAAAAGCCGGAGCCAGCAAAGGTGTTTCTTCACCAAGGTGAAGGAAGAGCTTCAGTTCATACCCGCCCCATTGAAAGGTGCTTCGAATACTGGCAGAGAAGGCGGTGTTCGAGCAGGACCGGCCCAGGAAAGATCATCGCGGCCCGCGCCCAGTACACCCCCTGGGCAAAGAGTGTCGCCTCCACCTCCCCTGCTGGCCTACCTCATTAATGCCAAGTACGTCGATGGCTTGCCACTGTAATCGACTGGAACAGATGCTCAAGCGTTTGGGCCACGAGTGAGTCCGCACCAGCATGGCTCCTGGATTATCCGGACTGAATGAGGTGTTCAAGCCCTTGATCAACCTGATGCGCGAAAGCCCAGAACAGCAGTGACCACTGCAGGCTGATGAAACCGCATCAGTGCTGAAAGAAGACGGCAAGAAACAGCCAATCGGATAAATGGATGTGGTCACCTCGGGGTGGGTCCACCGGACATCCCACCGTGTTGGTTTGCTATGATCCATTCACGCTCTGGCAGTGGTACCCGTGCGTTGCTGGATGACTTTGCCGGTATCCTGCAGGCCGATGGCTACTTACTACTCCGGCTACGGGCAGGTGTGTCGGGCCAACAACATCACCCGCATTGGGTTGCCTTGGGAATCATGCCCGGCCGCAAAGTTCGTTGAAGCCCAAAAGGGCAAGCCGCAAGGCAAAAGCAACAGCCACAAAGGCGTCCAAAGCCGATAATCGCGCTGAGCCATACACAAGCTCTATGTGATCGAGCGCCAGATCAAAAGATCTGAGCAGCGCCGAGCGGCTAACCGCAATCCGTCAGGCTATGAGCCGCTGCCCACGCCTTGAAGCCTTCAAGACCTGGCTAGAAGCAAAACGTCGGCAAAGTGATGAAAGGCTCGCTCACCCGTAAAGCAATGGAATCACGTGATCAGTGGCAATCGCTGTCGGCTACTGCGAACGCGGTGACCTGCATATCAGCAATGGTGTTGCCGAAAACGCGATTTCGTCCGTTTCGCACTCGTTCGCAAGGCCTGGCTGTCGTTGATAGCCCACAGGGTGCACGGGGCCGCGCCACCTGTTCTTCACTGATCCAAACGTGCAAGGCCAACAACTGGAACCTCTGCTTACATCGAACCTGTGCTGAAGCATATTGCCGAGGCTGACACGCTTGGAGAAGCCTGGAGCAGTTGCTGCATGGAATACGGCACTGGAGCCTGTTTGTGGAAAAAAAAAAGTTGGGCCAGCTCGATTAAAAGGGCAAGTGGGTTCGATTTAGAGCTTTACCGGTTAGCCAAAAGCGGTTGGGAGCACTTGGCCACTAAGGACGCACAATGTAGACGACTTATGCTCGATGTTGTAGAATCCGTAATGCCGCACCTCACTGATTATTTAAAATGGCAGTTCAAACATACCAGCAATGAGCATGACCCCAGAACTGCTATGCATCGTAATCCGTCAACAAGAATTAGACCCTATTGATGATTTACCAGTAGCTGTTAATCCTGGGCGACTGGCGCGGTTCTCGCGTCGGTGTCCAGCCAATGGCTGATCGTCCGAGCCATGAACTTCGATCAGGTCGATTTTGAATTCGGTCATTTTGCTGGAATATTTCGTCAAAAAGGCTTAGATCTTGTTGGCGGATTCGATGCATAGAGTTGGGTCATGCTCATGCGGTAGTTTGAACTGCCATTTTTAAATAGATCAGTGAGGTCGGCCCAATACGGGATTCTACAAAAGCTATCGAGCCATAAAGTTCCGTCTACATTGGTGCGTCTTAGTGGCCCAAGTGGCTCCCAACCGCTTTGGCTAACCGTAAGCGCCTCTAAATCGAACCCACTTGCCCTTAATCGAGCTGGGCCCTTTTTTTTCACAACAGGCCTCCAGTGCGTACTTCCATGGCAGCAACTGCTCGCAGCTTCTCAGCGTGTCAGCCCTGGCAATATGCGAGCACATGTTCGATGTAAGGCAGAGGGTTCCAGGTTGTTGGCCTTGGCCGTTTCGATCAGTGAGTAACAGGTTGGCGCTGGCCCGTGCAAACCCTGGGGCGTATCAGCGAACAGCCAGGCCTTGCGACCGATGCAATACGGACGAATCGCGTTTTCCGCCAACCATTGATGATATGCCAGGTCACCGCGTTCGCAGTAGCCGACCAGCGATGTCCACTGACTTCAGCGTGTATTCCATGGCTTTACGGGTGACCAGCCTTTCATCACTTTGGCCGCTTTGCTTCTAGCAGGTCTTGAAGCTTCAGGCGTGGGCAAGGCTCAATAGCTGACGGATGCGGAGCGCTCGCGCTGCTCAGATCTTTGATCTGCGCTCGATCACATAGAGCTTGTGATATGGGCTCAGGCCGATATCGCTTTTGGGACGGCTTTGGCTGTTTGCTTTTTGCCTTGCGGCTTGCCCCTTTGGTGGCTTCAACGACTTTGCGGCGGGCATTGATCCCAGCAACCAATGCGGGTTGATGTTGTGGCCCGACCACAACCTGCCCGTAGCCCCGGAGTAGCCATCGGCCTGCAGGATACGCGCAAAAGTCATCCAGCAGACCGCAGGGTACACTGCCAAGCGTGATGTAATATCAATGATTCATATGGCAAACAACACGGTGGGGATGGTCCGGTGGACCCACCGAGTGACCCACATCCATTTATCGATTGGGCGTCTTGCCGTCTTCTTCAGCCACCTGATGCGGTTTTCTCAGCCTGCAGGTAGTCACTGCTGTTTCTGGCTTTCGCGCATCAGGTGATCAAGGGCTTGAACACCTCATCCAGCCGGATAATCCACGTGAGCCATGCTGGTGCGACTCACTTCGTGCCCAAAACGCTTGAGAATCATGATTCCCGTCCGAACAGTGGCAAGCCATCGCGTACTTGGCAGTAATGAGGTAGGCCAGCAGGGAGGTGGAGGCGAACACTCTGCCAGGGGTGTACTGGGCGCGGGCCGCTATGATCTGTTCCTGGCCGTCCTGCCTCGAACACCGCCTCTCCTGCCAGTATTCGAGGCACCTTCACTGGGCGGGTATGAACTGAAGCTCTTCTTCACCTTGGTGAAGAACACCTGCCTGGCTCCGCTTTTCTTCTGCAACTGAGGCGTCAGCTCGATCCGTTCGCGCAGGCAGCTTGTCGGAGAAGCCACGCTGCCCGGCGCTGGCGTGACGCTTTGGGCGCAATCCGCTTCCCTTTCCAGGTCGTCCGGGAGCTGATCACGCCAACCGTTCAATTTCAGCTCCATCTCGGCTTCGGTCGAACAGTTGAACCTGGTGGGGCTGTTTTTTCGCTACCTTGGCGGTCAAATTGCTGCGTACGCTTCCAACGCAAACAGCTTACTTCAAGGATCTGGATGTAAATTGTCGCGGTGTTTGACCGCTGGCTGGTTGATGTTGAATCTGCACCTCTTTATCACAACCAGTTTTGCTGCAGATCAGCCACAACCGACAGTAGCTCAGCGGCGGAACAACCGCTTGATATCGGGTGTCATTGATAGGCTGTTTCCTGGCGGTTATTCATGCAGAAATTCATAGCAAAAACAGGCAGTTGGAGGCACGCAAAAGTGGTTAGCCAGGGCCTCATAGTGCAGCATTTTAATGGCCTTGAGCAGGCTGATATATCATAGCCATCAAGACCAGTTGATCTGCTCACCGGTCAGCGGCATCAAGTCATCTGCCGGCTTTGGCCACTTGGAATTTCCTTCCTCAGCCAGCGCCTACATGTAAAGAGCACGAAGCCGTTGTCTTCCCACATCAGGCATTTGATCTTGTTGCGCTGGCGATTAGTGAAGCGCATACAGGGCGCCAGTAAAAAAGGGCTGCGCCCAGTTCCTGCTCATCAGCAGTGCCCAGGCGTTAACCTGCTTGCGAAAAATCATCGGCGCCCGATACAAAAAGATCTCTGGCATCTCCCGTGCTGGCGCAAATACCGGGGCTGCATTACAACTGCCTCAAAATTGCAAACCTAGACATCGACATTACGCAGCGTTAATTCCGTGAGGCGGATGCCACCAGGCAGCGTCAGGGTTATTCGCGCATTGCTATCGCTCTGCAGGCTGGTTACCCGAGCAAAACCCGGCAGGGCTCTTGGTCTGAGAAGGGGCTTTTATCTGATTTAAGATTAGCTGCTGCGCCAATAAGCGAACTGGTGATAAACCAATTCGTTCTGCCATTACAGAAAGCGGCTCCTGAAAGCCCGGAGTTCAATCCAGTTATCAGTTGTTGTTGCCAGTAGTCTGTTCCGCTCTGCATGGCCATATTTGATTCCTCGCGGTAGGTGACGATGGAATCAGTTGTGGTATGGAAATTGGAACGGGTAACAGGTGCTGATTTGTTGGGCAGCTTTCGGCCTACCGATCCAAAATGCAATAAATTGGATGCCTGCCCGCTAAGGGCCTCTACATATTGATCCTGAAGTCTTCCACCCGGAGCATCCGTTCCAAGAAATAGCTTTTTTTGAGTCCCTTCGCGCTTTTCAGCGAAGCGGGTGTTCAGCGGCGGTCATTTGGATTGGTAACTTTTTGCAAGAAGGCCTGCATCTCTTGATCTAGCTCCTTTCTGATAGTTACTGAAATATTTTTTTTGCCAAAATTTCAAGCGGGCGTTCAGAGTTCCTCCCAGGGACGAGATACTCCTACGCGCCCTTTCCCGGTTTTGTGCTCTATCGTGGAAACCCAGCAAAACAACATCGCCGTTCCTTTTAACGACACCGGCGCCAAGCTCCAACCTCGATCCAATAGCCTCATCATTACGCATACCGCTAGTTATTGAAACTATAAAACAAGTACCGCATCTGCTGCAAAGTACTGATAGAGATCATCGCTAGGGTTGTATCCCAATGCCATTGATCGAAAGCTCCGGATTTCATATCCTGAAATGACAGCTTCAGAAAAATTGAATATTTTTGGAGCAGATCTTCAGGCGGGGATTATATCCGTTCCGACCTACGTTTCTTGTTTTACCAGCATCAAGCCCTTTTACCTTACTAATTCCACAATATTCGCCACAGTGTAGAGTTACCCACGGATAACTCTGGAGCGGGAACACCATATCGCGCGAAAACCAAAGGAAATCGATTAATCCGTAGTCCCGCCATACAACGGAAGGCGCCTCAAAATTTAAGCTCATGCTTACAATGATGATATAATTACTGATATGGATTGGACGTACATCAGAGAATCTCGCGATGCCAAAGATCTTTAAGCCAGCCGCAAAAATGGGCATAAACGCTTTGCGACGCGCCAAAGTTTGTGAATACCTCTGGCGATAGGGGGTTTTGAGCTGGGCATTCCCCTTTTAAAACCACGCATAAGTCCACGGCTTTGCAATCATCAATGAGCGCTTGAAGCAATGCTCGTATCCGCAGGTTTATGAGCTTAAAGTATTCGCAACATTGGCCGATCAAAGAAAATGGTCGGAAAGAATCCCACTTGGGAATCGCCGAGCCTGCTAAGAACCAGCGTTTCCACCATGCTCGTCAACAAATAGCGCTTACGATAAACGTCTCGCGTCTGCGGGGCTCAGCCATTTGTGTAATTGGCTTGCGCGATGAGGAACATTCATACGAACTTCCAACAAACCGCATCGAGTTCCCTGATGATTCAAATCCTGCATCCCTTCTTTTTTTTTGAACTCAATTTTTTTTGCCCAACAAATGCGGAAGATGCTTCCGCTTAGCCTTTGCTCGGGCAACCAAAGCGGATCAAATTTTTTGTAGAGTAAAGTGCATCTATTAGCTGTATTAGTTGAACGGCGCTTGCGCATGTCCTCCCATTCATCCGTCAGATAGTAATTGCAAACCTCCGCATAGAGGAATTGCCTGGTAGCTGAATAGCGATACAAATCCTCAAAGTGTCCCGACGATGGCATACTAGGGCCACCCAGGCAGTGGATGATCTCAGAGGCAATGAGTGACCCATCCTTAGGGCGCCCGATTTGCCATACAAGGCGCTCCTTGGCAACCTCCAGGAGGAGTAGGCGACGGTGGATCCCACGCAGCTTGTCAGGAAAGGCTTCACCACAAAAATAGCTCCCTCAGCCTGTTTCGTCATTGATCTTAAATAGTGGTTTATGCTGCAACCTGTGGCGTTGCCCATGACCGAGGAAACTTCTAGAATATCCCCTCCGCTGAGCTTTCCAAAGACGTTTTCCATTGTCTTTTCTCAACCGCTGAGGTACATTTAATCGATTCCCTGTCATCTTGAGCGGCATGTCGTTCGCAATACTCCTGGTCGATTGAAAAAACTGGCACTTGGAGTTAGAGTTGCATTTTCGTCAGAGCGGCCCGGCTGGCCAGAAACGGTATAAAACAAACGCATGATGAGATATCCTTCGATTGCGAAAGCGGCACAAGAGTCTTACTCATCTCAAAGAGCTTTATTCAGGACAGCAACGCCATCTAGCGGAATGCGCTGTACTCATCGCCAGCAGATTGGTCTGGCGTAATCGTTTTTTGGCTCTGCGCACCTTTGCCCCCGTCCGCTTCATCGTCGAATCAAGCGCAGACTAGGAATAAATTGGGTGGGCTGCAAGGCATCCCTTTTCATTTCTAGCAGTGGCGTGGTATTGATATACCCGATCTGCGGC
>Ga0163217_1002567_pt1 | contig 12991 bp, 12 predicted proteins | sample SynspAceP_FD_185933 | JGI IMG/M metagenome (GOLD analysis project Ga0163217, IMG submission 185933) | Saline lake microbial communities from Ace Lake in Antarctica - Synechococcus sp. Ace-P (PacBio error correction) | ecosystem: Environmental > Aquatic > Non-marine Saline and Alkaline > Saline ...
GGGTGTACTCTATTATTTAAGGGAATAAAAATGTCATTCATCAAAGGCCAAAGATTTACTGGCAGATCGCGCTGGGGAGCGTTAGGACATTGCCAAAATATGAAAATGGTGTGACGACGCGTTTTGCATTGGACCGATCAGCCGTACAAGTGGCACATCAATGATGGCGAAAGAAGTGTCTGTGTTGGTTAGATTGGTGAGGTCATATGCACTACCTAGTCAATGGCGTTGCGAAAACGTTTACATAATGACTGTGGCGATATATATTTTAATGCAGCGATTGGTACGGAGCATGTTGCGCATCCCTGTTGGGTGAAGCCTAATTTGGTGATCGTAAAAAGAAGGCGTGTTAAGCAACCTAAATGATTTGTAATAAAGGTGGCTCTCATACCGTCAATAACGCAATTGATATTACGCAACTTTGATGAGGAGAAATATGGGTTTGTTGTGAACGGTTCCTATGCTGTGATTCTCTTAATGTCGGTTCCCAATCCTTGCGGGCTTGGCTGCAGAAACACCAAGGTGAGCTGCCTTGGGCATTTGGTTGGCTGGCGTGTGAATTTTGCTTGGCATGGATCTCAGCAAATCTTGGCGAGTTTTTGGGGAAACGCCGCGTTTATTTCCGGTTTATTGATGGTGTTTACCACGCATGCCGTTAACTTTAAGGTAGATAAATGGCCTTCAACTTTGGAAGACCCATGGTTCAAACTATCAAACCGCATGCCCAAAAAAATACTGCATTATCTAGCCTCTTTGCCGCTCGGCCATTTGTGCCCTGCAACTTTATTACTTACACTTTAATTCAACTCAATTTGGCTAATAAAAAAAGAGAAAGCATCTTTAGGATCGTTCTCTTTTTCAACGCTGCGCCATACGAGTTAACCATAGCAATGATACTGCTACTCAGCCCTACTTTATCCAATGCTTAATCCAAGAATGAAAGGCAGCCTAAAATAAAGTGTAGCTTTTAACCGTGCCATCTTACAAAACATGCCGCAGACGCTCAATTCGCTGTTCCAGTAATCCAACTCACTGTTCGCTCAACAACATCGCAACCGTTTGCCAATATCTTCGGCTTCACGGCCGCTCGACGCCAAAGCAGTAAATAGAAGACCACCATCTGATTTAACTTTTGATTGTCACGTACGTTGCCTCCCCAAAGTCTGTAGCAATAGCGCCTGTGCCAAGTATTCACACGAATTTGGTCGTTTCGAACTCTTTTGCATATAGCCGAGTTCATTACTTCTACTGCTCCTTTGCCATGGCGTAGGCGGCAGAACCGGCCAAGCTAAAACGCGCCAGACCCGACGACACATTCAAATATGAACCGCCGGTCTTTGATGAACGGTAACAAGGCTTGCGTTAAAAAGAAAAGGGCCTTTGACATGAATCGCCAACATGTCTTCCAGCTCTTCGTAGCGTGGTTTTCCTTCTATGCTGGCGCTGTAACCCTGTACCGGCGTTGTTGAGTAAATAATCAACAATCATCCTAACGACCAAATTCCTTGATTGAGTATGCCCTTTAATTTGCTGAGTAAAATTCAGTAAGACCGCCCAATCTCGTTGTATCCAGTGGGAGCCAGCAAAAGGCTTTCTGCCCTTTTGTTTAATGGCTTCAACCCACCTCTTGTGCTGCTTCGCGGTTGCTGTGGTAAGTGAATAATACAACTTACTCTTTTTCGCAATGACAACGCGCCTGCTTTCTGCCTAAACCACGGCTACCACCAGTACATAATTGCTACACAAACTTGTTCATCGTTTTCTCCCAACTCTGCATTAAATCGGGAATGTGGTCGGGCAGCTGTCGCTAGCGAAGCCCAAGTTGGCCTCAACACTGTGCATAGAATAGGAGGTTTATTGTTGTCGATAAACGCACTAAAAGTGATAACAAATTGGCTTCGCATAAAAACGCACGAGGTGGGAACATGATGGACAAGCTTGAAGCCATGCAACGTTTGTTTTGGTCCGCTCAAATTTGTAGCTTTACTAAAGCCGCCGACGCACTTGGCTTACCAAAATCAAGTATTTCCAGTGCGGTGCAAAGGGCTCGAAAAATCCCTAGGCACTCGGCTTTTTTCATCGTAGCACGCGCAGTTATCACCTTAACCCAAGTGGCGAAACCTACTTGCCTCAATGCCAAACACTACTGGCAAGAATTAGACGCTGTCGAAGCCAATTTCGGAACGAACCCAGATGATATCGCGGCGTAACTCTCCGAGTCGACATCTCCGTTTTGCACTACCGTGGTGATTCCTATCTCGCCGATGTTCATCGAGAACTACCCCAAAACATTCGTTTAAAAATCAGCGCGCAGATTATCGAGTCGATCCAATCAAAGAAGGCATAGATTTGCGTAATTCAGTGGCGAACTTGGACGACAGTAGTTTGATCAACTCGACCATTAACGCAATACAGAAGCCTCATCTGTGTATCACCAAACTAGTAAGAGAAGTTTGGTAATTCCTCAAACACTCGCAGAGCTTCGCCAACCATAAAACTGATTGAGTATTCCCACACTCTGGGCAATCCGATGCACAATTTGAATACATGGAAGATGGAAAAGTAAAGCAAGAGTCCAATTGCCAAGCAACCTGCGGTGAATCGGCACGACGCCTATTTAAGATGCTTGGTTTATCTGGACTTGGTATTGCGCAAATCCCCAACTATGGCGTAGAAAACTGATCGAAGAAGGCTTTACTTATTAAGGTTGTTGCGTCAATACGAAAGCCGAACCGATGCCCGTTTCTTTGCTTTAACCATCACGCCGACAAACCACAAACGTTTAAATTGTTTTTTATGGATTGGGCCTGCAATCCATCATGATAAAAAACCCAAAGGGTAAAGGTATTTAATCAAATTAATTGGAAAAATAACTGTTTCAAAAAGCGCCTTTAATACAGTATTTCCGAAAAAGTCTATAACCGCAATTGTATAACTAAACTTTTAAGTTATTAACCCTCATATTGAGAATACCGTTAGTTCACCGAGGATATTTATGAAAGTCTAACCGACGTTTTTAAAAGCCCATTGTCTTTGGGCACACTATTAATTGAGCGGAGCCGTTCAAGCGTCGGCTGCGGATCACAAACTATTCCTGAATACCTCTTACGCAGTCGCTCGTAGAATTGTTCGCAACTTACAATCCGACGTTCGAAAACACTGGTTAGACACGCACCGTAAAACCATCGAACAAACAGTCTCCACGGCTGGCTCTTCAAACAAGCCAATGCCATCATTGAAGCCTCTGCAAGCAGACGTCGTAACCTTTTAACAAGTCAGATGTACAAGTGTGCATGAACAGAGCGAAGAATGATTCCAGCAAACCTGGAAAACGCATTCCGAACGCTAGCTTCACCTTTATTATTCCACGACGGCGTTTCTGTCGTAAGGCAACCCAAAATATCCAAAACTGGGGCGATCTAGCACGTAACGATGTAGCAGCTGGTTTTTTCCAAACCCTAAAACATCGGGTAACGGCCGTTACCTTATCTAAGCCGCGCAAGGTTACGCATCAACAAACCTTCGGCAAAGACAACGAACGCTAAAATTGACCGATTTCCCTAGGCACTTTTTCTGAAAAACGTGGGCTGTTTTGATACGGGTGGCCGTGGGCGGCAACACCACGTCGTTGAACGTGGTATTGGTGATCGTATTTGATTACCTTCGAATCGGGAAAGTCAACAAACATCCGTTAATCAATACGGTGCAGACAAGTATGAGGTAAGTGTTCCCAAAACGTCTATTTTGGCCCGAGTTCCCAAGTGGCGGTTTGTCGAAAAAATGCGAAAAAAGATGGTATCAGAAAAGGTGTCTCCATGAGTACTCAACTACTTGTACAGCGATAAGCATACACAAGCGTCTTCTTGCTAGCTTTAAACTACAGCGTTCATAACGATGTCGTAAAAGCAGAAATTTGCTGACAAGTTCCCGGAAGTAACTTTATTAACCGTCGAAGAGATTGCCGGTTGGCTTGGCCAAAAGCCACTAAAGAATCTTTCAAGAATGGTGTAAGACTAGACCCACTTCAACGTCGCTAAAACAGTAAGACGGATCGAATAAGCCGGATACGCTTGCGTATTCGGACCTTTCTGTCCTTTACAGAGTGCCTTTTAAAAGAACTTTTTAACGAAGTCTTTTTAAAGTCATCTTTGTTTTATGGATCTTGGCGTTCACCGCAAGAACTTTCATTTGCTAAATAAAACATAGGCAAGTAAATGGCAACTCAACTAGCGTGGCTGACTCGCGACCTCGTCCATAAACGAATTACTTCCCGGTCTGAGTTTAGCTTAGGGATCTTCCCTGCTTTTTATCAGTTTGGATTCTGGCTCCTTACCCATGACTTGGTCTGGGTTAGCGTCCGTCGATATGGGCTGGGATCGATACTGGCAAGTCAATCAGCGATGAACGTGTGTTGTCGCAGTTTAAAGTCACCTTATGAGGCCGCGTTGATAGCGTCTTCTTTTCATGGCTTTTTTGGGCCTCTTGCTCGCTGGGGTTAGTACCTTATGAATTTCTTGGCCGTCGTATTCTAGACGCTTGGTGGATTTGCCTTTTTGCCTTGCCAACCGCCGTTGCCGGGTATTCACCTTGGGGCAACCTTGTACGCGTCAAAATGATGGGTACGGAACGAAATACTTGAAAGCATCGGCATTAAAGTAGCCTCACACCGTGGGCATTGTTTCTCGCTATGCGCGTTTAACCAGTATTTCCGTTTGTAGTCAGAACGCGTTCAGCCCGTTTTGGAAAGAACAGTCCAACCCGAAGAGGAGGAGCCGGCATGACGCGTAGGTGCTGTCCGATTTGGTCATGTATTTTTCGTCGCGTGATTTTTCCCGGCCTTTGTGGCCAGCGCTTATACAGGCATTGCCTTGGTTCATTCAATCGCAGTTTAGGGAATTTGGCGCGGTTCATTTTTATCGCTTGGCAACATGCCATTATACGTCCGTGAGAAATTAACTCTTTGAATGAAATTTTCGTCAGCTTACAAGAGTTCGACTCCGCGGGCCAGCGCCATTGCCGTCGGTTGTGTTTTGATGGCGTCCGCTTATCCTCTTGTTCGCCCATCAACATCTGGAAGTCGCGTTATTTACGTCCGCCTTTCAGCGGACGCAGCTAGAATGATAATTATGTCTTCTCACCAAGCACCCGGACACGCCCACCAGCTCAGAGTCGGGAACAGCCCCTGGGTCAAGCCTGTTAATTTGGCTTTACTTATTTTTAACCGTGTATTGCTGGTTGTGCCGGCTTATCGCTATTTCCAGCAAGCCTTTGTGGAGAAGGCGCTGCCGCATTATTTCCACATTAGTCTGTTGGAAGGCCGATTACGCCTGCACGCCAATCGGTTAAACCCTTGTAGTAGCAGCCCCCACAGTACCAAATCATCTGGTATTTTCGCGTCATGTTGGCGTGGTCAGTGACCCCGCTTTGAGTTCCCCGGTCGTAAAATTTTAATGACCTTGATGGACATTTCCTTTTGCCGTCTCGCCCGTGTGGCGGGTTTACTGTATCTGTTTGCTGTACGGCAACAACGGCTGGATTGGGCCTCGTGGCTTTATGACCAAGACATCCAGTTAAATGTCGCGTGGCGGGGATTGTTATGGTCACCGTGTTTGGTCACTTGTCCGTTTTTGTGGCCGTGAATGATTCCTCTAATGCAAAACACAGGTAGAGAAGACGAAGAAGCGGCGTCATTTTGGGCGCTTCTGGCTGCAATTATTTTCCCGCCGCGTCAACCTTACCCAATATAAAAATGGGCCAACTGATCTAACGGGTAATTCTGGACCAACGCCCGTGCCGTCGGAGAGTTCCGGCGCGGTGTCCCGTGATATCGGGCAATATTCCGGTTGGCTGAAACCAACACCTTGCCAGCTGCACGTTCAATTGCAATACGAGGAATTACCAAGCCGCTGCGGCCTTTGCCATCCGCACCTCGCATTGGCGAGGATTGCCTTACCACACTGCTATCTGAAAGCCTTTATCGAATGGCCGCAGGAACGCAGTTTTAAAAAATTGAAAGCAGAAAAAGAAAGACAAGGTGACACAATGAGTATTTTTGAATTTGAAAACATTTCCAAAAAAATTTTTTCCGGGGCACTTTCAGCCTTGTCACCTTGTCAATTGGATATCAACGAAGGCGAAATGATCGGTTTGCTTGACGTCTGGGTCCGGGAAAACCACGCTGTTGCTATTATTGCTGGATTAAGAAGGCGCAGACACAGGGCGTATCAATTTGGTCGACCGAGATGGTCACCAACTCTGCACGTGGCGTAGATCGTCGCGTCGGTTTTGTATTCCAAAAACTACCACTTTTTTCGTCATATGACGGGTTTGCCGATAACGTGGCTTTTTGGGCTGGAAAGTCTTGCCTCGTACAGAACGCGCCAAGCGTTTCGAAATACAAAAGCGTGTCATGCATTTATGACATGGTGCAGCTTGCTCACCTTGCTAACCGTTTCCCATCGCAGCTTCTGGTGGTTCAAAAACAGCGTATTGGCCTTGGCAAGAGCTTTGGCAAACACAACCAGAAAGTACCTGTTACTAGAATGAAACCTTTTGGCGCCTTCAGACGCAAAAGTCCCGCAAAGAACTAGTCGATGGTTACGCGAAAATTACACGAAGAGTTAGGGTTCACAGTGCGTTCGTCACCCACGATACCAAGAAGAGGGCTGGAGCTGTCGATCGGTTGTGGTGATGAGTAACGGACACATGAACAGATCGATCAAAACCGGGCGCACTTTACGCGTCACCGAAACAGCCCGGCTTTGGTGTTTGATTTTCCTGGCAATGCCAATGTTTTTTGAAGGCAAAATTGAAAAACGGTAGTGGCATAATCAAGCAAGCGAACATTGTTTTGCCTGACTCTATCGGGCAAAAAAAGTGTCGGACAAAACAGCGCTGAACAAGAAAAAGTGGTCAAGCATTGTACATTCGCTCGCAAGATGAATTTTTTCGTTTCAAAAAGAGCCCAACAGCTCAGGCGAACTGCCAATTGGCGCGTGATTGCATTAACCCATTGGTGCCGAAGTTCGCCTTGAGCTAACACCAATTGATTGGCACAGCAAAGAAATATGGGAAATTGAATTTAACCTCATAAAGCCTTCGACAAGAACTGCTTCGTAAAAAAGGCCAAACCGTTTAATGTCAACAACCCAAAAGCAGGCTATTTTTTTTCGCCGAGACGCAAACAAAACGGTTGTTATTGAATTGGGAGCGAAAAAAACATTACAAACAGAAAAGGCCTTTAATTAATCGATACAGGAGCGACACGAGTCGTGTTTTGCTTCCTGAAAATTTTTTATCTAACAAAAAAACGCTCTCCATTTTTCATCGTTCACCCAAAATACTCTTAACAAACAATTCGTGGCATACCCCGGCATTTATTTGCCCTTAGATATGCGATAATTGTGTCGATAAAATTAGAGCGGGATTTAAGGCTGTTAGAAGCAAGTATAAGCTAGACCACATACACTTTCAAAGCCCAACTAAAAACGCACAAATCTTGCCCTTCACTAAACTCAACCGCTTTAACCAAAAATTCATCTACACCACCAAGAAGAGCAAACTTTGTCTTCTTGATCATTTTTTCATGTCGTGTTTTTTCTGGCATTAGACACCCTAGTCACCTTAACAATGGTTCATGACAATCCGATTTATGAATGTAAAACCTACAGTTTACACGAATCAAAAAGCCTGTCGGATGTCTCTATCTCGTTAGCTTACCGACGGTAACATACAAGACATAGAAATAAGTAAAGATTCCATTTTGGTGATTTTGCGAGGTTTTCGCTAGCGCGCTTAAATCCGAACCATTGCTGAATAAAAAAATAGGCCAAAGCACACAATTAAACGCAACCATCATGGGACTCTGGACCGGAGTTTTTAATATTGCTGATAGCAGAAATACAGACGGAAATACTAATTCCCATTCCTAAGACAACGCAAGCAACATTTATGGAAAGAACGCTTTTCCTGCTTGAGTCTATCAACATCCCGTTTTCACAAGAAGAAGGCACTTTTGTTACCAGCTCATGTCCAACAGCGCTCCTGGATATGATGCTTCAATTTCATTACCACCTCTTATGGAACAGACTATTCTCTAGGCTGTCGCAGAAGTGGATGTTCGGATCGATCCAACTAGTACAATACTAAAGTCACACTAAACCATTTTTTTAATGTCCGAAGCACACATTCCAAGTTGTATTTAACAGAAGCCATTTGGTTGATGGAAAGCAATATTGAAGACCCATAAGCATCGATAACGGCGCAGCCTCGTCGGTAATTTCTCGACGCCAAATCGAGAGGCCTATTTAAAGGCAATGTAGGAGTTACCCTGCGCGTTATTATATGGAACACTCGCCTAACGCATGCCTCGCCAGCTGATACAACAGTCCAACTTAAGTATTTTGAAGTCTCTGTTGCCTGTGGCTTCCGAAGTTCGCCACTTCAGTCGCACTTACCATCGTTTTTTTGGGTAAAGTCTCCAATTGAATACACGCCGCACCTTCTCAAGCCTGCCAAATTAAATGTTCAGCACACTGGCTAATTAATAGCCAAAAAAGTTAGGTAACAATGCAAGCCGTCATTTTTTGATATGGATGGATTCGATAGATTCAGGCCGTTATGGAACAGGCAGAGTACGATGTAATTTACTCGGTTTGGAAGTGAAATGTTTCCCAACCGATTTAGCGGACCCACTCGCTGCAATGACAACTCACCAAAGAAGTCACTGAAATTTTGGTATGCAAAACAACCGTGGAAGGCTTTCTCTTAGGCATAGAAATCGCGTTGTTGAACGAGTCAATTTTGATCGAGACTCAAGGCAAGGCGAATACGGCGTTTCATTGATTTCTGATTTCAACTACAGCAAGCCGATTATCACAAGATTGGACTGGCAACTTAGAGTTCACCCAAAAGCATCATTCCAAGCGTACTACAGGCGGTTTAGATAATTGCTGAACTATTTTAATGACTTACCATCAGCACAAGAAGTAGCCAAGGGAAAAACCGGCCCCAGACGTTTATCAGCTCACATTAGCAAACTCACATCAACGAAGAACATGCATAGAGCCTTTGAGGATTCACTCGCGGTATAAAAGCCGCATTAGGCGCAGGCATTCAGGCCAATCGCCAATTCCTCAATACTGACGAGTTCAACCAATTACAAAATTTGAACCTTGCAGCATCAAGCTACGAGCCTGACAGAATTTTAATCAGGTCTTATGGGGAAAGCGTTGTTACCCCAAAATTGAGCATCAAAAGTTTCATGCAAGCTTTTAATATGGCAAAACGCGGCCGCGGCCTAATGCATCGATGTTGTAACCGGCCTTCTAGCACAGATACGAACTTTTCCTTTCGCTATGACCTCTGGCCATCGTCATCAAACGGGTCTGTGATCCAAGTAAAGTCTGATTCACTCATCTAAGTTTGTCCCATTGGGGGTCTTCTTGTGCGCCATCAAAGCCTGCTGAAATCATCACAAGCTGGAGGTTTGAACGCATTGCCAGGCCGGTTATTGAGATTGCTCTGGTGATGATGGGTGAAAGGCGGTCCACACCAAGAACCTGCGCTCACGCGGCATGTGTAAAATATTGTCGTGGGAACGCCCCGGTCGCTGTAAGGATAAAACGGGTGTTGGTAGCATAGGCGCATAAAAACACGTTTGGATGAGAGTAGGGGGGAGAGAGGTCGTAGAGCGCCTAAGTAGCGTGGTCGGCGCACAACTGAGGAGAGACTATGCGGACACCATCGACTACTCACTCATTTTGCACAAGCACAAGGTGTATGACAAATTTGAAATTGGAGCGATTACACATATTTAACGACAGCACTCATAGTGTCTTCTGTCGCTAGAGGCGGGGAAAAAACCAGTGATAGACTCGACTGGTTCGGCGACAAACACGAATCGTATGCACAAAAAAGGTCCGTTAGAGAACTAGCAACGTTGCCAGAGTTTAAGATTGGTGAGCGACAGAGCCTGGAGTAACACAAAAAGCACGGAGTCTTGACGGCGAATACCAAGAGCGCGAGAGCATTGAGTGGATTTCGAGATCAAAAGTGAGATCTAGCCCGGGGCTCAATGTACTATAATATGTATGGACTCCACGATCACTTGTCCGAGCACCGGTGTGCACGCACAGAGGGTAGTACAGCTCACTACATATGCACTTTGTTCGTTAAATAGGAAGTTGCGGTTTGGATGGAGATTTACGCCTGCTGCCGCGGGCACAGGGGAGGATAGCGGGCGGGTCGGGCTTCAAGGACGACGTAGAAAGCCGTCACCGAATACACTAGAGTGGTTTATCTGAGCCAGGGTGGACACTGGGGTGTGCAAACACAAGCCGTTGACGGGAAATTCGGATAGGAGTCGTCTCCCATGTGCTCGCACTCTGTTTTTCGGGCTAATGGACGTGTGTGTATGAACATGCGAGGCACTGGCTCCGTAACAATAGTATATAATTCCCATCCTCTCGACACAATTAATTGTATAGTGGATTCTTAATATGTCTTGTGAGAATTTTGACAGTGTAAAATGCTTCGCTGGCGAGAAATGAGCGAAGGATAGAGAACATAATGGGTTAAGATCCAGGTTCTCTATCGAATTTGAAAAATTGTGGCTCAGAAACACTAAAGACACAATCTTGGTGTGTATAAAAGGACTCAGCAACTAAAGTGCTCTACTCTTTGTCCATATTATTAAATACTCTCTTTTACGACACATTATTCAAGGAAGAATACTTTCGGAGTGATGGTCCACATCTCATTGACTTGCCAAAATGAGCCCTACTCCGCAACATAACGTCGATTGGATAATTGTTTTAAGGACAGGGGAAAAGACGCTCAACGTATACCCCCTGATGCTCTGGCCCCTGTTGCATAGTCTTTGTCCTAAAATAGGCTGGAATAATAGATCAGATATTTAATCGAATACTGGCAAAATAAATTCGCACTCCTATTAGCTTTAGTGGGATCCCACCTCGGTATTTCTTTTTTTTCATTTATCGGGTTCTACGGGCAATACGCCTTCCTACTTTTCTCTTATTTCTCATCACCTCTGGGTGGAAAAAATATGCATTAGCCAGAAAAGTAAAGCAACACTGAGAATCTATGCGGGTGCTCCGTCGCGCACACCTATTTGCAAATCAATTAGCACCTTCCAATTGATAAGCACATCTATTCTGGCGTTCGTGTGGAGTCAGGGCTGGCATTCGGCTACTTATATTACTGCTGTCCTTCACCAGCCGAGCCAAGAAGACACGATTGCAGAATCTCCGGAAATGTGAGATGTTACGCCTGTAAGACCCCCAGCAGCATAATCCCGAAAGAAAATTTCAAAAACTTTGGGTAAAGCACTTGTACCTCCGATGCGTCTTACACTCCTCCGGCCAAATCCCCTAAAACAGCTTTTTCGGTGTTTGTCACGTCGCAAAAGCAAAAGGCGTATTCGCTTGGCTTGAGTGTTTTAACGCAAGCCAATTGCCGCGGCAGCGTTTGGCGCTGGAATGTCATCCAATCTGGCACCGTTGACTTGAGCTCGCATTATTTAGAGTGGCGATTGGAGGAGAGTCGAAGACCTATGGGCAAAGGCATCTTGGCCTTTTCTCTCAAGTGGTGTCAGATCGGCGCACACCGGTCGACAGATGAATGGCCAAATCAGTTGATTAGAGAAAGTTTTGGGAGAGAATATATTTGATAGCCCAGAAACGATTTAGCGCATCTCGAGCCAACCATCTTTTTGTATGTATTTAACACTAAAAAATAGGTCGACAACTCGGCTTCTTAGTAGCCACGACCACAGGGGAGCGAAGGTAAAAGTCCAGTTGGCCGTGTGGACAGAAAACTCTATCGGCGCCCGATGACGAGCTATTAGATTTGGCGCGCCATGAGCGAAAAACGGGTGCTCAGTGACTTGGTGTCTGTCTCGCCTTAAAAAACATTGATTATCAGCTTGGCTCGGCCGCGTGCAGGTCTTCTCATAGAGCGAAACAACTGCAGAGCGGTAGTGTCCCACCAACGGATCAGCGCGGAGTTAGAAAATTTAGGTAATTTTGTGAGCCGAATTACAAGAATTAATTTTATCGGGCAACCGAGAGACACAATCAGGGCGGGCTGGGGCCTACCAATGTGGTTTTGGAAAAATTTGGTTCCTCGTAGAGCAAAATGTTTGGATCGAGGCGGAGAAAGTGGGTTGGAAGTTTAGTAACCTCTGGATTTATCCTTGACGTCCACCCTGATAATTACAACTTACTCATCCAGCCGCAATAGTGTAAATCAAAATCCTAAAATTCATCAAATCCTAATTTCTTGGAAAAAAATGAGAAATACCTAAGGGGATTTTGATTGGACTTTTTTTTAAAAAATCAAAGAGAGGCTAATTCGAAATGAAAGAGGTTCAAGCGAAAAAGCTATCGCTATGCTTACCGCAAACCCTCCGCTCCTAGATTTCAATCTGGGAGGGTATATACTGCGTCCTAGCTGTGACAAAACAACGTCTTTCGGTCCAACGCTGCCAATGCTGACAAAAATTCGAAGTCCATTTTTGGCGGTTGCCGGTACAGTTATGTGAGCAATCCTGGATCTCCTGATTTATTAAAAACGGTCCCCCATCACCAGTCAGGTGCATTTCCTCGATGCATCGAAGTCATTCCAACTCAGGCCCATTTCACAGAAAAAGCCCTATTGATGAGGTAGCCCCATCGTCTCGGATCTCATATTTAAAAAGTCTTTTTTGCTTCCTGGATCTGCGATATAGAAGTGTTTTTCCCATCAGGGGTACCGATGATGCCATTTGGCTAATTTAAGTCTTTCGGTCACACGAAAAAGCTGAGAATTTGTCCTGGGCAGATAAATAGTACACATGCTCTCCATCTTGCTCTGACCTCCTTTGCCTCTGGTTCCTCCCAATAAAGGACGTGCATAAAGTGGATCTGTGAAATATCATTCCAACCTTTTTGGGAACCAAAACCCAGATATCATTGGGACCGAGTTCAATTTC
>Ga0163217_1074358_pt1 | contig 12989 bp, 18 predicted proteins | sample SynspAceP_FD_185933 | JGI IMG/M metagenome (GOLD analysis project Ga0163217, IMG submission 185933) | Saline lake microbial communities from Ace Lake in Antarctica - Synechococcus sp. Ace-P (PacBio error correction) | ecosystem: Environmental > Aquatic > Non-marine Saline and Alkaline > Saline ...
CCCCTGCAAAAATAAAAAAAAAAAAGCCCTGCCCCGAGAGACAGTAGGGTTTGAAGAATAAAAAAAGAAAAGGGCCCCCCCCTCGCCCAGCCCCCATAAAAAAAAATTCCGGTTTCCCCCCCCAAGCCCGCCCCTCCCCCGCCCCCCTTTCTCCCCCGCCACCTGCCCTGAACGTAAATCCGAAAAATGTCCCCAGGCGGGGGGCCCCCCGGGGGGCTCCCGGGCACCTTCTTTTTTGGAACCGGAAAAAGCCCCCCTGGTTTTCCGTTTTCTTTTACCCGCACGGGGGGAAACCACAGTTTGGTTGGGGGGCCCGGGTCGCTCCCTCCACATCAAAAACCAACTGGGGTTTGAACCCCCCCCCCGCCAAGGGGGGAAAAAGGCCCCCCCCTTTTCGAAACCGCAAAGCAAAAAAAAAAAAAAATCCCCCCCCCCCGTACCCGCACCCCAGAGCTTGTTTAAGAGAGACAAGAAAAATGCTTCCGCGCCGCCCCGAGGAGGGCCGCGCCGACCGGCGACCTATGGGAATAAAAAAAATAAACAAAAACCAAAAAGAAAAAAAATTCCGAAAAAAGTTTTTTGCCAACCGGGGTTTGCGCCCCCCCCGCGCCTTTTTTGGGGAAAAAAAAAGGAAAAAGCCCCCTTGGCAAAAAAAAAAAAAAATTAGAGAATACCTGGTGGGTTCGGCGAACGGCCGCGTCCCGGCCCCCCCCCGCCCGATAAAAAGGGTACCCTTTTTGGGAAAAGACAAAAACGCCGACGAAAGACGCGAACAATTGCCCCAACTCGCGCGCGCGGCTCCGTGGCCCGACCTCCCCTTCCCGAATCTGCCCCAAGATGTCTACTTCCAACGGCCCCCCCGCCTTTTGGGAATTCTCAAGCACGCGGAATACACGCACGCAGAATAAACCAAACAAAACATGGAATTCTATACAATTGCGAGCGGAAGGCAGGACCGCAACTCCCGTCCCTCCCACTTTATTTTTTCGTTTTTTTGCCCCCCCCCGCCCCCCGAACCACCAACCCCCTCCTATCCGCCCCCCCCACCTTTTTGAAAAACCGGGAACCCTCCCCACCTCCACACCCACCGGCTTTGGCCCAAAATACCGACCCCCCCCGGGGCCCCCCCCTCACCGCCTCCCCTGCCCCCCGCGTGGGGGGCCCCCCTTTATTCCCGCCCTCTCTCCCCCCCCAAGAAAACCTTAACACAAGCTCCCCCAACACCACACGGAGGCCAACCCCCTCGGGGGGGGGCCCCCCGAGGGCCCCCCCCCGGTTTTTCGAATCTAAACAAATGGGGGCCCCCGTTTTTCCCCCCCCAGCCCGGCCGCGCAACAAGAAAAACCATTGGGAAAAAGCCCCCCAAGGGGGGCGCTCACCGAGGGGAGCCCCCCCCCCCCCCGCCCACCATGAAAAAAAGCCGTCGAAGTAATTTAAGCCCCGCCTGACAAATCCCACTTGTTTTTTTTCGGGCGTTCGGGTGGAGCTTCACAAAGACCTCTCAAAAACGGCGGGGGGCCAACCGGCCCGCCCCAACCCACTTTTCGTTTTTGAATTATGTAATCCCCCGCCCCCCGGAAAAAAAAAACGCGGGTCCCCTTTGCGTTGTGTTATTGCGCCCCCCCCCCCCCCCAAGTTTCCCCGAAAAAAGGTTCCCGAGGGGGCCCGGGCCCCCTGCCCCCCGGGCCCCCCCCCCAAAAAGCCCACGAGGGCGGCGGCCCCCTCCGGGGCCCCATTGGTCTTATAAAGATCATGACTTATTCTTCTTCCCAGCGGGGCCAAACCTCCCCCCCCAAGGGTTTCCCCCCTCCCCGAAAGAAAAAGCCCCCCCGGGCTTTTTTTTTTTTTTTTTTTGGTACAAAGCCACGAAAACGCTTTGGGCGCGAGAAAAAGCCCCCCCCCCCCCCCTTTTCTTTAAAACAACCATGTTTTTTTGTGTTCTTTTGAGTGATAATGGCCGTCTCCCATAACAGCCCCTTCATGCCCACCCCGGGGGCCCCCCCACCCCCCCAGGGCGACCACTCCCCCATGAAGCTCCACCACCTCTATCTCTGCCCCCCCCCCCCGGCCAGATTGGGGGGGGAGCAGTCCCCCACCCCCCGCCGCCCCGGCGCATGGGCCCCCCCCCCCTGGCCCCCCCGCAAAACCTTTTTGGAAAAAAAAAAAATTAAAAAAATGCCCCCCCCCCGCCCCCCCCCCCCCCCTTTTTTTTGGGGGGGCCGGGAAAAATAGCCCCACAAACTCCACAAAACCCGAAAGAATTAAGAATAAAAGAAACCAAACCTCCCTCCCCCCAATTCCCCCCGGAAATTTATAGCCCTGCCTCCCCCGAAAAAAAACCATTCCTCCACCTTCTTTGGGCTCCTGCCCTCCCTAGCCCTGCCCCGCCCCAATTAAAATAATTGGGGCCTCTTGTGGGCGGACCCCGGGGGCTGTGTCCCCCCCGCGCTTGTTTTGGGTGTGTGTGGCCGGGGGGTGGCGCCCCCGGGATCCCCCGTCCTCACACGCCCGCCTTAGGGTGTCCCTGGCCTATAAAATGAAAAAGGACCGAAAATTGTTCGCCCCCAAAAAATAAAACCCCCCGATAAAAAAATCAATTGCCTCCCCCCCCAGCCCTCCCCCCTCTCTATGGTTGCCCATACCGGATAACCTGTACCTCACGTCATCTCCCCCCTGCCTTTTAAACAAGTACGCTCTGCCAAAAGTTCTTATTGGGTTTGCCCCCCCGCGTTCATCCCCCAAACGGGGGGGTTGTCTTTGCCAAAACACCCCTCAAAGAGGGAGGAGAGTAAAGCGACGAAAACAACAGAATAAGAGGCCCCACGCCCCCCCCTGGGAGCTTTTGTTTTTTGCCCCGTTTTGGAAAAAAAAAATTTTGAAAAAACCGGCGGGGGGGGCCCCCCCCGGGGGCGGTTTGGGGTTTTTTTTTTTCCCCCCCCCGCCCCCCCCCAAGGGGGGAAAATTCCCCCCAAAAAAAAAAATAAAACCATCCGGCCCGGTTTTTTGGGGGGGACGGAACCGGGTTTTTTATCCGCCCCAAATGGGGGGTTCCCCCCCCCCAAAACGGGCCGAAAGCAACGGGGGCCAAATGCTCTCCCCCCCCCCTATTTTGCCCCCTGCCCCTCAACCTCCCCCCCCCCGCCAGGGCTGGTGGGCCCGGCCCCCCGGGAAACACAATTCCCAAATCCCCGCAGGCCCGGAACACAAACCCTTTTCGCACTCCCGTGGAGCAAAAAAAGTTTTTCAATATAAATGTCCTCCCCCCCGCTCCCTTGGGCCCCCAAAAAAGCTTGTCCCCCCCGCAGAAGCCCCCTTCTGGCGGGCGCCTTGAAAAAAACCGCCCCCCCGGGAATCATCGGTTTCCCCAGCGACCCGTTTTTGGTGGTTTCTAATTTAAGCACACCAAAATCTTCCAAAAACTGGGGGGGCCCGAAACCCCACAAAGACGATAGACAACAGGAAAAAAATCCACCCCCCGCAAATGATGCCCTTCGCCCGCCCGCACCCAAAAAACGAAAAAACGGGCCACTCTCCCCCCCCCCCACCCCTTGCCCCGGCCCCCCCCCCCCCCCCCCCCCTTGGAAAAAAAAAAAAACGCGGTTTTTGGGGGCCCCAGTGGGGGGGTTTTGTTTTTTTTTTGGTGGTCCCCGGCCCCGGGCCCCCCCCCCCGGGGAAAAATGGGAAAGCCGGGCCAAAGAAAAAAAAAAAAACCCCCCAAAACCCTGGCCCCCAAGTTCCCCCCAACCGGGGTTTCTGGGGGGAAAAAAAAATTTCTTTTGGGCGCGGCGGTTTGCCCGGGGAACCCGCATCGACCCCCATTTGTGTCGAGGGGGGGGTTTTTTTTTTTTTTTTCCCGCCTCCTCCACGAAATATAGGGGCAAAAACCAAGCTTTTTTTCCCCCCGAAAAATGGGAAAGAAAAAGGTTTTCCCCCCCGCACCCCCCCCCCGGGGACAAATTTTAACGCCGGAAAAAAAAAAGCCGTCCCCCCCCCCCCCCCCCCGCCCTTGGCCCCCCCCGCCCACCTTACCGGCAAGAATAAACCCCCCGGGTTTTTTGTTAGGCCCCTCCCTTTCCGCTCCCCCCTCTCCCCCTTGCCCCCCCCCCTTTCCCGGCCCCCGCTCCCTTATTGTTGTTCAAAACGCCCGGGCTCACTCCCCCCCCAAAAAAAACACCCCAAACCCGTCATATCCCCCCCCGAAAAAAAGAGAATGGCACACGGGCCGCCCCCGACCCCCCCCCCTTTGGGGAAAAAGACCGGAACAAGCCCCACAACTCCCCCCCCGGGCCCCCCTTTGGGGGCCCCCCCCCCCTGGCCCAAAGGGGACGCCGAAACAAGCCTGGCTCTATTTCCCCATCCCCCTGGGCCCAGGAAACACAAACGCGAAATAAGACTATAAAAGCCCCCGGAAAACGCAAACGGGGGGGGAAAAACCCCACAGGCTGGGCGCGGAAAAAAAAAGGCCCAAAGCCCAGTTTGTTCTCGATTTTTTTTCCCTGCGGCCCGGCCCCCCCCCGCCGGGGCCCCCAGGGCCCGCACGAACCAAATATCCCGTTGAAAAAAAAATAAAAACAATAGGCATGGTGCTTTGTTGTGGGGGGGCAAGAACGCGGTGAATTTTGTTCTTAGGAAAACCTTCACAACAAAAAAACCAACCGGGAACCCCGGTTTGTTTGGGAAAAAACGAAAACAAAAACGTAACCACAAACAAAAAAATTGGGGCCGCCCCCCCAATGCCGCCAAACATCCGGCCAGAACTTCCCCCCAAGGCGACCCCCCTTCCCCCCGAAAAGGAAACCGCCCCATGGGGGGGGGAAAACGTGCGTAACTTGGGAAAAAAATATAGGCCACCCCCCCCCCACGCGCCCCCCCCCATGTGGGGGGGCGAGGTTTTTTTTGGGGTTTTTTTTTTTTCCGCCCCCCTAGCCCCCGACCCACCCCAAACAACTTACCCCATTCGCCCCGATGGGAGGGTAGCCAAAAATAACATCACAAATACAAACCGATGCCCCCCCTTTTTTCCCGCCCTTTGGCCCCCGGGGCCCCCCCCCCCCCCCCCGGGGGCAAAGGAAAAAAGGTGAAAAAAAAAATCGAAATTTTTCTCGAAAAAAGCACAACCCCCCCTGCCCCCGTGGCGGGAAATTTTAAAGAATCGACCCCCGCCCCGCCGTTTTTTTTTGTTTTTCTTTGTTTCCCAACGCCAACCCGTTCCCCCCCCCGCAAACTTTGTGCCACGCAAAAAAAAGGGTGGGGGGGCCAGGCCGCGCGAATATAACAAAGAAAATGTAACACACACACAAATGTTACACCCCAAAGAAAATAAACCCCATCACAAAAGGTCTGGGAGCTATATAGAAAAACCCCGCTTATTTAGTTTTTGGCCCAAAAAAAAACGCGTGCCACCCTGGCGTCTTTAAAATCCCCTTCAAGCCATTCTCGGGCATGTTTTTTCCCTCGGCCTCACTGGCCCGCCTCCACTCCTCCCCCGCCTGGGGTGGGGGGGGGGGGCCTCCCCCCCCACGAGGCACGCTTTTCCTTTCTTGGGCCTTCCGCCAGAACAGGGGGAAGGGCACCCGAAACCGACCGCGGCTGCGCCACCCGCCAAACCCCCGCGCCGGTAGTGCCTAAACCCCACGCCCCCCACCCGAAGCCAACTGGAGGCCGGGAAAAAAAAACAAACACTGATAAACAGGCCTGTTATTCTCCGGCCAGTTTTTCTTTTTGGAAACATGGGGAAATTACACCTCGCCCAAAAACACAACTCTTTCCCCAGAACAAAACCCCTTTCAAAAACAAAAGGTAAAACGGAAAAAGCCCCGGTTTTGTGCCCACAACTATAAACCTCTCCTAAGACCCCCCTTTTGGTCACAAAAGAGGGGGGGCCACGCGGGTCGGGCACCTCCATCCCCCTCCTCCGTCCGCGCCCGCCAAAAAACCATTTTTTTTCCCCCCCTCCCGAAAAAAAATACCATCCCACACTCAGGATATCCCCGGCTATGTCCGGGGGTGGGGGTTCGTATGCCCCCCCAAAAAAGTATTCCCCCCATTTCCCTCCACCCGATCCCCGCGCCCCTTTTGTTGGGGGGACTATTGAGAGTCCCGTTCAATCCCCCCCCTGCGAAAAACACTGCGGAAAAACTGGTGTAGGATAAAACAGGTAATATGCCTCGGTGCGGGCTGTTTTTGGTAAGAGCACTCAATCCCCCCCCCCGTGCCCAAATAGCCGGTTCCCGAAGCAAAAACCGCCCCCCCCCCTAAAAATAACCCTTGACGGAGCCCGTCCACTCCGGAGGGGGCGCGCGCGCGGGGGGCCCCCTCGCTCTTTTGGTAGACACTCCCCCATGATCCCCCCTAATGGGAGCCCAAATCTCATCCCCGCCACCCCCCCCCCAGGGGACGGGCAGAGGCTGGGGCCCCCCGTACCTGCGGCTTTAAGTTCTTGAAAAAAACCTCGTGCCCGGGCGGTTTGGGGGAAAAACCCCCCCCCCGTAAGTTTATTCTAGTTCCGACGTCCCTAAACTGGGGGCTGGTTTCTTTCTTATTTTGAAGCCCCAAATAAAAGTCTCCCAAGGTAAGAGAGAAATTCTCTTAGATAAAAACGAGAATAATAAAAGCCCACAACAAAAATTTTACCCCCCTGCACCGATCCCCCCCCAAAAAAGGGCAAAACCAATCTCCCCTGGGTGCTGGAAAGAAAAAACCTCCCCGGAAATAAATTTTTTTTTTCTATGGGTATCAAAAGGCCGTGCCGGAAAGAAATCGTTAAAAATATTCATAAATTCGGCCCTTGCATATCGAAAAACGCGCCCCGCCCCCCCCCAAGGGGGGGTGGGCCCCCCCCCCCCCCCGCTGAACACGGCGCCCCCACCCAACCGTAGAAGAATGCACAAAGTGGAAGGAAATTACAAATTTTTTCAGGCGACCCCCGCACCCCCCCCCCTTCCCATTTTTTAAAATAACCCTCAAACCGAAACAAATAGCCCGTAACCCCTTGTCGGGGAAAAAAAAACACAAAAAAAAAAAGAAAAAAAATTTCCCAAACGGGCGACCCCTGGGCCCCCCAAGGTGAAATTGGGCCGAACTGCCCGCGTTGTGAACCCGAGAGTTGTAGAGTTTCGCCCCTGCCGACTTCTTGCGCGCCCCCCCTCCCCTCATTTTACCCCGGCCTCCCGGGGGCCCCCCAAACCCCTCCTGCCCTTTCCCCCACCCAAAATATCCCCTCGGTCCAAAAATGTCCTCCCTTTTCTAAACCCCCGAAAATAAAGCCCCCGCCCGCCCTTTGGTCCGGTGTTCCCCCCCCCAACGCCCCCCCTCCCCCCCTGGGTGGGGTGGCCCCCCCGGGTGGAAAAAAAAACGGGGCGGGAAATCCAAGGTGCCTTTGTAAAAAATCCGAAATATCCCCTCCCCCAAAAAAAATCCCCCGCCTAAAAATAAGCCATTAATCCAATTCCCTGCCTCCCCCTGGTCCAAAAGCCGATTTGAAAAAAAAAATATAGAGACTTTCTCCCGCAACCCCCGGGCCCCCCCGCCCTAAAATATCCCCAGGCCAGGGTAACCCCAAGGCAAAAGGGGGTCCCCCCCCTTGGAAAATAATAAGAAAACGCCTCCCCGGGGGTTTAAAATTCCTCCGCCCCCCCCGCCCGCCCCCCCAAAAAAAAAAAAAAAAAGGGTCCAACGAAAAAACCCCGCCCCCGAAAAAAAGCCCCCCCCAAATGCCCCCCTGGGCCCCCTGGCCTAACCCCCAAGTGGCCCCCTTTGAAAACCAAGGGTTTGGGGGGGCCCCCCGTTTTTCCCGCCGAAACCCAAGGGGGCCCGGAAAAACATGTGCCCGCCCCCTCGAAAACCCCCGTAAACCCCAAAAGAAACTCCCCAAGCGCCCCGCCCCGTTTCCACTTTACACCCCTTGGCGGCACCCCAGCTCCGCCGCCAGCCGCTTTCCCCCACTCTCTCAGCCCCGCCAAGGGGTTTTTAAACAGCGGCGGCGCTGGTGGGTGCGAAAAAGAAAGCGCCCCCCCCCCCCCGGCAAAATAAATTTTTAAACCTTGCCCTTCTCGGGTCCGGGGCCCAAAACACACAAAGAGAAAAAAGAAAACCCCTCAGCCCGCGGGGATTCCCACGGAAAAAATAACTGAGGGGCCCAGATAAGTTTAGTGGGAGCTCCACCGCCCGCCCCCCTCCCCGCCGGGCACCCCTCCCCAAGACCCCCCTCGCCCCCACCCTTGGCCAAAGAAAAAAAAAAAAAAAAGGTTTTCCCCCCCAAAAAATGGAAAAAAAAAACCCCCGTTTCCCCTCCTTAAAAATTTTTTCCCAAAACAAAAAACCTTGGTCCTTAAAACCAATTTGGGGGTATTTCCGACCTTTTAAAACGGGGGGCCCCCCCCGTTTTCCCCCAACTGCCCCCCCCCGAAAAATTCCCCCCTTTGTTTAAGTATAAAACTTTTGTTGAAAAAAAGGGGGGGGCGGTTTTAAAAACAAAAAAAAATAAAGGGGGGCCAAAACCTGGGGAAAGCCCCCCCTAAACAATATGCGCCTCCCTCTCCCCCGGCCCTCGGCCCAAATTGGGACCCCCCTTCGCCCGACACCACATGGCACAAATCCCACCGTGCAAAAAAAATAAACCAAAAAACCTTGCTTTTCTCGTTTTTGAGCAAGAGGCATCAATTTAGATTGCCCCCCGGAGGGGCCTGTTTTTAAAAATAAATAAACTGCGAAGGCAGTCTTCCCTTCCGGAGAGCCCCTTCCCTCTTGTCTTGGGCCCCCGAAAAAACCAAAAAAAGAAGAAAAACCCCCGGACAGGATGCCCCCCCCCTGAAAAAAAACCTTTCCCCGAAAAAAAAATAAAAACACGAAGCTCTCCCTGACACCGAGGGGGCCCCCCTCCAAAAGAAAGGCCCCCCACTTAGGAAGTTATTAAAAGAAGCGGCGGGGTTGGGGCCCCCAAAACATGTTTAGGGGGGGTGCAAAAAATCTAGTTCTCCCAAAGAAAAAAATAAAAGCCGGGCGCGTGCCCATTAAAAATCACGCCCACACAAACGTAAAAATTTTTGAAAAGAGCCTTGCCCGCCCGCCCGAATTATGCAGGGGTGGCCGGGAGGTCCCATCCGCGAGTTTTGCCCCCAATCGGGGAAAAAACATTTGGTTGGCCCCCCCCCTGCCTTTTTTTTTTGGTTTTTCCCCCCCCCCCCCAAAAGTTTGAAAAAAAACCCCCCGGCCCCCCCGAATGAGCCGGCAGCCGCAAGCCCTGCCCACCACCACCCCAGGGGGAACATCACAATCCATGCGAAAACAAAAAAAATCCCCCCCAAGGCCAAATTCCCCCCAAACGAATGGGCGGGGGGGCCCCGACGACAATAAAAACCTGCCCCCCCAACACCCACTCCGAACGCCACCCCAGGTCACCCTTTCTATTCCGAAAAAAACTTGACTTCGCAGAAAAGAGGGGGAAACCCTTTATTATCCCCACCCCCAAAGGCCCCGGGGCGCACCCCCCACCCCCCCCCCGCGGCCCCCACCTGACAACAAAACCCGGAGCCCCCCGGCGAGAAATTCGCACCCGCCCGGCCCCCCGGGCCAAAGAAGTTTGGGGGGTGGGCCTCCCCCCGGGAGGGCCCCCCAAGCCTGGGCCCCCCCACAGCAGGGCCGCAAAAAGAGCCCCCCCCCCCCCCCCAAAACACAAAAGGGGGAGATCTCCATCCCCTTCCACCCGGGGGGCCGCCTTCGTCTGGCGCCCAAAAATCCGCCCCCCGGGCCATTGGGGCCCCCCTTTTCCGGGGAGGAAAGAAGGCTGGAACCGAAACTGGCCCCCCTCTTTGAGCGGCCAAAACAACCCCAAAGCCCCCGCAAGGCCCACAAATAAGTGCCACCCGCCCCCCCCCCCTTGCCGCCTTTGCTTGTAATAAAACCCGAAAAAAAGCCCACCCCCCCCCTTTTGGGGGATTTTTACTGTTCAAAAACAGAAAGTTCAAAATTGAAACAAAGCTTGGGGCCCCCTGGCCCCCCTCCCGCCCGGGAAAAAATTCCTTTTGCCCGCCCCCCCCTTTGCCCCTTGGGGGGCGGGTTGGATTTGCCCCAAAAACCCGGCCCCCAGCCCCCCTTTTCAGCCCCCGGGGGGGGCCCCCGCGCCGAACCACAGACTGTTCCCCACCCCCGGTAAAAAAAAACCCCCTGGAATATTTAATTGAATCCCAAAAAAACCCCGCCATCCGGTTGGGGGGAAAGGAAAAAAAAAAAAACGAAAAAATTCCCCCCCCCGGTTCCCCCCGCCCCCCCCCTGCCCCCCCCCCCCCCCCACCCCCCCCTTTGGAGAAAACCCGAAAAATTTTTTTCACAATTAGAAACCCCGAAAAAACCCGAAAAAACCCGGCCCCCCCCGCCCCCCCCTTGGAAAAAAATTTTGGCGCGAGCCTCTATAAGAAAATTCCCAAAACAATTACGCCAAAAACAGAAAACTGTTCATAGATTTTTTCCATAAAGATATAACAAGGAAAAAAGTGGGGGTGGAAAAAAAAAAAAACCCAATTTTTTTTTTAACCCGGCCTGAAAACGGGGCCCCCCCCCCCCAAAATCCCCCACCCTGCCCCCCCCCCCCCCTTTTTGAAAAATTTTTCCCCCGCAAAAGCGGGTTTCCCCCCCGCGCCCCCAAAAAAATTCGTATCCCGCCACGCACCCAATACGCTCCCACCGCGCCCCCAAAAACCCGCCACCAATATAATCACATTGGGCCCAAAATAAGCGGGCCCTTATTCCCCGGGAAAAAGCAAACCAAAAAAGTTGCTGTTTCTACTATCTGAAAAAACCAAATGGGGCCCCGTCCACACCCGCTACGAAGAAACACCGCGGGCCCCCGCCCATTTGGTATAATAATACCGGGCGATGCGGTCGTGGAGAGGCCTCAAGGCTCCCCCCCATGGAGGGCCGGAGGGCCGTTCAAAATTGCCCCCCCTAAAAAAACACTTTTCTGATATAAACAAAGGCCCGGGGAAAAGAAAAGGCAAGACAAAATCTTTTTGCCCCCCCCGGCCAAAAACAAACCAAAAACAAAGCCGAGATATATCTGAAAGAGAGAAAGAAATCTAAGAAAGAGAGCACAAGAGGGGGTTTTTTTTTTGTTTAAATGACGCCCCTGCCCCACGGGGTTCTCCAACCCGCTTGTAAGGCCAAAGGTGCTGCTCACGCCCCCCCCCCCCCTGCCCAACTTTTTTTCCCACCCCCCTATTTGTATTTTGAACAAAGACAAAAACGCCGGGGCCAAATCTATGGGCCCCCGCCAAACGGCCCCCGCCCCAATGGGCCCCCCCCCCCTTTGGGGGGAAAAACAAAAAGCCCCCCCCCCCCTTGGCCCCTATCGCGTGGGGCCGCTCAAAGAGCCCGATCCACCCTAATCAATGAACCCCCCCTCCACGCGCGGGGCAAACCCCTTGTGGAGCTCTTCCACTCTTCCCTTTACGCATCACCGGTTGACCCCCCCCGGAAAAATGGCCCCCCTTTCCACCCCCTGTAGAGCCCTTGGGCGCCAAAAAAAAAAAAAAAAAAAACCAGAAAAAAACTCGGCCCAGGCCGCAGGGAGGGTTTCCCCCCTGATTTCTGCGCCCCCCCCCCCCAGGGGGCCCCCCCCCAAAAAATGTTTTGGGAATTTCCGGGGCCAAAAAAAAAAAAAAAAAAGGCCCCGCCCCCCCCTTTTGGGGGGGGAAAAAAAAGGGGGTTTTTTGTTGGGAGAAAAAAAAAAAATTTGGGGGGGCCCCCGGCAAAGCCCCCCCCCCGGGGGGGGGGTTTTGGAAAATTTTGGGGGGGGGCCCCCCCCCCCCCCACCGCCCTGTTTTTTTTCCCCCCCCCCCAAAAATCAATTTGGGGGAAGCGGAACCCCCGTGAAAAACCCCCTTCAAAGCCCAAAAAACCCGGGGGGCGGGGCCTTGTTTTTTGCTTGGATTCGCAGGCCCCCCCTTTTTTTTTTCGCCAAACCTGGGCTTGGGGGTAAAAAACAAAAAAACAAAAACCGGGCCCCCGTTTTTCCCCCCCCGCCCCCTAAAATGGGTTTTTGATTCCCAAAGCCCCCCCCTTGGCGGAAAAAAAGGCCCCTTGGGGCCGGGCCGGCCGAAAATAACCACGCGGGGGGGGGGGCCCTTTTGCCCCCTCCAAAAACCACGCCAAAAGTTTCCCCCCCCCCCCCCAAAAGGCCCCCCCCCCGGGAAGAAAAAAATCCTTTTTGCCAAGAAAAACTTTTCGGCTTGGGGTCCCCGGGGGGGGCCCCGCTTTGGCGGGGTTGGGGGGAATTAAATTTCCTTTTTTGGGCCTTGAAATTCCATTTTTTTTCGGTGAAGGAGTTTTAATGGGGGGGCGGGGGCGGAAAATTGAAAAAAAAAAAAAAAGGGGCCTTTACCCTGTGGGGCCCCCCAAGAAAACCCCCTGCCCCCGAAAAAAACTGGGGGCCCCCAAAAATCAAAGCCCCCCCCTCGACGCCCCCGCGCAAAAAAGGGATGAACCCCCGAGAAAAAAAATAAAGAACTTAACGGCCCCGGACCCCAACCCTGCCCCCGGCAAACCTGAAAAAAAAAAAAAATCGCCCGCCCCCCCCCTTGTTTTTTTCCTCCCCCCGGCCGGGGAAAAATGGGGAAACAAAAAAAAACCCCAGAAAATCAACCCGGCCCAAAAAAACTTACGGTTCCCCCGAAAAGACCCCCCCGCTCCGGGGGACCAAAAACCCGGGCCAGAAAAAAAAGCAGCCCCTAATCCCCCCAAACTTTGGGGGCGCCGGGACCTTCCCCTTCCCCCCCTTGGGGGGCAAAAAGGGGGCCCGACTGGATTTTTCCCGGCCAAAAAGCCCCCGCCGGGGGCCCCCCCCCTGAACAAAAGAAAAAATGGGGTTTTTTGGAAATGGGGTTTTCAAAAAAAAGGCCCCCCCCCTGGAAAAAAATAAAAAGCCCCCCTGGGGGTTTTTTTCCCAAGAAACCCTGGAAAAAAAAAAAAAAAAAAAAAATAGGCGGGGGTTTTTT
>Ga0163217_1023783_pt1 | contig 12988 bp, 17 predicted proteins | sample SynspAceP_FD_185933 | JGI IMG/M metagenome (GOLD analysis project Ga0163217, IMG submission 185933) | Saline lake microbial communities from Ace Lake in Antarctica - Synechococcus sp. Ace-P (PacBio error correction) | ecosystem: Environmental > Aquatic > Non-marine Saline and Alkaline > Saline ...
GACCGCCGAATGGCGGCGGTGCCTTCCAAGCAGCAACTTCGAGATATCAATTTACCCTGGGCGCTTCCCCCTGGGCGTGGTGCCATTGTGGGGAGTTGCGGGCTTCAAAGACGCTGCGGCATCTGTGGACCAAAATATCTGGTGGCACGGTAATATACTCGACCATTCGTTAAAGCCCTGCCCCGCAAATTCCCCGACAGCGCACCCTTTAAAGGCGGTCCTTGAATAAGACGCATTGAAGGCTATAAAGTGCTTATCAAAAGGCTTATGACAATTTTGCTGGAGGGCCAAAAGCCCGGATAGCGAACATTGGAACTAATCATGGGAGAGGAGAGGAGAATCCTGCACAAAAGATTCAGGACACCGAGTCGAGAGAGAGCGATAGCCACAATGAGAGTGAGCCCTCGAAGCCATCGAAAGGCCCCAGCGGCCCGAGCTCGCTACATTCTGCTAGACATACTCCTTAAGGGTAGTCGCGCTGGGAGACTGAGCCCGTTAAAGTTGCTATGGACAAACCCTAGGGTGGAGGCAGGACCCCACGGGTCCAGGTCACGTATGCCCTGATTCTAAATCTTGCCACTATCCCGGCGCTTTGGCTGGCATGTTAACGAGCTATTGTTTGCGGAGCCAAGGTCGGATCCAGCCCAGTCTCAACGGCACCGTCCTGACCACTAGCGAGCGCAGCAAGTGAGACGAGAGCGATGTTTCAGCTCTCAGGGAGTCGCCCTGCCCGTAGAACAACAACTGAGTCTCCGGCAGAATCTCTCGACTCCGGACCCTGCACTCAGCGTGTGGTCCAAACGAGCCTCTTAGGGCTCCGCACCCACATGTCGTCCGGCTCTGCCCTGCTGGTATCCTAAGGCGGCCAGGGCCTACGAGGGCCGGATTCGCTGGCTTCGCAAGCGGGCCGAGGCCTGACTCCGGTTGAACCATCTTCCTCTGGAAGCGCTATTTGATGTCGGTGTGGAAGCGGAAATAGCCTAGCTCCTGGTCGATCCAGGCCCTCAAAGCCCGGCGGTGGCGGCCCGCTCCACGCCCTGGCGAATGGCCAGAAACCTGCCCGACCCCCACTGGCATCTGGGGGACACCACCCGCTGGCAGGCCTACCGGGGCTTGGGCCTTCGGTCACGGACCGCACGGCCGAAGCGGTAAGGCGCACCGGATGGGCTTCATCCTTCAGCTATCCGGGGGGAATTGTTGAAAGGCCTCTACGCGGCCAACAGCCAGATCACCGTGAGCCCATGGTCATCTGGGCGCCCATAAGCAAGAGGCCAGGAAAGGCGCGCAAGAACTGGCCCTCAGTGGGCCTGACCTACAACCAGATTCTCGGCCGTTTACTACCAGGGAGCCTCCCTGGCCAGGCTCCAGATCGTGCCAAAGAACTGAAGCGCCTCTGGCAGGCGGCCCTGGAGCGCAGCGAACCAGGCTTGCCGCCAGGGCAAGTTTTAGTCCCCCCTGATCACACCGCCTCGTCAGCACCAGAGGGCTGGGCTCCGTTTCAGTTGCGTGCCTCTTGTTCCGCCACGCCCCGAAACATTCCAAGGGCAGCAGGTCCCCGCGCCAAATCCTTCCTTGCCCTGGGACCCCCGCCTGGAAGTGATGCGCCTGGGCGAAAGGCCATGTGCTTCTGCTGAACAAGTAATCCGGTCCAGGGCGGGACACGTCTGCTGAATCACCCAGAGGTGGGCTTGCGCAGAACGACTGGCTGGAGGCGGCCGACTGGCGTCTGTGCTGGCCGTGGATCAAGACACCAACCGGGCTGTGGTTCTTCAACAGTTTCCCTGCCCAGGCTGGAGCCAGCCAACCCAACCTCACCTTCACTCTTGCCCGCCACAGGGGGAGCCTTCCTGCCGCTGGAGCCTGCCCTTACGCGCCCAGCTTCGCGGTGATCGGCGCCTGGCCCTGCTGTATCAGCTCAGGGCCAAGGGCAGCGGGGAGACCGCTCTGACCTGGCGACCCACTACCGCCGAAAGGGGCGATCGCCCTGGGCTGGGGATCCCCGCGCCGCCGGAACCCTCCGCCCCCCTAACAACCTGCTTGTTCTGCGTGAGTGGTTCCTGATGATTCGGCGGCGCCAACAGTGTGGCCGGCTTCAGCAATCAAATGGCGCATCGGCTTTGCCGGTTATCTGTGTTGACCGAGCACTCCAATCTGGACTGGTTGAAGGCCATGGACCCTGGGCCCTGCTTGAAGCGGTGGGCCACCAAGGTCCGTGATTTCACGTTTGCTCAGAATCGAAGCGGACGTGGTGATCTTTTGTGGAAAAGGAAGCGCGTCCCAGCGCCCTCCCCAGTTCCCATCCATTGATCGATTGCTCCGCTTCCCTTATGTCCCACCCCATCGCTGTGGATTCGGCAAGACGCGACTCGGTCGCTGCCGAGAAGCTTCAACCAACGCAAATCTGCCGCGTGCCAGCTAATCGCGATTGGTCCGCCCATTGCCTTCACTACAGCGCTCTGAGCCCCGATGCGCGACAGACCTTATCCAGGTTGGCCCTGCCTTGTTTTGATCCGGGCCGCTGAGCTTTTTCCTACCCAGCCTGGGACGCCCGTTTTCAGCCTTTGCCCGGCAGCAAACATCCGCGGTGCCAATCCTTCATTACTTTGCGAGATCAGGCGGCGCCGATCGGTTATCCCAGGCGCAGCAAGGAAACTCGGAAGACCGGCTTTGCGCCAACTGAAGCGGACCTGGCCCCATGCAGGGCCACGGCCGCGAAACCCAACGCCAACGGGAGATTCTGCGCCGCCTTGGCTTGGGGCCTGACCCAGTGGCAAACGGTTTGAGCAGCCTTACGCGGCCTGGCCAGACCGGTGTCCTCTTGAATCTCCAGGATTGAGTTGGCCGCCCCAACCAGCCCCGCAAGCGCTGGCCTCAGGGCCTGAGGAAGGAAGGCCATGGCGGTTCTCGAGGGGCTGATCCCGCCTGCAAGCGGTGGTCAGGCGGTGGTTCCTGAGGGCTTGCAGTCTCCGGCAGGCGCCATAAGCGATGAATGTCAGTCACCGATGACCGTTCCCGCCGCCTGCGCAACGGCTCCTCGTCGAGCTTCAGGACCGGACTGGAAGGAATCAAGCCAGGATCTTAAGTTTCTGAGTTGAGGGTCCATCCCGGTGCATCTGTTGCTCCAAGCCGTGTTGATGGCCCGCGCCTGACAGCCGCCACCTGCCCGTTCCACAACCGGTCGCGCCAGAAGGTGAGCATGCGCCAGCTTCCGCTTCCCCTGGTAAGGCACGGCCGACTGGCCTCGGGGTTCACTGTTGCCTGCCGGACAAACGCCGAAAGGAGGGGAACATGGAAAAATGGTTCAGGACCAGAACGGTTCTAAGCGAACCGTTTCAGCGTTGCGGTGCAGGCCTGATCGGACCCTGTGCCATTTCACCGGCTAGTGAGATCCCCTGTCTGCGCGCAGCCAAGATCAGTAAAGCCGGATCGATCAAGCACAGAACCAGTCCTTTCGTTGTTGGATCGCTTTGAATTTCAGACACAACGACCTTTGCCGTCTTCCCAGGGAATGCGTTCTTTCCCCACCGTGGCCCTCTCCGGCGCCGCCGTTCTTCAGGTCGCTCGCCCAGGCCTATGTCTCACGCGCTGATGGCGGGCCAGTCTGCCCGCCCTCAAATGCACCTTCAACAGGTGCCGTGCTCCACTCCAATCACCGGAGGAGGTGTTCGGACCCGGCATCTGATCAAACCGCACCGGGTTCCGCCGGGCCCGGGAAGACCTGGCCAACGGCTCGACAATGCCACCTTCACGCTTCAAGCGTGATTTGGCTGCATGCCCATCACAAGTATTTCCCTTGAAAGATGCAGCCGCCCTGGGCGGACGCTATGTGCGCGGAACAAGCTGACGATTGCCACCAAATACGTGTATCAATCGCGGGGGCGAAGGCCCTGTCCACCTGGAGTTCGACGTGGTGCCTGTTTCGCAACAGTTTTCGAGGCTCCCTATTTAGCAAACACCTAGAGTGAAGCGTTAGGGGCCCGGCCCTGGAAACCGGACCCGGGTGATGCCACAGCTCGTGAATCATGCTGCCGCAACACTGGATTCCGAAGATCCTGCAAAGCTTCGTGATCCCTCCCAAGGCCGGCCGTTCTCTTCCACCCCGGCTTGCCGGCGCCGTGGCATTGGCCAACGGCCTGTTGCGGGGCGCAGCGACGGACGCGTTTCCAGATGCGGTCACGCTTGCGGAGGATCCCAAGACCGATGCCGAACCTGATTGCCGTCCTGATCAGGGTGTGGCTTTTGCTCCAAGGCCCGCACCTATCTAGATATGTTTGCCCAAAAATCAATGATGGCAAGGGGTTCTCCCGGTCGGTTGGTGTGGACCTCGGTGATGCCTATGAGGCCCGCCTCACCAACGATCTCAGCAGCGGTCCACTGCATGTGCGCTCACACAGCACCCCCCGCCAACAATTTCGAACCCGTGAACGTCCAGGTGAATCAGCTGCCAGCGCATCTGGTTCGGCTCTCGGACAACATCGGCACCTACGGCGTGCGTTGGATGTCAATACCTCGATCTCAAAAGCAGCCGGCCCCTAACAGTTGGTTCTCAGCCCATCCGACAGCTCCTGGCAAGACATATTCCACCGCCTTTCGCGTTCGATCGGCAATCGAAACCAGCGAGGCTACCAGCGAAGTTCACCGTGGGCATGCAATCCGGGGAAAGCCTTCCCTGGTTTTCACTCAACATCTCCCCCGGGGTGATACAATCCGCTGAGGGTGAGCCTGGTTTTATGTCCGGCTGAATGCCAACGCCTGGCCACTTACTCAGTGTTTTTCCGGCCTCTCAGCTCGCCCAGCTGCGTCAGCGCGAGCGCCAGGTGAGGTTGGCCCCGGCGCCGAAGCGGCAGCAGAGCAGCGAGAAAAAGGACAGCTCCTTCCAGCTCCCCCGGCCCGTGGCCAGGCACCAGCCAGAGCCGCCTGTCGTGGCCCCTGCCCACGCACCCGCGCCGGCGCCAAACAGGCAGTCCAGGCCCAGCCACACCCAGGTCAATCCTCCCCCGGCAACTCCACAGAGCCTCCCCTCCTGCCTCTGGGCCGTCCCGGCGTGATCCCCGCCTGGATGCCAGCCCTTACCCACCCTTACCCTTGCCCCGGCTGAACCGGGCCTGCCTCAAAAACTCCAGGCCTCCCCAGGCAACCGGGACACTCCCCAGGTCCCTCAGTCGTCTGCCTGGAATCGCTATCAGCAGCCGCCACTGCCCAGCAAAGGATTTTCTCAACCAGATGATGGAAGCGCTAGAATCTGCGCCGCCGGTGAGCAGAGGTAGGACAGTTCGTGGCTGAAGCTGAACGACCGATACGAAAGCGCTCAGCCTCGATCTGCCATTGGATCGTCTTGCGCAGTTGATCCAGCTCTGCAGCGAGTGTGGGTATCGCAAAACGGGGCGAGCACTGGAGCGACTTCTCACCATCCTTTCAGCAGTGAGGAAGATCTCGAGACTGAGACGACAATCCAAGAAGCGCTCGTCTTGCATGAGAATGTCTCTCGTGCTGCCTGGCCACATCCCCCAAGCCGAACTGGTGTTCGACTTCGAAGCGGCTAGCCACCCGCTAGGTGCTGAGGGGCTTGCTAGCTTCCGGAGACGCACGCGAGCCGCTGATCCGCAGCCTCCTGCAGATCAACGGGGCAGAGGCTCAGGATCGATCTGCCGGATTTGGTCAGCAGAAATCCGAACCGCTTGGCGGCAGAGCCCTGCATCCCCGAGCGACCAGGGTCGGTGCCGGGCCCAGGAACCGCGCGCCGTTGGCCCCGAATCGATCTGGAATCAAAGGCCCTTGTGGCTACAAGGGAGCATTGGCTCAGTCTTCTTATGGCACCGAGGCCAATGCGGCCGGTGGCTGGAGGCCTCCATGATCCTGCTGCCCAGGAATCTGGCCACCAAGTCCGAACAAAATCCGATGGCCGCCCGTTCACCTGGTCGTTTGGCTGAGCAGTGGAATTCTCGGTGTCATCCCGGCCTGGCCTGCAGGGCCGGCCAGTTTTCGATCCGGTGATGGTGGCGCCGGATTGCTGAAGGATCCCTCAGCAACGAAACCCTGACGCTGCGGATCCCCCACCCGTTGATCCGTCGTTTGTGCACCGCTTCCCCGCCGCATCGCGCACCATCCTTCCAGACCCTGAGCACACCAATGACGCTGCAGGGGCCCTGCGTCAAAGCTGAACCTGCCCACCCCGACCGGGCATCCGCCTCAAGTCTCATATCAGAATCAAGAGCCTTACCGCGAGCCAAGGCCCCTTGAATCCACCATCCGACCGCCGGCGCAAGCGCCGATGCGATGCCCGCCGCCTTAAACGAAGGCCTACCAGTTGCTTGAAGGGAAGCTCTATCGCGCTAAGGCCTGAGTGGCCTCATGGTTCGCATCTTGGTCTTATGTCTAAGTTCCTTGACCTGAGTCCTTGTTGAGTTTCGGTGATCTAGCGATTGGGCCCTGCGTTCTTATTCCGCTCTCTGCCCTGGCCTGCAGGCTTCAACTAGCGGTTTCAGGTTGCAGGCCTTCGCCAAGTTTCGGGTTTTTTGGTCATTGGTGAGGTGATGGCTTTTGGTTGCTGGTCCCTGGTTTTCTGCCCGCGGATTTGCTGTCCAATCCGGTCGTTGGCCAACGTCCAGTACAAAACGAGCCCTTCCCTAAACCTTTGCCAGGAACTGGATTGGCCTTTTGCGTACCTGCTTAAAAAGCAGGTACGCAAGCTGATGAGCGCCTTCCGCCGTGCTTCTCTTGTAATGGTCCAGCACGCGATCAGGAACGAGGGGGAAAACAAAGGAAAGTTGGGAAACTTCAATGTTGCGATCGAGGGCTTTGGCCAGCACCTGGCGATCGCGCCGGGCGCGTTCAGTCCCTTGTGCCTGTGCAGCTATCAGAAAACACGGAATGTGCGAAAGATCGGAGTCTTTAAAGGCACATGCAACATCTTGATACTGGAACTTATGGGCGCGGCGCGCGCGATCGCCAGTGCTGGCCCAAAAGCCTACGATCGCAAGCATGTGAATTTCCACAATCCCTGTTCCCCTGCGGTCCTGATCGCGTGCTGGACCATAAAGAGATGCACGGCGGGCGCTCCAGTCAGCTTGCCGTACCTGCTTTTTAAGGCAAGGTAACGCAAGAACAGCAATCCATCCTGGCAAAGGTTAGGGAAGGCTCGTTAGTACTGGACAGTGGGGGCCAAACGACGCGGATTGGACAGCAAAATCGCTGGGCCAGAAACCAGGGACCAGCAACCAAAAGCATCCAACCTCACCCAAATGACCAAAGTAACCCGAAACTTAGCGGAAAGGCCTGAAACCTGACCAGCTAGTTGAAGCTGCAGGCCAGAGCGAGAGCGAGGACTAAGAACGCAAAGGGCCAGGCAGATCAGGCTAGATCCACCCGAACTCAACCAAGACTCAGGTCACCGACTAACCATAAGACCAAGATGCGAACGCATGAAAGGCACTCGAGGCAGCGTAGTAGCGCGATAGAGGCTCCTTCCAGCAACTGGTGGCCCTCGTTAAGGCGGCGCATCGCATCGGCGCTGCCGCCGCGTCGGGGATGTGATTTCAAGGCCTGCTCGCGGTAACCCTCTCTGATCTGAATTGAGACTGGAGGGGCCTAGTGCCGTCCCGCTGGTGCGGCAGGTTCAAGCTGAAGCGCAGGGCCCCCTGCAGCGTCATGGTGTGCCTTCCAGGGTCTGGAAGGAGTGCCGCGATTGCCGGCGGCGGAAGCGGTGCACATAAACGAACGGATGCAAGGTGGGATCCTGGCAAGCGTCAGTGGTTTTCGCTGCTGAATGGATTCTCCAGCAATCCGGCCAGCCACCATCACCGATCGAAACTGGCCGCCCTGCAGGCCAGGCGGGAATGACACCGAGAATCCACTGCTCAGCCAACGACCAGGTGACGGGCGGCCCATCGGATTGGTGCGACTGGGGCCCCAGATCTCCTGGGCAGCAGAATCATGGAGGCCTCCAGCACCGCCGCATGGCCTCGGTGCCATAGACTGGCCAATGCTCCCTTGTAGTCCAGCAAGGCTTTGATCCAGATGCGATCGGGGCAACGGCGGACAGCGGTTCTGCTCCGCACCGACCCTGTCCTCCGGGGATGCAGGCTTCTGCCGCAAGCGGTCGGCATTCTGCTTGACAAATCCGGGCAGATCGATTCCTGAGCCTCTGCCCCGTGGATCCTGCAAGGAGGCCTGCGGATCAGCGGCTCGCGTGGTCTGCGGAGCTAGCAAGCCCCTCACACCTAGCGGAGTGCTAGCCGCTTCGAAGTCGAACACCAGTTCGGCTTGGTGACTGTTGCCAGAGCACGAGAGAACCATGTCTCCATGCAAGACGAGCGGCTTCCTTTGGTTGTCGTCTTCAGTCTCGAGATCTTCCTCACTGCTGAAACAGATGGTTGAGAAGTCGCTCCAGTGCATCGGCCCCGTTTGCGCGATACCCCGCACTCGCTGCAGAGGCTGATCAAACTGCGCAAGAACGATCCAATGGCAAGATCGAGGCCTGAAGCGCTTTCCGTATCGGTCGTTCAGCTCAGCCACGACTGCTCCTACCTCTGCTCACCGGCGGCCGCAGATCTTAGCGGCTCCATCATCTGGTTGAAAGAAAATCCTGCTGGCAGTGGAGGCCCTGCCTGAATAGCGATCCAGCAACGACTGGGTGACCTGGGGAGTGTCCCGCGGGTTGCCTGGGAGGCCTGGAGTTGTGTTTGGAGGCAGGCCACGGTTCAGCCGGCAAGGTAAGGGTGGTAAAGGGCTGCATCAGGCGGGGATAAACGCCGGACGGCCCAGAGGCAGGAGGGGAGGCCTGGGAGTGGCCGGGAGGATTGACCTGGGTGTGGCTGGCCTGACTGGCCTGTTGGCCGCCGGCGCGGTTGGCGGGGGCAGGGGCCACGACAGGCGGTCTGCGGTAGCCGCGGCCAGGCCGGGGAGCTTGGAGGAGCTGTCCTTTTTCTCCTGGCTGCTGCTGCCCGCGTTCGGCGCGGGCAAACCTCCACCTGCGCTCGCGCTGACGCAGCTGGGCGAGCTGAGAGGCCGAACAAACTGAGTAAGTGGCCCAGGCGTGCATCAGCCGGATAAACCAGGCTTCCACCCTCAGCGGATTGTTCACCCCGGGGGAGATGTTGAGTGAACCCAGGGAAAGGCCTTTCCCGGATTGCATGCCCACGTGAACTTCGCGGTAGCTCGCTGTTTTCGATGCCGATCAGAACCGCGAAAGCGGTGAATTGCTTGCCAGGAAGCTGTCGGATGGCCTGAGAACCAACTCGTAGGGCCCGCTGCCTTTGAGATCGAGATTGCATCAAAAGCACGCCGTAGTGCCGATGTGTCGAGAGCCGAATCCGCATGCGGCTGGCCAGCTGATTCACTCTGGAACGTCAACGGGTTCCGAAATTGTGGCGAGGGGCTTGGTGAGCGGCATCATGCAGTGGACCGCTGCTGAGATCGTGGCTGAGACGGGCCCTCAATAGGCATCACCGAGGGCCAAACACCACCGACCCGGGAGAACACCCTGCGATCATTGAATTTTGGCAACATATCTAGATAGGTGCCTGGCCTGGAGCAAGCAACACCTGATCAGGACGGCAATCAGGTCCCGGCATCGGTCTTGGGATCCTCCGCAGCGATGGACCGCCATCTGGAACGGTCCGTCGCTGCGCCCCGCAACAGGCGTTGGCATGCCATCGGGCCGCAGCCGGGTGTGGAAGAGAACGGCCGGCTCTTGGGAGGGATCAACGGAAGGCTTGCAGGCATCTCGAATCCAGTTGATTTGGCGCAGCATGATCACGGCTGTGCATCACCCGGTCCGGTGTTTCCAGGGCCCGCGGCCCCCAAAACGGCTTCACTCCCATCAGGTGGTTGCCTAATAGGGAAGCCTCGGAAACTGTTTTGCCGAACAGCACCACGTCGAACTCCAGGGCGACAGGCCCTTTCGCCTCCCGGAGTTGAATCACGATGGTGGCAATCGTCAGCTTGCCGCGCAAATAAAGCGTCCCGACCAGGCGCCTGCATCTTCAAGGGAGAAATACTTGTGAGGCATGCGCAAATTCACCGTTGAAGTGAAAGTTGGCATTGTCGAGCCCGTTGGCCGGTCCTCCCGGCCCAGGCGGACCGGTGCGGTGTTGATCAGATGCCGGGTCCGAAACACCTCCTCCGCTGAATTGGAGTGGAGCACGGGCACCTTGTTGAAGGTGCCATTGAAGGGGGCGGGCAGACTCGGCCCGCCATCAGAGAGACAAATAGGCCTGGGCCGGAGCGACTGAGAACCGGCGGCGCCGAGAGGGCCACGGTGAGGGAAAGAACGCACCCCTGGGGAACGCAAGTCGTTCTGAAAATTCAAGCGATCCCAACAACCGAAAGACGGTTCTGTTGCTGATCGATCCGGCGTGTACTGATCTGGCTGCGCGCAGACAGGGATCTCACTAAGCGTTGAATAATGGCACAGGTCGCATTCAAGCCTTACCGGCAACCGCTGAACGGTCGCTAGAAACCGTCTGGTCCTGAAACCATTTTTCCTATGTTCCCCTCCTTCGGCTGGTTGCTCCGGCAGCAACAGTGACCCCGAGGCCAGTCCGCCGTGCCTACCGCAGGAGGCGCAAGCGTGCGCATGCTACCTTGGCGCGACGGTGTGGAAACGGGCAGTTGGCGGCTGTCAGCGCGGCCATCCAAACACGCTGGAGCAAACAGATGCACCGGGGATGGAGCCCTCAAACTCAGAACTAAGATCCTGGCTTGAATTCCTTTCAGTCCCGGCTCCTGAGCTTCCGCGAGAGCCGTGGCGCAGGCGGCGGTTGAACGTGTCGATCGACTGACAATTCTCGCTTTGGCGGCCCTGCCGAGACTGCAGCCTCCAGGAACCATCCCGCCCTGAAACCACGCGCTTGCAGCCGGATCGAGCCCGTCGAGAACGCCATGGCCCTTCCCTTCTCAGCCCCGAGCCAGCGCATTGCGGGCTGTCTGGAGCGGCCCAACTCAATCCCGTGGAAGATCAAGAGACACCGGTCTGGCCAGGCCCGCGAAGCTTGCTCAAACCGTTGCCACTGGGTCAGGCCTCAAGCCCAAGGGCCGGCGCAAGGATTCTGCCGTGGCGTTGGGTCCGGCGGCCGGCTGCATGGCCAGGTCCGCTTCAGTTTGGCGCCAAAGCGGTTCTTCGAGTTCCTGCTGGCCCCGCCTGGGTAACCGGATCGCGCCGCCTGATCTCGCAAGTAATGAAGGATGGCACCGCGGATGTGCTGCCGGGCAAAGGCTGAAAACGCTGTCCCCAGGCTGGGTAGAAAAAGCTCAGCGGCCGGATCAAACCAAGCAGGCAACCTGGTAGTCGTCGCGCACTCGGGCATCAGAGCGCTGTAGTGGAAGGCAATGGGCCGGACCAAAACTCGCGATAGCTGGCCACGCGGCGATGCGTTGGGTTGAGCTTCTCGGAAGCGACCGAGTCTCCGGTCTTGCCGAAATCCACAGCGAATGGGTTGGGACAATAAGGGAGCGGAGCAATCGATCAATGGGATGGGAACTGGGGGAGGGCGCTGGACGCCGCCTTCCTTTCCACAAAGATCCCCGTCGCTTCGAATCTGGCAAAACCCGTGAAATCAAACGGACCTTTGGTGGCCACCGCTTCAAGCAGGGCCCAGGGTCCATGGGCCCTTCACACAGTCCCAGAACTTGGAGTGCTCGGTCAACAACAGATAACCGGCCAAAGCCCGAGCCGCATTGGATTGCTGAAGCCGCCGACATGCTCCTGGCGCGCCGAATCATCAGGAACCACTCACGGCAAGAACAAGCAGGTTTGTAGGGGGGCTGGAGGGGTTTCCGGCCGGCGGCGGGATCCCCAGGCCCAGGGCGATCGCCCTTCGCGGTAGTGGGTCGCCAAGGTTCAGAGGCGGTCTCCCCCGCTGCCGCTGGCCCGCTGGAGCTGATACAGGCCAGGGCCAGGGCGTCCGCATCACCGCGAAGCTGCGCGAGGCAGGCTCCAGCGGGCAGAAGGCTCCCCCTGTGGCGGGCAAGAGCTGAAGGTGACGGTGGGGTGGCTGGCTCCAGCCTGGCAGAACTGTTGTAAGAACCACAGCCCGGTTGGTCTTGATCCCACGGCCAGCACAGACCGCCAGTCGGCCGACTCTCATCCGCCAGTCGTTCTGCCGCAGCCACCTCTTGGGTGATCAGGCAGCACGTGTCCCCCGCCTGACCGGATTTTACTTGTTCAGCAGAAGCACATGGCTTTCGCCCCAGGCGCTCCCCACTTCCAGCGGGTCCCAGGGCAGGAAGGGATTGGCGCGGGACTGCTGCCACTGAGATGTTTTCGGCGTGGCGGAGCAGAGGCGACCGCAACTGAAACGAAGCCCAGCTCCTGGGCTGACGAGGCGGGTGATCAGGGGGGGACTAAAACTGCCCTGGCGGCAAGCCTGGTCGCTGCCGCTCCAGGGCCGCCTGCCAGAGCGCTTCAGTTCTTGGCACCGATCTGGAGCCTGGCCAGGAGGCTCCCTGGTAGTAACGGCCGAGAATCTGGTTGTAGGTCAGGCCACTGAGGCCAGTTCTTGCGCGCCTTCCTGGCTCATGGCTGGCGCCCAGATGACCATGGGCCTCCAACGGTGACTGGCTGTTGGCTCGCGAGAGGCTTTCAACAATTCCCCCCTGGTAGCCTGAGGATGAGCCATCGGTGCGCCTGAACCGCTTTCGGCGTGCGGTCCGTGACCGAAGCCAAAAGGCCCCGGTAGGCCTGCCAGCGGTGGTGTCCCAGATGCCAGTGGGGGTCGGCAGGTCTGGCATAGGCGCCAGGGCGTAGGAGCCGGGCCGCCACCGCCTGGGCCTTGAGGGCCTTGGATCGACCAGTGAGCTATGGCAATTTCCGCTCCCACCACCGACATCAATAGCGCTCCAGAGAAAGATGGTTCACCGATCAGGCCATCGCCCGTTGCGAAAAGCAAGCGATCCGCCCTCGTAGGCCTGGCCGTGACCAGCAGGGCAAGCAGCAGTGGTGGAGAGCCAGAGGCCGTTGGCCCCGCTGGCAGGCCGCCGGTGCCATCGC
>Ga0163217_1013557_pt1 | contig 12986 bp, 11 predicted proteins | sample SynspAceP_FD_185933 | JGI IMG/M metagenome (GOLD analysis project Ga0163217, IMG submission 185933) | Saline lake microbial communities from Ace Lake in Antarctica - Synechococcus sp. Ace-P (PacBio error correction) | ecosystem: Environmental > Aquatic > Non-marine Saline and Alkaline > Saline ...
GAAGAGAGATAAAAAAAAAAAACAATTCTAAAAATAAAGAAAAAAATGTTCCCCCTCTTGTGTGCCCAAAATATTTTTGGGGTTAGTTTCCCCCCCCCCCTGGGGCTTTTTTTGGAAAAATCCACTCCCCTTTCAACTTCCCTTTTTTTTTTCAGGGAAACCTTTTTTAATTTCCCTTAGGAGATTTTTTTGACCTTTTTCTTTCATTTTGAAATTAGTGGAAAAAAAAAAGAATGTTTTGGAAGGGGAGAATTCCAATCCCGGGAAATAAATTCCCGGATTCGACCCCTATGGGTAAGTTCCCAATTATTAACCCTTTTTGGGCAATTTTACTTCTAGCGATAATTGGTAATGGTCCGGTCCGAAACCTCAAGCAGAGTCCAATCCTCCCCCTTTCAGTTCAAGGTCCTTGTCCGCAAGCCGCTGAGCCGTTTTTCCCTCCTCAGGATGGACTAATCTTCCATCCACTCCGATAGCACGGATTAATCGGTCTCCAATGAAGCGCATTTTAATGCGCGGGCCCCAATAAATCCGTTTAGGGTTCATTTGTTTGAAAATAGCAGTTCGTGTCATAATAGATTGCCCTCCACATCTTTCCTTCCAATGGCGATAATGACCCACGTCGCAATTCCTTTCATGGAAGAGGTTTTCAACCGGCTTTGAAGGTCTGTCGCAATCAAAAAATATGCATGAGTTATTTTGTCTGAATCAACTCGGGTTCTGTTGGACTATACTATCCGCACCGATTACTTCATGGGTCCCCTAATTCGGTTAATCTCTGTGCGAAGAAAAAAGCGCCCGAAGTTCCCATTCCCTACGATCGTATATTTTTCATGTTGATTTAAATTTAAAAACGAGTTTAACTGATTCTTCTGGGTATCGATACCGCTCTCTCCTATTTTTTTTCGGGAAAATAAGCAAACTAAAACTGGTGATCGGTCCCGACTCTACCCAAAAACCATTTAACGAGCATAATACAATTTTACTTGCCCGTGCTGAAGTTTTGCCAGTCGATGCCAAGCACTTAGGCAAACAGTTGGGAAAAAAAGCGCTAAACACTTCAAAAAGAACATAATAAGCCTTCCAGTTCAGGATTGAAAATCATACCCTTAAAAACACACCAGCCCTATCACCAGAAATGAAAGTACAATAGCTGCAAAACGATTTTTCGGAGGGTTTTCACTGCTTATTCTCTCCGAAAACTTCGACGCGCTTCTTTTCCGGATTTGCCAGACGCTCCAAGTATTGAGAAATAGCCAAGCAAAAGTTGTCTTTTTAATCCTCCTCCGTAGCCTGGGGAAGCCGCTCTTCCACATCACAGGATCAGGTCAAAAACCAAGCACAGTAGGTACAGCCAAAGTAGTTCGATATTATTGTATTGGACCCTGCTGTCTTGGTCATCAGAACCCAAAAAAAAGGTGACGAAAATTTTTTCCCATAAGTGCTTAATCGCTTTCAGAGTTTTCCTCGCTCAAAAAACATAGACCAAGAAATCCAACTACTAACAGTAACTGTGTGTTCACCCGCAAGCCTCGTGTTGATGTCTGGAGACTCTCGGGGCGTGCTATAGTTTTTCAATTCCTTCGATTTGTCTGGTGCCCGCCAACTATTATCGCTTTAGATACTCGTAGTAGCTAATGAAATACAGAACGCCGAATCCCTCCCAGAATAATGAAAACAGCAATACAAATCGCAATGTGTAAGTTCACGAAATCCGGGCTCATAAAGTCGTTTGTAAAAGCGTGGAAAAACCAGCATTGCAAAAAGCGAAATTGAATGGAAAAGAGAAAAGAAAAAGCGAGAGGGTGTTAGTTGTAATAATTCCGGATTGTTAATTGGATACTACTAATAGTGGCGCCTATCAAATTCGATGACAATTGTGTAAAATAGATAATCTTTACAAGGGTCGACCAGCTATAAGCCCGACATTGTTTTCATTGGTGTAATCATTTCAGATAGATGGCTATTTTTCTATTGACAAAATCGCCTTGAAAAAAAAATCCGAAGAACTGGTAAACGTCATATTCCCAGACCTCCAATTTGGAACAGGTCCATGAGGAGTGTTTGACCAAACGACGGTACAACAGAAAGAGATCGACCTATCAGCCTGTCACGCAACCGCACTAGTAATTAAAAAGGGCATCCAATAAAAGTAATCGTACGGTTGTCGATTTGGGAACTAAGCAACAGCAGCACCTACTGAAAGATTAAGACGAATGAAAACTAAGGATAAAAATACGGAAGGGCTGATTTTTCAGTTTATTTACCAATCAAAACTTAAGCTTTCGGCTCTATGAAAAAAAAAGGATGATGATAAACGATGTTTTAGATAAAAAAACTTTGGAAATATTAGAGCTACCATCCAAAAGATCTTCCTCAAAAATTTCCCAACGGAAGCAAAGCCATGAACATTAAAAAAAGCAATCGCTAGCTCAAAAATGGCCCTTCGGTTTAATTGACTCAGTTTGACATTAGTATTTTAGAGTCAAAAACTAAAAACCCAAGAAAAAATAATAAACAGAGAGAAATCTTGAAAGTTATCTCTAAAGCTTTCTTTGCTTGGAGAGTAACCACGAGATGATAGACAAATAGGTCCCAAATGTACCGAAACCACAGATATCGATCAGCGCTCAAGAGATTTTATTCTTCTGTTTAAGACATTAGATTCTATCGGGATTAAAAAGAAAATAAAAAAAATTTTTTTTTTTTCTTGAAAGACTCTTTTCGATTCGGTTCTTTGCGGAGACAAAGAGATTTTTCTTCATTCTTGCCCCGCTTAAAGTGCGTTTTTCAAGGCTCCGAAATGTAAGTTCTTCTTCCGGAAAAAAAGCTAGGGAATTTTACTTTCTAAATTAATTCTTTGCTGAGTTTGTAATACTTGATTTACCGCTGAAAAAAATATCAATCAGGCAAGAAATCCCCAGAATATTCCAGATTCATATCCAAATCATTCATTCCAGCATGATGGTACAAGCAAGGTGTATTATAGCGCCAGAGTAAAAACACCACCAAGCCCCCATTCCAAGCCATTTAAATGCTAAAGGCAAAAGGAATCCAGCCAGCTAAAGCATTGCCAGAGCAAGTAGCCCCAGTGAAGAATAAGTGGAGTCACTTCCCCCACCTTTGCATCCAGCTCCCAAATGTCAACCATTCAGCTGTTTTGCAAGCCAGTCCGTACCAGGAAAGGAGTTTTCAAAAGCTTTCAAGAATCTTGAACTCCCCTCCCCGAGAGGTTTTTTTAATTGTCACGAAAACCAGACAAATAGCAGCAAAATTAATAGTCCGCCAATGACTGGTCCTAAGTGGTGGATAAAAAATCCATTTTGTAAAACTGATGAGAAAAAAGTGGGTAGTTTGGGCAAAATAATCCTCCCCGATAATCCAAAAGGCAAACCGGCAGGAAATAATCCAAGTAAATTAGTTAAGGTATGAGGCGCCACTTCTGGGATCGAAATAGACGTATGCCATGCCCATAACATCACATACAAATCCAATGGGCAACAAAAGCAGTCTCAGAGTGCTGGAACAGGGATTTCCAAATTAAATTTAACGATGAAGCATTCCATTTCTAATGCGAAAATTGCCCCAGCGATCGGCGTTCCAAAACTGAGGCGAATCCGCCTGCAACACCGGCATTAAAATAGAGTCGGTCCTGTCGTGTTTTCGTAAGCAGAAAAAAACCTTGGTTCAATTGGTCCGCTAGCGATCCCTCCACCATCTGTACCGCCAGTACCTTCAACGCCTGCCTGGATCCTCCCAATAGATGAGTGAAGATGTCCCAAAAAGCAGGGGTCATTTCTACAGCGGAATTGAGTTTGGCTTTGGTATATTCTTTCAATGCAATAGATTTTTCCCTTCACTGATTTTTCTCCATATTGTGAACGTACGTTCCAGCCGAATTACAAAACCTCTATGGGAAAGGAAGGCGATAATCCCAAAGATGATTGTCCCGGTATTGTCGCCCCAATCGTAACCCAACTCAAAAAAACACGCAAACGCAGCATTCTGGAAAGAAAGACCCACGTAAGCCCGCCAAACCAATCAGCGCAAGAAAAATATTTAATTAGAAGTTGGATATTCAAATACCTATTTTTTAAAAGTTTGAGACAATTAGGAATAAAAATTGGAATTCACAAAATGGGAATGGAAGTGAACAAATGATTTGACTAACACCTTTTTCCCTTTTAAGAAGTTATTACCCCGAATCTGGAAACCATGAAAAATATTCTGAATAACAGGCAGGATTGCTGGGCTCGTAGGCAAGCAAATTAACAGCCTTACTTGAGCAAAAAGGTATCAAGTGGCTTTGGCTGAGTTCGAAGTACGCCAGCCCCAACGCAATCTTTTCTGTGGGATGTAGCCAAAAACAGCTTCGATCAAGGAAAGTATCGAATGCCAGATTCGCATCATTCTCTAGCAGGAGCAGTGTTTGCAGATCAAGCCGATGGACAGACGATCGTAAAAAGCAAATTTTGGATTCCCTGTACGTACAGCACCCAATTTCATGACGCATATCGCAATGGCGAACTCCAAGCCCGATGTATTTCATTCAGCTTCTGCTTGTGGGTACTATATGCTTCAATACAGGGAACTAGCCAAATTGGGTGGAATGAGAAGGCAACTCGGGAACTGATTTTTTGGCTCAGGTTTGGTGGTCGCTGGAAAAAGAGTCAAAAAAAAGAGGAGCTCCAAATCTTTCGCACCGTGATGCCTTCGAATCGAATCGCCGTACTAGACGCTGGAAGGGGTGCTTTGGGAGAAATGCTCAAGCCACCGTAGCAGCCCCTTTAGTTCTGGCGATCAATGGATGATTTGCATTTCATATCCAAGACCTTCTAAACTGTTCGTCTTTGCTGTGGAAAAAACCACACTGCAAGGTATTTAATAATGCTGTGGGACCTAATCCGGCACAAACATATCACACTGACAAAAGTGGCGGCTAAAGCGAAAGAAAACCTTTTTTGTTGGAATTGGATAGTGCCTGGTTTTGCAGATTGAAATTAGTTTTAGGACGAGATGGCGCCATAGGTCCTCGGCGGAAATAGAGTCTCCTCACAAAATATTCAAAAAGCCAGGTTCGAGTTTGAGTTTTCCGGAATGGAATGAGCGGTAAAAGATATTTCAAGTAAAAATCAGCTGATCGTTTTCCTCTTCCTATTACACCAACCATGAATCGTTCCCAACAACTGGACCAAGACAACAATCGGACCAGATTAGCTTTATCGGTACGCTTTGCCAAATTTTTTGCTAAAATAACACGACATCGTATATCGTGTAGGCATAAATTAATAATCCAAAATAATTCCCAATTCCAACATATCAAATAGTTTAAGATTTTAGTACTTTTTTTTCCCAAAAATCAAATAGCACTAGTGCCCATCAAATTGGGCAACATAAGAATGATTATGATCCAGATTCAGCTTCATGTAGGATCTTTAAACTCAGATTTTTATCACATCTATTATGCAATAGAATCATCAAATAAATCAAATATAGCGCTTAAAGCTCCTGCTAATCAGCAAAAACCGACCTCCAAGAATTTGAATAAAAGCAGCATCATATTTTTCAGTTTTAGAAATTTTTTGAACAAGTCCAGGGCTAAAACTCTCGTTTTTTTTTCCCCCGTCTTGAAATTTGCCCAAGTAAAGAGGCTCCAAAAGGGAAATCAAAATAGATGATCAACTGCCCAGAATCAGTTTCATAGTTGATCCCTGAATTCAGAAAGTACCAGGTTCAATAGTGTATATCCAAACCCCGATATAGGCTAAGCCAGCAAGCTTGCAGAAAAACTCAGCAATACTCCCGGAGTCACGTATCATTTCTGTTCTCAATTGATTTTCCAATTGAACTAAATTTAATGATTGGATCGAAAATTATAAGAACTTTAGGAAAGAGTTTAACTATTCTATTTCTATTAATCGAATTCTGTTTTCTACGAAATTTTATCTTTCCCTTGGACCCTTACGGGCTTTGCTCAACGTGGATTCCTATTAACCTCCCAGAAGGATTTACTTACAACCCTGCTAATTCCAGACCCCAGAACAAGTGCTGGGTACCAGTCGGAGATTGGCATGTGACACACGAACAACTCGTGATTACATGAAAACGCTGTCCGCACGCAGCAATCTGATCGCGTGATATTCGAGGAAACTGTCCGGTACGTATGAAAAGCGACTCAGTAGTCTTGACGCATCAGCCTCTCCATCCAAACCTGGCAAAAACTCGATCAGATCCAAGGCCATCGATCGATGAAGCTACGCATCCAAATTCTCTCTGGATATTGAAAAATGCCGTGTATGTTTATGGCCTATTCTGTACATGCAATGAGCCGCAGCGAGCAATGCACTCTTTACTTGCGGCTTATCATTTTTGCTGTTCAGCAAATGAAAATTGGCAGGCGAATTGGGAAAATAATCGTTTCTATACTTTTGAACCCGGCAAGTCAACTCCGGATGGATTGAATCGCTTTGCCTCTTGGCGCTAATTCGCATAAAGCGTATCATACTGATGGCGATCCTAAGGCATTGAATACAATCGAAGCATGCAAATCGAGGGCCGCAACTAACCATTAATTGGTTTGAACTCAATCGGGATGGCTTCCGGTAACAGCCATCCTGATCAGAAAATCGAGTGAAAGTTTTTTCAGGAAATGGCTTCCCAACATTCATTGATTTCAACGACAATGGGACTAATAGCACTTCTCTTCTTCAACCTGGAGTTCCTTCGAGTGCACCCTTTGTACTCCAACCAAGAACTTTGAACTGACCGAAAAAAATCGAACTAATCATGCGAAGCATTAGATCAAAATCGGCTCTTTGTAATTACAATCAAAAGGATACGATGACTTTCTATTAAGGCAAAGAAATAACTTATCCTGACCGTCGCAAGGATCCAATAGGGATTCTTTTGAGCAGCGCAGTTCCAGAGGTCAATTGCAGCGAAAGCGCAACGCGAATGTTGAGCTTTCCTTCACGATCCGAAATCAAATTTCACCGCAACCTTTTCTTCCTACAAAGCAGCCAACGAAATGCGAGTGGAGCTGAATCAAGTGATAAAGATTTTCATAAGGTAATTGCCACAGAACTGCTGCTGATGTGAATAAGGCCTACATTTTTGGAGCAAGGATGATGACGCGAGAAGCTTTCACTGGCAGATTAAATTATTCAACACAAAATCAAAGGTATTTAGTCTTAATGAGACATCACGGCTAAACGCACAGAGTTTTTAAAAGCAAAAATTCCTATATCGTACCCGCAGATCAGCCCAATATCGATTGATCAAGGCGATGTTTGAGAACACGGAACGACTTCCAGGATAGTTTATTCTATTGAATTTCTGCTGGACTTTATCCGATGGCTTTCATACTTGGATTACATTGGCGCCTGAACAGTAAAAATTCCCTGAAATCCTTGCCAATGTACTGAAGTATCGAAATCTTCGCTGAAGCTAGCAAGCCGTAAAGTAATCGGAAAATCCCCTGGAGCGCGTAATCAATATGCGATGGAATGGGCTGATTTACTAAATGACGCCAATAAGCCGCGTATGATTTGATGGACAGCAGATTCTTGGTTCGCGTTTCACCATGCTGGTTTGAGTGCCTGAACGGGGAAAGAATTTTGGTCGACGGAATCACTTTGAATGGTACTCGGCGAAAGCAAAAATGGATCGCAGCAAATGCATCAAAATTAACTCAAATCGCTGAAGCGCCATGATGGATATCTATCGCTAGCGACGTTATAACCACTGGAGCAAATCTTTGGGATCGACTACGATTTCTCCCTTTAAAGATCCTAAGACTTGCGCTTTTTGGTAGATGGCGAGTGGATAGCTATGCAGCAGGTGAAATCTGGCACTTTGCTTGATACGCTACGCAGATGCCAGTTGAACTTACTTCCTATGGAATGCGATCCGGCGGAAATACCTTAGACCGAATATACAAGTGATCTTTTCTGCAGACGGACGTTAATAATTCCTTGGGCAAAGCTGGAGCAGCAACGCCTAAATCTTGGGTCTTCTGAAGAGAACACTAATCGCCAAAGGCGAGCGCTAACGTTTTTTGCTCAAATGAGGTAGGTAATTTTTACCTCCGAGAAGGAGCTCTACCAGATAACGGGCTTGCAAAAAAAGCTGTGCAGATATGGAAAACACGAACAGTGCCAAAGTAACCGTGAGCCATCTTCAAAATGCCCAAACAGACATTACTCACCCGATCGTTTATGCTACGAAAAGTCGGCGATCCACACCTTTCGCATGATAACCTGTTTCTGGAGCCTTCCGAACGAATCCATATGCAATCCTGTAAGTTTACGACGGACTCTCCCGCTTGCTCAGGCTACACCTACATCAAATGGTGAAGGGCTGAAAAATGGAGAGTAGTGCGGATCTCCGGAGTCGTCAAGGAAGAATAATTGGATTTGCAGACAATATGAACTCCGACCATTCTGTTGGGACATAAAATTATATGCCAACGCGATTTTCTGGTCAAAGTAATCGACGGGGAACAGCCCGATAATTCATATAAAGGCTTCTTAACCCTAAGAGCCCTTTTGTTTTTCTACTTTAACATCCAGTAAAGAAGCTTAACAATGCTCCATGAAATTACCAGTTATTCGTAACTCGTCCTTTTTTCCATTCAATCCAATTTTTGCCCAACAGATGAGTTGAGGAGTACAATCCCAAAACCCCCCCCCCCCCCCCCTTCCCCACACTTCTTAAAGTTTTCAGACACAGAGTTCCACTCGGTCAAGTTTTCCTTTTCGTAGATGATTCACAGTCATCAGGGTGGAATAAATCGAAACTCGAATTGACTCAAGTTACCTTGTATATGAAAACGAAATCAACATGGGAGTGAATGGTCAATCTGAGCGGGAGAGATTTGGCAGAGGCGACTATCAATACGCCAAAGAATACATTAAAGAGTTAAAAGATTTGAGACGCATGCGCCTGGGCGTATTATGGTTTAACCAATATCAATTTTGCAGGTATTGGTGATGAAATTGGAGTCGAATTAGCCGTTACAAGAAGTTAGAAAGGATGTAGCGGCAGGCGCTGTGTCTGAAAATCTAATACAAAGTCTGCTTCTTCCCCGTGAAGTGTCCAAGGAAAACCGAGTTTTTCCCTGTAGATCATCTCTGACTTGGATCCTGTGTGCCAAAGCAGGTGAATAGGCATTCCGGTGCTTATCCATTCGCGGAATCCATCCCAGTTTGGAGCCAATGGAGGCCAATAATACGTATTTGCTTGGAGCTGAAACTAATCCAAACCGAAAGCGTCAGACAAACGATCCAGCGCCTTTTGAGCAGATTATTGGCCGAGCAAGCATCATGTTTTTGCAAGCATCCCAAGACGACATCATCAAATGCACACATGTGGATGGCTAATGATCATGGATAAGGCTGGGAGCGCATTTTTAGATAAATAGTCCAAATGTTGAATTTGGAATCGGAAGCTGTAATGCTGGTTTGGAAAGACAGCCGAGACGGGCCAATGAATTTTTCACCAATGGTACAGAATCGTTTGCTTTTTTTGGAAAAGATCTTAAATAAGGAGGAGTTTTATACCTACTTCCGAGTGTTGGAAACTCAGGACGAATATTTTCCTTACTACAAAACAATACATGCTATGGCGCGATGTACGGGTTTGGGAACTTGCAGATGAGGTGTTGAAAAAAAAGTCTATTACAAAAATGCCCTTTCGATCGTGCGTTGGAATGGATAAGACCTTATTCTCCGATTGAGGTTTATCATTTTCCCGCAGATCCTCGCGGATCTAAAAACGCCAGATTTTCGCCAGATATTTTTGGGTTTCGGTAAGGTGGCGAATCATATTTCCCAGATGGATCTCAACATGTGGACAAGGCGAATGATGATACGCATAGATGAATTGGATTTTGGGGCGAATGATGATTCAACCCTAATGCAATAATTTTTTCAACCCGTATGTAAAAGCCGCTTAACATATCACCTTCTATAATGTAAAGAAAATCGAAAAATCTATATCATATATCTTTTCCATATGTAAAGAATACGCTTGCTTCTTTACATAAGACTTTACCTTTGTAAAGAATCGGAAAATCTATACATATGACTGGGTCCGCTGATCCCTATTACCATACGGGGAATTGAATTCCGAAACCACGAGCTATTACTCAGCAGCTCAGCTGCACAATGCCTGCTTTGGCGGAAGTTGAAGGATTGTGTAATTCCATTCCCACTATGAGATTTTTGGCTCAATTACGCTAGCTATCCCAATGAAGCGAAGGACAGTTTCTGCCGTGAAAAATATCATCACCAACTCATGAGACTTTTTCCAAGTCGACTTGGAGTTTTGAATCAATGTCGCCTGCATCAAGGAAGTTCAGAATTATGTAGCGCGAATGAGCGCTGGCCTTTGAATGTATCAACCAAGGATGTTGCACCAATCAGATCATTTTGGAATTCAGGAGACGCTCGGAGGGAATAATGCGGGCTTTCGCAAACTTCCGGCACGGTGCTTGATAATGCTCAACAGGAAGATACCGTCTATCTATACGCTCAAAGTCGATGAGATCCTTGACCTGATGTTCCAATTGAGCAAATTTATTCAATGTCCAGGCTGAGTGAGTTTGGACGCCGTGGTGAAAGATGGCGGTCGTTCACCTTTCAGTTTTTTGAAAGCATCCACCCATTCTATGATCGGAAATGGGCGGTACACGCGCCGAATCATCAATATCCTCTACCTAATCCTTTGTGGTTCTGCCAAAAGCTTCGATTCCTGTATCTCAGTAGCCATATCATTCAAACAAAACCTGACTTATTATAGATTGCTTTCAAGGCGTCCGTGAGAATGGAGATTGGGGAAAGCTGGCTGACGTACCATGAAATCGCTGGAGTGGAATAATACCGCCTCGGGAGACGATTGGCTGATCGAAACCTGAAAATCCTCATGGCGGAAATGAAGATTCTCTCCGTGACAATACAAGTTTTACTCTCAGAAAGTTGTTGAATAATCCTTCAAACATCCCTACAACCGAAGATTGAATTTTTACGTTAGAGTATCTGGGATTTCGGCAGTCAAACGGCGGCGAATTATCTTAACAAACTCGCTGAGATGGAGTGCTTCGCAAAGAGCGAACTCCGCCACGGGGAATTACTATGTGAATGATAAGCTTTATCGATTGTTTTACTTCGAATTCCTTAGAAAAGTTGACGAATTAGTTTACGACAGAACTGAAATAAAACATGATCCATTTCCGCAACAACGTTTTTCTTTTCCAATGGCCCCAACCTTACTCGGTTGAAATGGCTTTCGTAGCGGAAGCTAGCTTTTGGTTCTCTGTTTTTTGGGAGCGGAAGTGCTTTTTGAAAACCCGATTTGGGTAGGCTTGGTGCCTTCTTCCTTTGGCTTATTCTCATCACTATATCACAAGCGAATTGCATAGAATTTAAAAATGGAGGCGCTAATCGACACTATGATGCCATCTAGGTTTACATCGGGCCAATGGGAAACGCTCCACCAACTTGAGAAAATGAAAGTGTTCCCATTCCTATACCAGTCACAAATATCCAAACGGTATCTCACCGACTTTTTTTCGTCAAAACAATTTGATTTATTAACGTGGTCTATAGGTTCCTTGGACTGCAAGTGAATAACCTTGGACTTCACCCAGGAAAAAGCAGCGTTAAGGGATGGAGCAGATTCGAGGATTGATAAATGCGGTTTTTGGGAGAAAATTGATACTGTGGAGGCACAGACCACTTATTACGATTAATAGAAAAACCTCCTTTACCAGATTGAAATCTTTTAATTTGTATGCCCCAAAAGTGGAAATATAAGAAGTAACCTTAAATCATTTTTACCGTCAACCTGAGTAGATTAATCGATGTTCCAGTTTAGCCCTTCTTGACCATAAAAACCAGCATAATATTCTTCAGCAGTTCTGGTTTTTTCCTTTCCCGAACAGGGATGTCTCAAGTTGCGTTTAGCAAGGCTTCTAGTTTTTGGCCTATAAGAAGCTTTTTATTGCCAGTCTTTCATTATTTTTTTCAATATCCTTGAGCGATTTCTACTGTCAAAAAATCTCAAAAGTCATGATTGAAACGTGCTGTCTTTCGCTCCGTCCGCGATCTAATTTTACACCCTTCCTTCTCAAATCAAGTATTCCTGCATCTATTATCAGCGAGATTTCTGGTTTTTCGAAATAAGGGTCTTACTGGGAGATGGATTGGAATCGTTTTCTAGCGTAATTCTTTTTTCTGAGAAACGGACCTTGAAGGCTTTTTTCGCAAGCTTTTTTGGAAAGCCTCTATGATCTTTTCCTCAATTAATCGGGTTGAATCTGTCCCTCTGGCCAGATGAGCAAGAAAAGGTGTAACTGGCATGCATTTCGGATAACCCATACTAAACAAAGTATTGAAGTTTTCACGTAACACTTCTAATTCCTAGGTAATAAAGCTCCAAATTAGAACCAATCTACAGATTTAATAAATTGAAACGTCATCTTTTTTAACCTATTATCGCTATGCGCTCATCCCAAGACTTCAGGGAATTCTAAATGCATCTCCTTTTTAAGATTGGGCTTCGTAAAGTCAGTTCTTGGTGGACCAAAGGAACGAATGGAGATACAATTATTTGACAAGAAAATCTCTGGTGTAGATCAAATCCTCTTTGAATTATTTATACAATGAAATTTTTCTCAAAGGGGAATATTTTTTTTTTGAAAGTCAACATAAAATGAGCCGATAATATTCGACTGTGAATAACATTGGGAATGGAATCTTTTTTTCAAAACCCTTTATCCAACGCTATAAATTATTGGTTTTGAGGCTAGTCCTTGAAGTTTGAAATTCTCAATAAAAACGTGTCAGGAATGACTCTCAAGGCGAGTAGAAGTTCATCATCTTGCTTATCTGATCAAAATCAACTGAAATTAACTTTTTATACATGGTGACTACAATTGAAAGTTTTGGTTCAATCAACGTCTCACTTCTTACGAGAAGGAGTAATTT
>Ga0163217_1077800_pt1 | contig 12986 bp, 6 predicted proteins | sample SynspAceP_FD_185933 | JGI IMG/M metagenome (GOLD analysis project Ga0163217, IMG submission 185933) | Saline lake microbial communities from Ace Lake in Antarctica - Synechococcus sp. Ace-P (PacBio error correction) | ecosystem: Environmental > Aquatic > Non-marine Saline and Alkaline > Saline ...
AAAGGAAGAAGTGATAATTAATTGGGTCCCCGGAAAAAAATTTTACGCCCCGGAATGGAATTTTTGAAAGAAATCCCCTTTGCAATGACCAAATGGAAGGCTTTGTGAATTCCCCCTTGTAAAAATTTTTTACAAATCTTTTCTTACCAACGGTGGAAAGGAATCTTTTATTAAAGATCTTCAAAAATCTCGCCTGCAAGCGCCATTCGAAATAGAATAAACTCCTTGTACAGTGAAAAAAAAGCATAAAAACAAATCAGAAAATTCCAATTATTAATATATCAAGAGGAAATTCCAAATAGCAAATTGGCCCCAAAGCAAAGCTAAATAATAGCCTGACGCATTGGGAACATGGCTGAAGTTTGGGCAGTTGTCGTATCCTCGGCAGTTTCGTAGTGAAATCAAAAGTGTAAGCCATGATCAGACTCGCTTCCATTCCTATCGATTATGCTCAGCGGAAGAGATAAGTAAGCCCATTCAAGGTGGAGAATATTATTCCATGTGAATCCAAAAGATTACAGTGATTCCAACGATTTGGGTAAAAGTGGATTATTGCCTGTTTTTTGTCTTTATAAATGCGGTTGGCAAAAATACGGAGCGATCAAGCCAAAGAGTTGCATCACTGCCTGGACACGTTCCTGCGTCAACCGGAACTAGCCTCTTTTGAAATCAACATTTCTGGAGCAAGCGTCAGGGTAAAAGTAATCAGCGATTGGCACCCATAAATTAAAGTCCACATGCCATGCTTAGCTTGGATTCCGACTTCTTGGCAAGGGGATTGACTGGAATCCAGCCAGCTTTTTGGTCTCCGATCTGAGGAAATCATAGGACCAATGGCATGAGGATAAATTACTGACCAGGGCTAAAGACCCCGCATCCCAGATCAAATCTACTGCAGAGGAACCGACAGCCCTGCCGCATAGTTTGCCGAAAGTGACATGATAGTTGCATTAATGCCGGTCATCAAGGCCGTTTACTGTGGGAAGCTTACTTTGATCAACGGAATAATAGCAATTCGCATTCACAATTCAATCCGGTAAATCCCTGTTCAATCACACAGCTCAATTACCTCCAAGGACTCGAGATCCTTCAAAAGCAAGTAAGAATCTTGCCAGAAAGATCGTCTTCCCATTCAATTCGTTTCCTTATAGCCGGGCAAAAAGTGAAAAGTTCTGCAAGTCAATTAAGTGGGTAGTCAGTGAATCCAGCCAAGCCATTGGGAGAGCCCAAATCGGCACGAATGAATGGTATCAAAGGCCACCGATGAGATTGAGGTTCGAAGGTTACAGCGATAAGATGGATGCCGTGAATCAGGAAACTTGGTGATGGGGGGTTTTTCAAATGGCTGATGAGTATTTAGTTTTACAGGAATGGGAGAATTGAGAAAAAGGAATCAGCAATTTGAGAATTTTTGATTTCAAATCAACTTAAATCCTGCATAATCATAAATTATTAATTGTGTCATCGACAAACTATAAACTAATCAACCGAATTACTTCCTATGGCAAAGATCTTCACAACATTCCACCAAGTTCAGAAGAGTTTGACTTGAACTAGAATCCATGCTCGCCACCAATCTCAACTTCTCTTTGTACTCTTGGCCAATTTACTGTCCGTATTCTAAGCAATTGCAACAAAAGCTGGTGAAAAATAACCATACTTTTTTAAGTCCCTTTGCAGCAAATTCCTTGATAATGGTCCTCGTATGGGTTGATCATGATCATCCCCCAGACGGCTTTGAAAGCAAGTCATTACTTTTTCTTTCAGGTAAGCCAAGGTTTATTTGGCTGCCAGCTGTCTGTCAGTGTTGGAAGCATTGACCCCGGTAAGCAAAACTGACTTTTCGGCCATATTTTATTAAGCAGCGCCAATTGGCAGTAGCCTTTCACGGACCTTTTCGAATCTGACGCTCGGGAATCCATGATAGGAGAAGAGGCTATATTGTAATCCTGCTTTCGCATCATCTCCTGGCCAAAGCTCAGCCCAAGCTTGGAAAAAGGGGATGCTCTACAAAATTATGATAAATCGGAAATCTCAGGGAATAATTGCCAGCCACGGCGAAATCTCATCACACGATCTATCACTGATCCAATTCGTCGCTGATGCATACTGTGGAAAAAAGGAAGAAACAATGATCTTTTTACTTTGGCTTTCATCAGCTCCTCTAATCCAGCCTTAATACTTGGCGTTTGATAGCGCAATCAGCCATACTGACTAAGTATTCCTCATGATTTAGTAATTTCGAACCAAGTTTTATCTTTTAGATTTGGGTATGAACATGAAGAGGCCGATCCCACGATCCGTCCCAGAGTTTGCGGTATTCCTTCCAGCTGATTTGGAGCACGGAATGGGGGCTATGAATCAAATTGGAAGCAACATCCATCTTGAATAAAGAAAGTCCGATGACACGACCATCCATTAGAAATTCCGCGAAGGTATTTCGTACGTCACCAGTGGCAGTACATCTGGAGGGCCCAGGTTGACCAGCAGGACGCCGTTTTTCCGGATTTTGGACATGGATTGGGTTGTTTTTAAAAAACGATTTGATCTTGAGAACCCAAAATTAAAGGCAGAAGTTGGATTGCCTAATTGGATTTAGGATGTAATTGATTTAAGTTTGGATTAATGAACATCTCTAAAATAACGTTTGATCCGTTTGGTTAAAGTCAATCTATTCATGTCATTATCCGCTTCTCAGCGTTTCGATTTTCCTTTTCATCCCCCGAAATAATCCCATTTCTTAAAAATAAGATTCTGACGGGAGCATTTTCGCTTTTTCTAAGATGCGCTCCACTTGCTACTAAAATCTTGAAAATATTCTCTTCTTAGTTTAAAAATCTTGATTCTCTTAATTTTCAATTTTCAGTCCAGCCATTAACGGACCACTGCTCACACTTGGGAATCAATGCAAGAATCCCAGCCCAATAAGAGGGCATCGGTAATACAAATCCATTTTCCAATGCGATCAGCCAAGGATAATTCCATACCTACCCACGCGTACTACAGTCAACGCCAATAACCTCGCTTTTTGCGAGGTAAACTGGCATCGGCTCCGATATAAGCTCCCCAATAATTTTTGGTCAATAGACCTACATAGACACCACACCTCGAATTCCAAGGATCAAAGGCGGCCAATGAATTCCGACTTTGAGTCGATCGAGTACAAAAAAGATGGGCGCAAAAATATTGTTGATAAAACTGGTGAGAGAATTCTTGGCTTTCTCAGTCAAATGCTCTGAATCTCCTAAGGCCAGCGCCAATAATAAAGGCCAAATCAAAAATGGCATGAATCCCTATAAAAACCAGTAAAGAATGCCTGGCTTAAAAGCAAAATATGCAAGGATAGCGAAAGTTAAGCTCCGGCATTCGCGCTTTTTATTGTCCAAGGCAACGTTTTTGTTGATAAGTCCTTTGCCAATGTTAGCATGAAAAACGATGAAGAAAAGTGTCAAACCTATCGATAGCCGAAGACGCTAATCCTCCACTTCCAGAAATCTGATAAGGGAGAGAATAACTGACAAACTCCAACCAAACATCGACAATCATCGCTGCGGCAATTATCCATAACCCTGTTGGTTGTTTTTTTAATAAGTTCAAATCCATTAGAATTCGGGCGAACTACTAGGCAGCGCTGTGATGGAAATCGCTAATCCAAGAAGGTGAAGCCAGATTTCGGTCAGATATTTAGCACAGCCAAGAAACTCGGAAAGCATAGGCTACGATAACCCCGCATGAATCCGGCAAGCCATAGACGCTACGGGCCAAAAAAAAAAAAAAACAAAAAAAAATTTCCTTTTCAAAAAAAAGGGGCCCCCCCCATTTTTTCCTTGTTCCACCACTTGCAAGTCAACTTTCCAAGCCCCGCAATGAATAAATAGCACACTACAGCAATCTGAACAAAGCATTAATGCGTAATTGTATCGGATGTGAGCTGACAAAGATATCTGAAACTACGCGAAAAAGAGATCCAAATCAGTTAGGGCAATTATAATTCTGCTAAAGATTTTCAACAACAGCAGGCTGCTTGAACTGTCGAGCCACTCTGGTCAAAAACCACGGGCGAAATAGAGCTAGTGAGCAAGCTGGAGGAGACAGATTAATGACTACCTTAGGTTGAGCGTTTCCCATGGAGTTAAATTTTTAAGGATTAAAAGATTAGAAGGTAAGGTGCTCGAGCAAGGTCCTCCAAGTCCCATGAGCGGAACAATCAGAGTAAGTTTTTTGACATCCCCGACTACCAAATAAAATCAGCATCGATTTTTTCACAGAAGCGGCCCAATATTCAATGCGAGAGCCACCTTCCTCCTGTTATATTGATATTTATTTCAAATCTTTGTTTCAATTCCCTTTAAAATCTCTGCACATAGTCATTTCTCTGAACCAATTGTCCGCGGGTTTGCGCGATTTCCACCCTCAGAGTTCGCCAGACAGCTTCATTTTGGAACCAACATTTTGATTTCATTCAAACATGTAACTGTGCTCCGCCTTAAACTTCCTAAAAAAAATAATCCTTTTTGCAATGACGAATGGGGTGTCTCTAATTGAGTCCATTTAAAATACTTTGAAAGCCTAGTCCTCTCAGGCTTGGGGTCGATCAAAGTAAACGGACAAGTGTTTTCGATGAATTTTTTCTTCGCGAAGATCTAGTAATATTTTTAGAAAACCCTTCTCTTTCATGGCTCGCGACCAAAAGATCAACATTGGACTTTACAGGAGCTCTAAGAATTCATTTCTCACAGGTTTTCCTTGCTTCCAGAATGATCGTTGTACGGTTTTTGTCCAAGCCATGTCGGCCGCAACATTCCTAAATTCGCATTTCCAATCATCCTTTTTTCACCAAATATGAATCAAGATAAAATCCGAAGGAACAACTCAACGAGAGTTTGGTCTCAAGCAAGGAGTGCCTTCCAATTCGCGGAGAATAAAGGCAATGGCAAGGGCGATTTTGGTAAACATATGAAGCTAGAACTGTCTTTCAAATACAAATTTTCTGTTCCATCCAAGATTCAATCCTTCATTCCCAACTTATCCCGAGCAATGTCCTTTAAGCTGTAAAATTGATCGAAGAAAAAGGAGAGACTGGCTTTCGGTAAAATTTTCTTAAAAATTTAGTATTAAATTAAAATTCAAAATTTGATAAAATATAACCCCAATCATTTTGAAAATCTTATACTGATGGTTTATGTGGCCTAGTACGGGGATTTTCGGCCTCCGCAAATCGCGATCGGCTGATTATCTACGCTGAGTAATCAATCAGCGCAATGCAACAAGTGGCAAAAACAGCACGCCACGACTTACTTCCTTGGTCAAAACCTGTCAGAAGGCCAGATATTTGGGTGCTCAAAGTTGGCATACTGTCTGCACCTAGACGAAAAACCAGCATAGCTGTAAGTCGAGGAGTAAGAAGGATTCCATGTCCTCAGCACAGAACTTGCCCTATACAATTTGCAGAAAAATTGGTCGCAGAGCATTCGACGCAATTGGCCAATACTACCTTCACATTTTCCGAATATGTCCGCCAGATCAGCTATGAGCAATACACGCAGCAACTGAAATATGAAAGCGAGAGGTAATGGCAAACCGCAGCGTCGATCAATGACGAGATGGTAAAGCCAGGAGGACACGGCTATACTGATTGAAAGGATGAATGGACAGAATCACTTGGATCGCGTGTAGAAGATACATTGGGTTGATATGTTGATACTCTACGCAAGTGGACGCAATACTCGACAAGCAGATGATCCAAAGGTGAAAGGCGGGTAAATAAGCATGTGTCTTCAAGGAAAGTAAAGACGACGAACAAGGATGGAATTTTTTGCGGAAGATTTAAAGGAAGGAATCGCTTTCAATAAATCCATGACCTACAAATTTCCTGTTTTCCGAACTTTGGCTGGTGATTATTTCCCCAGTTTTTTCCCAACTTCGAGCTCGCGCTGTAATTGGGAATTTCCTTTTCGAGCAGTGGAATGTTTTTGCATTCGTGACTTTTTTCCCCCTGCAAACAATTCTAAGCGCTCCGCTAAATACAATGCTGGACATGCCAAAACGCGAGTGGTCGCTTCAATTTTAGAGAAAAGATCAAAGCTATCAATACCATGGGTTTCAGGCTGTATAATGGGCGATTTCTCAAAAAGTTTTCAACAGACATCAAGACTCCTGGAGATTTTCTTTCCAGTGGGCTTTACTTTCATTTTGAAGACTTGAGATTTTCTACTCCAGGCTATTGCTCCAGAATATAAGGACGGATGGAAAGGAAAATCCAATCCTGAAGCGAATTAACCTAGCATGGGCAGATTCAGGAGGAATGAGGTATTGTCCCTTGGGCTGAGATCAAGCATCCAGATTTTTTCCAGGGAAAAAGTGGAGAGTCGAGGAACAGCTTTTCGTGATGATCCATCACCTTTATGATCAAGTGGGAAAACGCAGAAGAGCATACCGACTTCAAATCCTAAAACTAGCAGGCATCAACCGAGCTGGGAAATGCTTAAATATTAAAATTGATAAATTGGAAATGGGTTGAATCGTATTTCAGTTTCAGCTGAACTATCAATAATTCACCTCAATCCAACGCATTCCGAACTGGGGAGCCGATCGCAGGTGGCCTTCGCAAAGTCCGGGTACTTGAATGTCTCAAAGACCGAATCATCTCAGGTGAATAAAATTAATGCTTAATCGAATCTATTTGGAGCTTTCGAAAAAGTAAGCCTCAGCTGGAATCGTCAAAGGATCCGGCGAATGGTACCAGTAAAGCTGGTGCCGCTCATGTAGGATTTGTCAATGAAATTTCAACTCTAAGCCCTCATGAAAAAAATACAAAAATACAAAAGATACTTATGCTGCTTTTGAATGACTGATGGTGACATTCGTGTAGCAATGCGCAAGGAGAATTTTTCAAAGCAAGTAGGCAGTTCCATATAACCTAAAGTGGAATTGACCTAATAAATATTACACTTACGAAGGGTTGGTAGAATGCGATGAAGAAAATTGCTGCGGCTCATCGGGATTGGCAACGATCGAATCGATCGGCAAATCTTATGAAGGGACGGGAATATCATGACGCTTGACCATCTACATGATTATTCGGTAGAAAGCCGAAGAAAAGCCAGGTACGTGGTCGATGGGAATTTCACTCAATGAGATTCAGGGGGTGAACATTTTTCAACTTTAATGCAGCTTGGTACCTAACTGAAATGCATGTGGACACAGAATTCATCAAGGAATTGCCTTCGGGAATACGACTTTCTACATTACCCCGACATCATCCAGATGCTTGAAAACCAACTTTTTCTTAGAACCGAATACTGGCCAATTCACCTCGATCAGGTGATGTTGTTGATAATGATGGCGATGGTTTTGGGCAGGAGAAGACGGGCTTGGACGATTTGGGATGGCGACGGACACATCACGATGATGATCCCGAAGTCCCCACAGGGCGATACATGCAAAGACCCTCAAGACGGTCGAAAACTGATTCTGGTAGACTCAGATAAAGTTGGCGAAAATAATGAAATGTTAGGTCAGAAGGAAGCCGAACGGAAGATGGCGACGGACAGTCAACGATGATGGAGTTTGGATACTTATGATCAAATCGAGGATTGGGGGATGGAACTGGGCAGCCAGATTTAACGTGCAGCGAGGAGCTCTTCCGTAATCCAATTTACATACGGAGAATCGATCGGTAATGGAGTTTTTGTGATGAGCATCCGAATAATCGCTGGAAGCAACAAAGTTTTCCACAATAGTGAAGGATGGATCCTTGCGGTCCTGGAGCAGAGGAAATAATCAATAACTACAATCGGGAAGACATCCAGAATCTATGGATGCATCGGGAAAGAAAGGCGGAAGATTATCCGGTTATCGTTTTTTTTGACTGTCCTACAAGGATTGTATTCTGATATTTGGGGAGAGTTAGATTGGTCTAGTGGCAATCGGGGAACTCTTCACACTATTCCAATGAATTGATGACCTCCTACTCTATTTCAATAAGCAATCTGCTGGAAAGGGAAAAATCAGGACGAATTCGAGATGTTGACAATACCTCACCATGGGAAGATTGCTTTTGTGAACTGGAATGAATTTGGAGCACCACAGCTTTTGGCGCTGTAGAGAATCGGCGTTACAAAAAGAACTTTATGGAGATGCACATACTGGCTTCTCTTACTGGAGCAGGATGCACATCGAATGCAGCTTTTCACCATTACCATGCGTATCATACTCCAAAAGTTTCCGTGATGGATGTTTAAAGAGAATGAGCTTGGAGGTGGATTGAAAGCATCACAGCGACAATCTTTAATTGAGCGTTGAATGCCGAACCTCAACGCCAAGTTCAGGATTTGAAATACAGAGATCGAGAGAACCGATTATGTGACAATCTAGGGCCAAAGTAGTTGCCGGGATTTGGATTGAGGTGAAGATTTCAATAAAACTGCGAACAAAATGGTCTTCAGAACGAATGCAGTATGCTAATGTGCGAATAGCGCGTCAAAGTGAAGTGGAATCGTAATCTTCAGGTACAATTATTTCCATTACGGGTGGATTCCGCAAAGGGAGGAAAAGCCAGTGGAGCACAAAATAATGTGAACCAGAAAATTCTGTAAAAAAAAGAGCTTTGGGAATCCAGAAGCTCTTTTTTGTTTTTATGAACTACACCAAATAACCTGCCCGGATCGTTCTGGCGGCTTGGTTAAGTTGAGTTGGTTTAAATTTAAAGCATTGATACAATTTTCGAATCCAGAGGCGTTTCACTTTGAAGCTGATTCCATCTTTTCCAGCTTTGCTCGATTTTATAGATTTTAATGTAAGTTCCCCTGAGGATTGTCATCATTTCGGTATGGATCACTTTGTCCTCCATCTAGATCAACTACTTTACCGCTTGAGCTTTCAAGACTGCTTACCAATAAACGATAAGTATGTTCCGTCCATGATGGATACTCTGGGATACCTCTGCTTTACTTCGATAAGTTCTCCACTGAAGCAGAAGATTAGACCTGAATTGATCCGATACTTGAATTGAGTAAGTTCCTCCGGAAGACTCTTTTCAGGTCTACTTCTTAGGCAAAAGCACCTTCCTGATTGATTCGATCTTCGCATGATCAATCGATCCTGAGAATCAGAAATTTTTACAATTACAAAAGTTCCTAGGGGGCTCTGTTAAAAGACACTGCTACATTAGCAGTTTTCTATTTGTTTGATTTGTACTGTTTCGTCAGCTTTTCTAGCTGCGAAGCTCCAGTTGCAATCCCTGCAACAAAAAAGCATGGTGAATAGATTTTTCATGTTTACTGTTGGTTTAAATGGTTGGTGAATTTTAGTAACCAGCAGATGGGTTCATCCGGCAGAGAATATTTTGGTTACTTGGCAACCGTGTAATGCGGTTGTGATAAGTTTTATAAATTGGCAATATTTCAACAAAACATTATTTTAATTAATGATTAATTTACCTAATGCTATAATAATTATGAATTCAATAATTTGCCGCAATCGATAGCGAAGTATTCAGAATATCGAAAATTACAGGGGAATCTATTTATTTTCTGTATAATAGAATTTTAAAAATATATTTGGCTAAATAAAAAATATAATGCCTGTATTCAACCATAAAATTTGGTCAAAACTTTTTTTCAACAAGTAATCATTTAGAGTGTTTATATAAATAAAAACTGAAAGTGAAAACTATCTGGAACAATCAATAATATCCGGCTGAATCAGACGATACGTTAGTCTCGAAGGGAACATAATTACTTTCCTCTTCGTCTATTAAATCATGAATTCTTCAAACCATCTCAGACGCCACACCATTGTCATTGAAGGTCAATTGCTTCTATTATTCAATAGGGTAAATGGGAAGTCATAAAGATGCTGCTTGTACTATCTCGAAACCAAATCTGGGCGCGTGAGTTCAGGTTTTATGTGGCATTTTGGAAGGGTGTGAAGTGGGGAAATTTAAAGTTCAAAGGGTCAAAAATTTCTAAAAGGATTTTTAATTTGATTAATTACGGTTGAGTTATTTCAAAAAAAATTGGATTCACTTTTTGAAAACTTATCAAGGTTACTTTGGTCAGTTTTTTAGCGATTGGAAGGACATAATTAATCTTTCTTTTATGGTAAAAAAAATTTTCCCTGCTTTCATACTCATTATAAGTGTGCGATGATGCATCGCCTTTGCCCAAGACTCGGACTCACTTAAAGATCATCATTAGAGCGGGAAATCCAAGACTAAAAAACTTACAGAGACAATATTCCGGAAGTCTTGAAGTGCCAACCTCGATAAACGATCTGATTAAAGACAAGCAAGGTCCGATCAAACAGTGATCCAGCCTGCGCTATCTCTGTGAGTGATTTCTGCTTCGCTTTACCGCAAGCTATCCACGATATCATTAACCTAAAATCTCGTGTAACCGACGAAGATTATCAAGGATTTATTAAATCCATGGCGCAATAGAAGGTGGACCGCTGGCTTTTGTTCGAAGAAGTCATCAGGAATCTGTCAATAGGATTGGAATACCTTGAAGTAACAAGGATGGATCGAATTTTCTGAGAATCACAATTTCGAAATTCGTAGCTAGCCCAATTGCTTCAGGAATAACCAATTTTGTCTCTCAAGCTGTTTTTGCATCAAACTCTTATTAACCGTAGCCTAACGCTCGATAATGACTGAGAAAAAAGCCGGATTATGCGAAATGACTAAGTTTGAAAATGAGCTAATCGCATATTTAGTTTATTTTCAGCACTGGACAAGCAATTATGGCAAATTCAAAATTCCAACAATGACCGAATCGTATTATTAAAAACCTCCAGTTAGATACTGACTAGCCGAGTTCAAAAAAAGAATCGGTCAAGTAGGATTTTTCGCTTCCAGATCGGAATTCAAAATGAACGAATAGATGCTTATCTAATGAATTTTAGCAGTTTTTCTCAAGTGTAAATTATTGGACTTATACCTCCGGAAAGTAGAGCAGCGCTATGGCAGAAATGGCTCCGCTACGATTACGCACAACTGCTAACAAAATGAAAGTGATTTTGAAAATACTACGCAATCATATCTCTTCGGATCGTGGATCTTTCAAACGATTTTAACTGTAATTATGAACAACTTCTTTGAGATCGCAGACCAATATCACATTAAAGTAATGGAAGCGCTTGACCTTGCAAACAAAAAATGGGATCATGCAAAGCCAAGAAAGTAAACGGGTGGAACAAACTCTCAACAGTTTTATGAAGGAATCCGAAAGGTCTGAGGATAAAAATAGCGCCGAGACAATGGGATAAAAACACAATCAACATCTCTGAACTCAAGCAACAACTGGAACGGCGAAGAATATATATTATAGATTACAGTATGGCTAACTTATTCACGATAACGCTAGCATTTGGTTTTTTAGATTTAGATAGCCTTAAATTCTTTCTTTGTATTTGGTGGCTTTTGCAATCGTTTCTGATCAAATGGTCCCTTTCATCTCAAAAAATATTAAATCTCTTTCTCCACTGACCACTACTAGATCGAATTTTAGCACTCCTTTGGAATAACTACAATGGCAACTTTTCGCTTCGGAAGTCTCATCAACAATTCAATAGCCGCTCTTTTTCAGGCCCTTTTTTGGAAGTGCTTTTATATTCCGCTTTGATTGTCAGAATTGTCGGGAAAGGTAAATGAAATAATCGTTTTCTATCGACTTTGGCTACTGTCGCCTATCATTTTCGTCAAGGTCGATTTGGAGCCTTCGGCGAATCTAAATTTCCCGCGAGTTCGAGATGGAAGAAATTCATCCTTGCTTTTATACTTTTCAAACAAAGATTTGAAGTTTTTCTTTGGCTTGAGCGGTCATTACAGCTCGATTAGTGCTAAGGTTGGATTAGCTGTTTTCTTAGTTTGATGTTTTTTGTTTATTTTCAAGTTTTAAAATATTATTCGCCTTATTATTTCCTTTTGGGACCTTTTGAACCTTACCATACTGTTTCATTCCGGGGATATTAGTTTTTTCTGCCCAGAGAATTTAGATTCTTGGCTAAAGCTGAAGGTTCCTGCATAAGACAAAAAGCGTAAAGTCACTTTCCACTACCCCTGAACTGATCAGCAACTCTTTGATCAAGCCACTTTCCTCTCGTCATACCATAAATTTGGACTGAACTTTATCCTGACGTCCATAAGTCTCATATACTATATTTTTAGTCAAGGATGTCATACTCTGGTGTATAGGACTTTTCGTCACTTCTTCCGAGGATAGAATCCGAATTCTTTGACTTTGGAGATTAAGCGTCCGCAAGTGTCTTCTGCCTTTTATTGTGCAGCATTACTTTTTAGAACTCCTCACAGCCATTTGCTCATTTTTAAGGGAAATGTACACTCTGGAGAACTGGGTCGTCGCCCATGTATTTTGGAAAGAAGACTTTGGTATGAATCATCTTGGAGCATTTCGCCTGAAAGAAAATCGCGCATCCAGTAAAAATGGGATAGGGGGGCTATTTTTTCATGATTCTATTTTTTGGGACTTGACCAAAAATCTGGTCTGTATTTTCAATATTTTTATATTATTCATCGGGTACAGCTGACTTTTTGACCTTTGGACAAGAATTGGTTTTTTGGAATTTAAGGCAAAAGCCATCATACTTCTCATAGGCAGCTTGCTCGATTGCTTTTTGCTGTAACTTGCCAGCCCCAAATAGATCCAATTAGAATTGCAGGGAAGCGGCTGGGCCAACTCATCAGAAGATTAATTTTTCAATTTCGCATCAGTCAAACTTATTTTGGAAGGCTCGCCTTTTCTGAAATCTGGCAGCTCAAATAGCATTTTCTCTCTTCGAATCTTCGAAACTCGAAGCAACAACCTCAATCTCCTGCTTCTCTGCCAAGCCTGGTTTTCTTGTCTATATTGCAAGTAGATCTTCTATTCGTTGTTTCAGTTTTTTCTAGTTTTTTGGTTGATCATACCATTTCGAATTCTTTTTCTGCCACGTGAAGGTTCACTTTCACTTGATCAAGACTTATA